>Ga0307517_10006693_pt1 | contig 16974 bp, 9 predicted proteins | sample 23_EM_MG_FD_194515 | JGI IMG/M metagenome (GOLD analysis project Ga0307517, IMG submission 194515) | Populus trichocarpa ectomycorrhiza microbial communities from riparian zone in the Pacific Northwest, United States - 23_EM | ecosystem: Host-associated > Plants > Roots > Unclassified | place...
CACCCACTATTCCTCTATGTTATCAAATTTGCTTTTGTAACTAGGCTCATTGGAAGGTCTTGAAAATCATACGATTTTACAAACTCTAAACAGTAAGTAACAACAACAACAACAACAATAAATTCATGTAATTATGCTAGGAATTAATCATTTTTCTAGCAACTATTGTAACCAATTAATTTTATTGTTAGCCGAAGATATATAATTTAATCATGCTTGTGTTTATGAACTGATATTGTGCTCATGCAAAAGAAAGCTTGGCTACACTTAATCAAAAAAAAAAAATTGTTCCATGCAGACGAACATTCTTGGATATATCAGGTAAATCTACGGTATAAGGTTTAATCAAAGTAGAATTAGATTAGGACTTTCACAACACCAAGGTTATATCAAATCATGCAACTCATGCCTCTGAACCATGTTTGGATTATAGGAAAAGGATAGAAAGAGGAAGCAGTTTTTTTGGGACTGGCAGCATAGAAGTCTAAAAAAGTCCAAATGTCCTATTAATTACTGATTCAATAACCTATTTTACCATTTTTAATAACCATGCTTCTAAGAGCATGAAAGTGTGTCTCAATACCATCTAATATTGCTCAGGAATGTGTTTTCCTTATTTAGCATCAGTATGTCAAGATGACATACTTTTAGCTTCCATAATCTTTTTTGGGGGGAGAACGCAGTACGCATATACTAGCATGTTCAGGCCTTGTGTTGTTTTAGCCTTAGCCTAATGAAATTTCTAGCAAAGAAAGAATGAAATAAATTTTGTACTGATGTCCTCCGTAACTTTTCCATGTGTAAATCATAGCTGAAGCGAACATTTAATTATTGTTCTGTAATATATATGTTTGCTCATATTTGATGGGGTCAGTCGTGTAATGATTGTTGAAGTTGGATTTGTCAAAGGTAAATGGCCTTGTTTCCCCCCCTTCATATGTTGCCGTTATAAGTGGGTTGGACCTGACAGATAATTCTGAAATGTAACTTGCCATCATGAACGCATCATTTCTATTATTTTGACCCAATTCCATTATGAACATGAATATATACAACTATTTGGTGAAATATTTTTGTGCGATATATGCATCATTGATGTTGTGTATTTCTAATTGTTTTTGTAGAGTTGTAGAAATCTACTGGAGTTAATGATTTTGGATAAACACCTCATTGTGAGGAAGATGCACCAGTCTACATCAAGTGCCCCCCCTGCCTTACTGAGAACTCTCCTTGGGAAAAGATTCAGAGAACCAAAGTTGGTATACCGCGAGCATTTCTTTGCCAATTCTATGAGTGCAGCCCTGCTGTAGAGCAGCTTCATGTATTGTTTTTCAGTATTTTAGGGAGCAGCCTCCAGTTTTCTTTCGAGAGGCACCAAACTAGATGTGTGTAGGTAATGGTATATAAAGTTTCACTACACAGGATCTGTAATTTAAGGATTATATCTTGTGGTGAAATTGCAAATATCTGTACAGTATGCTGTTTTTAGGTGTTTTATACGGCTCTGGATTCCAGCAATCATTCCTTTATGCGGAAACGACATGAAGTAAAGAACCAAAGATTATTAGCCAAGGTCTTCGCCTTCGCATGGCTGAATGCCTGATTGCTTGCCGTGGGGTGCACAATTATCAAGTGTGGTCCATCCAGCTTCCTTTCGTTATTGGCAGCCACCCAAATCTCATGCAGATATCTACGTGTGGCAATCACAACGCAGTAAGTTAGTAAAGTGAATAGTTTGTCTTTGCTGCTTTAGATTGTAGAGATTTGCAGTGGTGGCTGGGAAGCTTAAGCTGACACGATGAAACCTATGCTCAAAGTGGTTAAGCTGCATGAACTCTACTTGTAATGATTGCAATTATTGTTTCCTGAACTGCAGTTTCGGGAATTGAAGACATGATTTATATATCTATATGATCTATAATGATAGAGGAACTCAATCCTTATATTATTAAATTTCCTAATGAATTATGTTCGTAATTAATCTTCACATTAAAAATAAATAGAATTAGTTTTATTTTTGTATTGTGATTTCATTTGCAAGACTTAATTTCATTTCTAAATTAGTGTTGCAAGCATTTGTGTATTAATCATCTAATGTCTAACTCCATGTCTATAAATACCAAACCCGAGCCTTAGTGATGCCTTTAAGGACATTCAAGGAGAACTATAGCTTATGCAAACTCGAATGACCAATTTGTCTAAAAAAGTGGAACCCTTGGAGATTTTTCAAATGAGACACTCCAATAGCATAAAAAATTACTTCAATAACCATTAAAAGCAAGTCGGCCGGGACATCACCGATATGAATATCATTTAGGTTACTCTAACTAGCATAACCCTAATAAGTGAGTTGAGACCTAATAAAATAAAGGCCCTTACTTTTGATAGTCATCATGACCCTTGAATTTTTAATTAGTGGATTAGTGATATAGATAGCTTTTTTGATTGATATAACTTATTTAATAATAGAAGAATAAGTTTTGCCAAGATGAAGCTCATTGGTGAAGCTTAGTTTTATTGGGAAAGTGTTGAGAATTTTTTAGAAAGGAGAGGTAAACTTTCTATTACTGATTGACCTAAAACGAAACACAAATTATAAAAGAAGCACCTACCTCAATCTTATAGAAAAACAATAATAAGAGAGTCTAATGTGTTTGGTTTAGTTGTAAAGGAAGCTTTATGAGACTCTCTAATAGAACTGCCTGAGGAGGTGAGTGTAGTGTTAAAAGAATTTCTAGATATTTTTCCTCTGAAGATCCCTAATTCTTTGTCTCCTATGCTTGACATCCAACATGTAATATATTTTGAGCGACATGTTGAGCTCCCTGATTCTTTACCCTCTACACGTGATGAAGAAAATGAAGATAATCTTAATTTACGAGGTTGTGTCCAAATTATATCTAGTAAGGCTTGGAATAGTCTCTGCTCCATTTCAAAATCTCAGTCATATAGTGTTCATAGTTACAAATTTAGAAAGTCTGTAGATTTACTTCCCATGTTTGCTCATATTAAGATGTCTTATCCAATTAAGTCTTTTGTATGTAGAGTTTATAATTTGCGTATTGAGATCATAAAACAAATTCAAGAAAGTAATGAACAATATAACTTTCAAGTTGATTTACATAAGTATCACGATACACTTAATGTTAAATATTATTTTATTATACAGATTAGACCTGAATTGTATCATTTGAAAACTAATCATAAATTTCAAGTGAATAATGCTAGACCATTCAAAGTGTCACAAATGATTGAATAAATAGTTATGTAATTAAATTGCTATCAAGCTTTGATATTAGCTTTATTTTTAATATGAAGGACCTCGTTGTATATGAAACACAACCTATCCCTGATGCTTTTTTTGATACCCCTTTCTCATTATCCGTATCATTGACACAAAAGAAACATATTAATGCTACTTTAAATGTACAAGTTATTTTTACCAGGATGTTGAAATTTAATGGATCCCATTTTGTGGACTAGATGACCAGTTTAACCATATTTTTATCGGTGATCCAGATTGTCTTTGGACTTGTGAAATCAATCGATTCACTTCGGGTAAGCTCACACATAGTTAAATTAGAAACTCAAGCTAGGTAAGGAGTTAGATCGAGAGATTTCAAGATTGATTCGCTTGACCAGGTTTAATGACAATGTCAAAAAATTATCCATGTTTTTGACATTATTTCAAGATCGATTTACTTAGAGTGCATGGCAATGACCTAGTAATTAGAAACAAGGGAGAGGACGAGATTATGCACATGAGAGGACATCAACTCGGGATGCTCATTCGAGAATTGCAAGTTTTTTGGGCACCGTTCCTTATTGTTAATATCACCGAAGAGTTGGTTTGCCCTGCATTGTAATTTAGTTGTAAGGATTAGTCTCCTATACCAAGAGTCTGATTTTACTCAAATCAATTCTTTTGGATGCTGAGAGAAGCATTTCTGCTGCTTTTGGATGATGAGTTTGTAACTGTTTTTTATGAAATTGAAAAGTTGTCATTCCTACCTTTTTGCACAAACACAAAAATCTCCACGATTCTTTATATATCAATCGATTTTTAATTACATCTGTGATTAATATAATTATATTATAAAAAATTAACATAACTATAAATTAATCATGTAAAAACTTGTGAATTTCTACAAAACCATCAAATTCATTAACTTTCCCTCCTTTTACTTCACATGAAACAAATATTATAAGCTTGTATGTGTATAATTGAAACCTAATCAAGATGAAAAATAGACAGTGACTTTAATCATTATTGCTCTTATAAGTTGAGACTTTTTAGATTTTCTCTAGATTTTTCTCGCAAATCTAAGTGTGTTTATGGTTAATAGGCTAAGGGGATTCACCTCTATCTAAATTAACTTCAACTCTTTAAGAATTAGTTGTTTTAACTTTCAAGTCTTTATAGTAATCTTAAATCTTAACTAAGTTTGCATTCAAGATTTGATTTAGACTATTAATTTTTATTCACTTCACTTGAGTCCCTAGATTTCACTAGATTTATGGCACATGAACCACTTCAGGCCAATAAATTTTTTTTGACGTAACAAAATGATAAGAAAAAAAATCTGAGACCCGAGTCATTGATTCAATTGGTAATTTAAATAATATGAATAAAAAAAAGTGCAACTACAATAAATAAACTAACAAAAAAGTGACAATGAAAAAAGGTAAAAAGAACCAGACCTGAGCCCATTTAGAGTATAAAAAAACTCAATGTTAAAGGGCAAAATTGATTTTTTTTTTTAAAAAAGCAATTAAAAAATCCATTAAACCGGGTTAATTCGCAAAATCTGTGATCATAGATATAAGATTGAGATAATCTTATAGAAAAAAAAAATAGGAAAAAAAGTTCAAAAGTCAATTCCTAATAATTCAAATGGGAACATAATAACTCTATAGAAAGAAAAATGAAAAAGAAAAAGTTGAAGCTATTCTACCAAATAAAATGTTATGGGATGAAAATCAAGAAAATACATATAATTAAAAAATAGGTCGAAAAAACTCGATTCGAGCCCATCCAGGTCAAGATGCAAAATCCTTAATCCAATCATGATACCAAGATAATCTCATTTGAAATCAAATTGAATAAAATCATGAAACTCAATTATGACAACCCAATGTTGAAGGACACAAATAAAAGATCAATTTCCAACAAATAAAATGTGGAATGATGAAATTGAGATAAATAAATTTAAAAAAAAACAAAAAAATAAGAAGATATTCATGCATTGTCAATATTTTTAAAGAAGTAAGAAAAATTTAAGATTCAGGTAATTAAAAGAGACTGCCTGTACTATCAGACTGGCAACACAGAATGCAAAAAAAAATATATCATAAAGCGAGTATCACATGCTTATATCTAATCAATTGATTTAATTTAATTAAAAAAACAAAAATACTTTTAAAAAAGCTAAATTTAACAAAGACAAAAAAAGACCAAGGTAACCCGTGTTTTTTTTTTATATATAAAAATAAAACTGAAAAAATCCAATAGGAAGCGAATAAAAAGAAAGAAGATATTTGAGGATGAAACCGCAAAAAAATGAGCTTAAAAAAGGGAAAGAAAATCAAGCAAATCCAGGTGAACCTTTTAAACCCAAGTTAATCTCTCAAACCTGCAATTCATTAAATTCCAAACACGAGCTCAATTAAGAAACTTAATACTCGATCAATTTAGTATTAAAAGATGAAATAAATAAATTAAAAAATAAAATTTCTTTTTAAAAAAATCTAGATTTATCAATGGCTATTCTAAAGTTTTTTTTATGGTCAGGGGCAATGTTGTAAAATCGCTATTCCAATGAATAGTGATTTGTTTCTAGAGGCACATTAAAACCTCATTCTCCTTTAGTGTTTTTACTAGATATGTTGCTCGTGCATTGCTAAGGCCCGAGAAAAAAAAATTAATGTAAAAAAAGTGATAGGATAAAAAAAATCCAAGCCTGGAGTCATTGATTCGAGTGGCAATTTAAATAATATATAAAAACAATTACAATAAATAAACTGACAAAACAAAATAAACAAAAAAAGATAAAAAAAAAGCCATATGTAAGCCTATTAATAAACAACATAATGCTAACCTAATAGAAGGAAAAACACAAAAGAAAAAAAAAGTAGAGCTTGAAAAGAAGAAGAAGAAATATCAATTTTAAAAAAGAGGGGGGGGTCAAGAAAACTCAAGCCAACCTTTTAAACCTAGTCTAATATTAAAAACTTGTAACTCATTGAATCATGAACCAGAGTTCAATCAAGAAGTTTAATTATCAACCGATTTAATTTTGAAGGATGAAATTGTTGAAAAAGTATTAATAAAAAAATTTGCAAAAGAAAAAAAAACGCCTTTTATTATGTTAAAGTGGTGTTCTTGAATTTTTAAGGGTCTGGCTAAAAAATCTAGGTGGGGAGAGAGTGGGGGTGAAAATTTTTTATAGATAAAAATGATTTTTGTCATAGTTTTAAAACTCGACTCGGGGTCGACCTAGATCAAGACACGGGTCACAAGTCGGGAGGGTCAACTCGGGTTGACCAATTTTTTTTTAAAAAATCAAAGTAACCTTGTTTTGACCAAAAAGAGTCAACAGGTTTTTGACCCGTGTTTTATCCTTGGTCAACCCGGGTTTTGACCGGGTCAAGTCTACTCAATCCTTCCATTATTTTTTCTTAGACTCGGTCCAGTTTAAGCTTCGAATTGGCCAAGTCCTGTGTCGACCCACCAAGTCAATCTAGGCTTTATAACTAGGATTATTATAATATTATTAATTTTAATACTTAATATAAACTAAAGTACAAAAAATAATATCTAATTTTTTTTAATATGTAAGTTTGACAATAATATATATTAAGGGTAACATAGATTTTTATTAATATTTTATTATGTCCTGTCTATCATAACTAAATAGAATACAAAGACAATTATTTTATCTTGTACACCACTACCAAACACAATTCTAATTCTGTCTCTATTTCTTTTTGTCTATACTATCTTTGTCTCTCATGTTCCGAGTAAGTAACCAAAAGTTACCTTATATTATTTTACTCTCAAATGAGAGTAAGTCCTTAAAGACTTGGACTTGAATACAACCTGAACATATATTTATACTAGTTTATGATAATTCAAGAAACTTAAAAAGATAAACACATCTTTAATAGTTATACATATACCTAGAAGACATTTAAGAGAACTAAATGAAGTCTTCAATATTAATTTCAACACTCCCCTTTAAATTTAAAAGTCTCATCACTCTTAAAACATGAAATCATCTTGTCATAACTTGCTAATAGCATCTCATTATCATCTCTTCAACCTTCCTTCCTTAAAAAATAACATTTGCTTAAACATGGCTTACCTAAGCCCATTTTTCTCCTTTTATGGTGGCTGCCATTTTTGTCCAGCAAAAAATCTTTCTTCTAATTTTTGGCTTTTCAAGTGGCTGTTTTATTTTGGCTCACTTTTCATTAGCATGCTGCTTTTTTCTTGTTATAGCTCCTTAACTATTTTCCATTTTTTTTTAGAAAAAAAGTCTCTCTTTCTCTTTTTCATGTGTTATCTTCTTTTTATAACACTATCTCTTGTGCCAGGATTTGTTAGCTTGCATTAAGCCTCTCTCTTAGGCTTGTTCTACCTCTATTGATGTAAGATATCAATTCTCTTATTAGGCATTATTATCTTGCACCTCTGATTTTTCTTATTTAGATATAACTTGTCTATCCACTCTTTCTTAAGATTTTTCCCTTTCATCTACACACATGCTTTAATTTTTCAATTGCCTATTAGATCAAATTAACTCTAATACCATGTTAGAAATAACGAGGGGGAAATGGTAGGAAATGAAGTCTTATATATCTTAAAACTTGGATTGTGTTGGTGATGCTTGGTCCAGGTCTTGGCTACCTCCTTTGCACTTTAAAATATTGTCTTGCTATTATTTCCCTTAGCTTTCACACATTTCATCAGCTACTATCTTTGTTTCATGCTTTACAAATTATTGTTGCTTTCTTTTTTTTCTTTTCATCTTTAAAGTGTTCTATTTATACCACTATAATATTTTTCATTTTTCTCTCCATTGTTCTAATTAGACAACTACATTGTTGCCGATATTTCTTGAATCTTGAATCTTCATCTTTAGAAGATCTTTCTTGTATTTGTCTTGGTCACTCCTCTCATCATGGCTAAGTAATTGCATCTTATATAATTCTTTTATTTATGATAACTTTTAATATCTTCTTTCATTTTTTTAATTGTTACATTGTTGCTATGATTTTCTTTAATTTGCTTTTCTTTAATTATTGTCTTTGTCTAAACATGACTACTCTCAGCTAGATCTTATCTATTTATTCCCTAATTATTTCTAACATGGTAGTGGAGCTAGTTCAATATAGTGGGGGCGTTTGGGAAATTCAAGTAAATGTGTAGATGAGAGAGTGAATGAACAAGTAACATCCAAAAAGAAAAATGAAGGTGTAAGATGATAAAGCTCAACAAGAGAATTAAGAACTTGCATAAAGAGAGATGGAAGAAGAAGCCTAAAAAAGAGGCTAAGTGCAAGTTGATAACTTTTTGCATAAGAAATGAGATGTGATATAAGAGAGATAACACATGGAGAAGAGAAAGAGAGAGCTCTTTCTAAAAGAGGTGGAAAATGGCCAAGAAGAAGAAGAAAACAACCTAATAAATAGTGAGCCAAATATATAGGTCACTTGGAGAGCCAAATTTTGAAAGATAGATGTTTGGCTATAAAAATATGACAACAACCATAAGTGAAGAAAAATAGCTTAGATGAGCCATGTTTAAGCAAATACAATTGCTAAAGAAATGGAGATTAAAGAGATGACAATGAGAGGTCATTACCTAGTTGAAAGGAGTGACTAAGATAAAGATGCACGAGAGATCTTTTCAATATGAAGATTGAAGATCCAAAAAAATGGTGATAACAAGCTGATCCAACTATAATGAGATAATGGCTATAACAAAATAATAAGTATGTGCCAAGGGAAATGTTAACAAGAATAAAAGTTTGTAAGCCCTTATAACACATTTCAAATTTCAAGAGTTCCGAGACTTTCAAAATTAAAAGAGTGTTGGAATCAAAATATCAATGTGGCCCCTACTTTGTCATAAGCTAGATTTTTTTTTCAATATAGAAAATGAACATGTAAGTTTTTTTAATGGTTTTTTTTTACACCAATAAAAAATTCTAATCATAAATTAAAAAATTGATGCATGCATTTAATTAAGTAAATCAAGAATTATTTATATCAATAAATACAAAAAAAAAAATTTAACGATAATCAAATACTAAAAAAAAAATTAAGAGATAAATATAGATTAAGATGTTTCATCTTTCAACATGGGCTATGAATCAAATTTTGTTTCTTATAATCAATTTTATATGTAATCAAACAATAATAAAAATAAACATAATTAGAAAGTTGAGAGATAAATGTGGATTTAGATATCTGGTTTCAAAACATGAGCAATTGACTCGGTTGTATTTAATAATTTTATTTCTTGGAATCAACTTTTTTATTTAATAAAACGATAATATAAAAAAGAGACCCACAAGAAAGCGATTGGATAAAATGAAAGAATTGTTTTTTTTTAAATGATGTAATCTTGTCCATAAACTATGTAAAAAATAAACGATATTCTATTAAAAACATCATAAAAGTTTGTTTAATTAATTTTTTTAAATAATCTCGATTAAAATCGAATACCCACTAGGTTGGGCATCCCATACATACACTTAATCAATTTATTTTAACTAATTTATAATTAAATAAAAAATAAAAAAAATCAAAGTTAAAAAGAAGGCAGACACCTGAACCTTGATGGCCTAGTATGCCTAACTCATTTATAGAAAATGGCACATGCACAGGCCTATAAGCCAAGCCCCGCACGCTTGGTCTTTTTTTATTCATAAAAGGATGAACAATATGCCACCTGCCCTTATATTTTTGAAAGAAATAAAAGCAGACGATGTATTGTCTGCCTATCTAGAATCCAATCGCATACTAGTGGCTAGAAAACTCAAGGGGCTATTTTTTGGTTTAAAAATCCATTTTTAGCCAATCTTTACCTAAAAAAACAACTAATAAACATATTTAGAACATCAAAAACCAATTTATAAAAAAACCCCGAAAACAGTTCGAAAACACAAAATTAAATTGGTAAGATTTTTTCTCTTTCGACCTCAACTATCTTTTCAAGCAAGACAAATGTTCAAAAACACCTCTATGAGATTCTATTGTCGAATGAAACTTTTTGATACCAAGATTAATTTTTTATCGTGGAGAAGTGGCAAATCGACAATTTCTTTTTATTTTACCATAATTCAATGACTTTCTCTTTCCACACTTATATCTAGGGACTGAAAAATTAACAAAATGAACTATTAGAATAAAATTAAAATTTCAAAAACTATAGGGATTGGAAAAGAAAAAAAGAAAAATAGGTGAACTTAAAAGTACCTTTTCACTTAAATTTAAGATTAGCCATGATATTTCTTCTTGTTTTACATTTGGGTTTTTTTTGTGGATTTTTTTTTCTTTAAACATTTTGAAAATTTAATTATTAATTTATTCATAGATGGCTGCAATTAAAAAAAAAAATATTTGAGGATAAAATTTATAAAAAAACTATAGTACTATAAATTGCTATAAAAATTACTATAGTGTGTTTTATAATTGTAATTATAATGCAACGAAGAACAGTTGCATGGCTAATGATTCTCAAGGTCAAGGCCATGCATAGTGTAATTAAAAGTCCTATTATAATCGGAAGTGAAACTGTTATAAGAGCTGAAAGATACGTCCAAAAGCTTTGCACAAAGAAGAACAAGAACCAATATGGGAGAAGACCTGGGGGGGTGTTTGGCACGGTTCAACCAGAGTTTTTTAAAATTTTAAAATTATTTTCATTTTTAAATCATTTTAATATATTAATATTAAAAATAAAATAAAAATAATATTTTAATTGTTTTATAAAATACTTTAAAAATTAACCTGAGAGAGTTGTTACTTTACAAATTGAACTCCATTGACCCAGAAAAAATCAACCATTTGTAATCTTTATTTATTTATTTTTTGTTGAAGTATATTAGAGGGAGAACTTATAAGTGAGTCGCTCGCTCGCTCGCTCGCTTTTTCTTTATTTTTTTGGTTCAAAAAAGAAAAGAGAAAATTAGATTAGCACTAACTACTAGAGTACGCCCTTTGATTATTTGCTTCTTATTTTATGGTTGACTTTTCATTAGTTAAAGTCACTCTTCAATCTAATCAAGCCACATGCTTTGACCGCCAAAGTCTATTGACCCACCTCCACACGTGTACGGCCTACAGTCCATATCCCTCCAGCCTCAAATTCGACAGCTACGTGTATGGCCGAGATCACCCACATGCATCATTCCCTCTGCTTATCAGGCTACACTGAGTCATCCTCCTCTTGTCTTCCCCTCTCCTTCTTTAATTCTGCAAGAACCCAGGCTACAGTCACTCAATTCATCGAAAGAATGAATTTTTAAGTAAAATTAAGAAAACCCATAAATCTTCGGTCTCAACCCAATCCAATCCATGGCAGAAAATGCAGCTGCTGCTGCTGCAGCCTCTTCGCCTAAACCTCTCCCTTCTCCGAATACAATTATAGACCCATCGTCACAACCACAACCACAACCACAACAAGCAGCAACCTTGACGAACACTAACACGACGAACTTAACACAGACACAAAACCTATCCAATTTACCTCAAAACACACATATCTCTTCCTCTCCTTCACTGGACCACTCCCAAATCTCCTCTTCGCCTTCTCTCCAACCTCCACAACAGCAACAGCAACCGGTTTTGCAGCAACAACCGCAGCAGCAGAATGTCACCGCAATGTCAGGCTATCAAATCCAACAAACCCTTCAAAGATCTCCTTCCATGTCACGCTCGAGCCAAATTAACCAACAACAACAGAACCAATACGGTGGCGTTTTGAGGCAGCAGCAGCAACAGGGCTTATACGGGCAAATGAATTTTGGTGGGTCTGCTTCAATTCAACAGAATTCGCAGCAGAATCAACAATTGGGTGGTGCCAATTTGTCTCGCTCAGCACTTCTCGGCCAGACTGGCCACCTTCCTATGTTCACCGGCGCTGCTGCTGCTGCTGCCGCCGCTCAGTTGAACTTGCCCTCACAATTGTTGGCTTCAGTATGTGTTTGATTGGTTTAAAGTTACCACTTTTATAGTGTTTTGCTTACGAAGTCGCTGTTTTTGGTTAATGCGTTTGTTGAACATAATTGTTAGTGTAATTTGTTCTCTCGATACATTTGTTTGCGTTGGTAAGAATTCTGGATGTTTGTTGTTGTTGTTGTTGTTGATGATGATGTTTTATGTATTGGTGTGAGTTTGTCAGAAAATTTCAATGGATTATGTTAGTGATCTGCTTTGGTTTTCAAAGGCAGCAATTGAGATTGTTTTGTTTTAGGAGTTTTTTTTTAGGCAGTTCATGAGTCAAATTAGTTTTGATGAGGGTGTTTCAGAGTTACTAATTATAGGGTACTCAACAATATGCAGTAACGATAGTGATCTATTCATTGAATTTGTGGCGCAGTTGTTTGGCTAGGTAAAGGCTAGGTTTTTGTTTTTTTTTTCAAGTTGAAAAATTATATTAGTATCGATCAAATTATTGTTTATTGCTATTTGGGATATGAAATCTACTTATTGTAGTGCTTAGTACTTACAGGTGATAAATTACTTGAAAATTTTTGCTGGATGTCAGTGGTATATGAAAATCATTTCTACGTGATGATCAATTGATAGTATATTACTGTTTAAATACTTAAATTTTAAAAGGATATCCAATTACATAATATTTCTGAGCTCAACGAATTGAATTCAGCAGATGATAAGCTTAGAAAACAGTGTGCTTCTTTTTAATCATTGTAGTAGTTGATTGGATCAATAGAATCTGTTGCTTCCGTCTCAAGCTGATTATTTAATACATTTGTGATTAAGCCAGCAAAATAATATAAATGATCAGAATAACGATTTTTTCTAAAACAATTGCACTTTTGGATGTAGCCGAGGCAGAAAGCTGGGTTAGCCCAAGGGTCCCAATTCCATTCTGGTGATTCTCCGGGGCAGTCCTTGCAGGGGATACAAGCAATGGGAGTGATGGGATCATCGCTAAATTTGTCACAACTAAGACCTAATGGGGCACTTGCATATGCTCAACAGCGAATGAGTGCAGGGTCAATGAGGCAGCAACTGGTGCAACAAAATTCGCTCACCTCTCAGGTTTGAGTTTTCTCTGATCACATCACCTTCTTCTCTTTCCAGTAACTGGATTTGATGACTCCAGTTTCTGTAAAGCTCGGTTCAAATTTTTGTAATTTCAAAATGATGTTCTTAATCATTTTGTACTTGTATAATTTTTGCTAGCAAGTCCTATTTCTCTGAAGAGTCATACTGTATAAGGCAGTTGTTTTCTTGTAAAGGGTGGTTTTTCAACCTTGGCTCTCTTATGCTTCTGCAATTTGTTTGTGTTTTTCATGATGCGTGGTTCTGTAATTATACTTAATAAGCATAAATGGATTTGAATGTGAGAAGTAATGTGTATTCTCATGTTATTTGGTTCTTGCACTTGTTGTATGGGATATACATGTACTTCTTTTAATGAATTGATTAATTGTTTTTTCTTTCATTAAAGCACCGAGTGAATAAAACAGCATATTACCACTCACTTTAGCCATTGGGCTTTCCAAGAATCAAGTAATCCTCTTTTCTATGATCGAGTATTTGATCCTTCCTTCTGTAAGAACAGAAAAATGTTTACTGATCACTCTCCTTTTAGTTTTGTTGTTGTAACGTGTAACTTTTGCACTCATGTGCTTTACTTTTGATTTGTGTGCATGATCATCTCTCTGAAATTGCAGGTTCAAAGCCTACAAAGAACACAATCACTGGCATATATGAACCATCAGATGTCAGGGCTGGCTCAGAATGCACAGCCAACTATGATGCAGAGCTCTCTGTCACAGCAACAGTGGTTGAAGCAAATGCCAACTATGTCTGGTCCTGCCTCACCTTCACTCCATCTTCAACAGAGGCAGTCACAGGCTTTCTTGCAGCAGCAATTGGCTTCATCTGGTCAACTGCACCAGAATTCAATGGCACTGAACTCACAACAGTTATCCCAGCTGGTACAGCAGCAGCCCCAAATCGGACACCAACAACTACAGCAGCAGCAGCAGCAGCAGCAACTACTACAGCAACAGCAACAGCAACAGCAGCAGCAACTACTACAGCAACAGCAACAGCAACAGTTGCAACAAGTGTCTTTGCATCAGCAGCAGCAACATCAACAACAATCTCCAAGGATGCCAGGACCCCCAGGCCAGAAAACTCTTAGTTTGACAGGATCACAGCCAGATGCAACAGCATCTGGAACAACTACACCAGGGGGGAGTTCAAGCCAAGGAACAGAAGCAACTAATCAACTTCTCGGGAAGAGAAAGATACAGGACTTGGTTTCACAGGTCTTTTCAGCATTTCACTTTCTCTTCTCTATTCCTATTCTGTTAGCTTTATGCCATGTTTTTTCTTGTCTTCCAATTCTTCATGATAAATGTGCCATGTTTTTCATCTTTCGGGTACTCAGGTGGATTCACATGGAAAACTAGATCCTGAAGTTGAAGAACTTTTTCTGGAAATTGCCGATGACTTTATTGATTCAGTGAGGCTTGCTAACATTCACAACTTTTTCTCCATGTGTGTGTGTGGCTGTATGTGAATTCCTTCAGATATAAAGATTTAGTCTCTCTCTCTCTCTCTCACACACACACACACATGACATGGCATGTTTGCGTAGTTTTCTGTGCTATTTTTTCAAAGTTTTACTGCATTTAGATTTTAAGTTTAGACACTTCACAATATTTTTACTCTGCATTTATATGAATATTACTGACGAGTTCATGATTGAGTGTGGGGTTTTTACTGTTCATTAAGGCTTCAATGCAAGTGGGAATTGTAGCACAATGTGAGTGAAAAACAGGAAGTTTTCCTCCAGATGTTTTGCCTGATTTTTAATTGTTGCAAATCACTGAATCTTGCATTATAAAAGTATTGCTTGGTTGTAGATTTACTTGGAAATATATTACTGTTATAGACTGTTGAAGTTTAACCATTTTAGGTTTCAGAAGACCTTTCCTTTTGGTTTTCTTTTCCTTAACTTCATCCCAATAAACAAGGAATTTTCAAAGAATTTACTTATAGTTAGATATTAAGGGCCATTGACTGGTGCAATGGTAAAATTTTATGCCTTGCAACAAAGAGGTTGCATGTTAGAAGTTGAGAGGAGCTACTTATTACAAAAAAGCTAAAGGGTTATTATCTCCAAATTAACCTTAGTGAGAGAATATATGATCAGAGAAGAAACCTTCTCCTAGTGTTTCAAAGGCCCCTTAAGAAGCTTTATTTGATGTAAAACTTGATAGTTTGAATAGCAGTATCAAACATAAAAGCTTGTTCTTGATGTCATCAAATGTCACCTTCTATGAGAACCTTCATTAATGTACGAGCAATTTCCTTAATTTTCTTGCATGAAAAACTTCTGTAGTAATTCTTGTGCTGTTTAACCTTCTTTATTGCATTGCTCAACTGTTCTTGTGGATAGCCCCCTCATTTAGGATGAATTTTGATAGGGTCAACTACTCAGGTTTTGTGGCGAAGCGTGAAAACAGTGGTCAATGGTACATGCATTCATTTCAATATGTAGACTACTCAAATCCTACTTTGTAGTTTTCTGAAATGCAATATGCTGGATTGTTTTTACTCCTTTTGGTTCTAATGGTCCTACACACTCCCTAAATTAGTGGAAGAAGTCTTCTTTTGTTCATGGATTAGCGATAGAACTGGTTCATTCAGGTAAAAAAAAATAAACATGGATAAATTATAAATCATGTAGGATAAGCAATTAAATATTGCTTGGAGTTTTTGGTTGGATCTGCTCTATCCTGAGAAATGTTAGCCTATAATTCATGGTATTTTTATGAGTAGTTATTGCATTCATGATCATGTTATTACTGTTTAACTTGTCTACCAAATATTATGCAATAACATTCGTGGAGGATGAATTAAATCCTTTACTTTCAAATGTTTGTTAGAGAAACTTATTTCTGCTATCAAAATGCAGGTGACCGCATTTGCATGCAGTTTGGCTAAGCATCGGAAATCTTCAACTTTAGAGTCCAAAGATATATTGCTGCACTTAGGTTTGGGCTTCAACATATAGTATTTGCATCAGCAATTTTATGTCATATGTTGGAACATTGATATGGTGTGCACAGATTTAGTCTTTGGTTTTATAGAATGCTCTTATTGATTAGAAAGAGAATGAGGGTAGAGTATCTGATTAAAAAAAGTAGGAGCTGCGCAAGTGGTTGTGGAACATGCATGGTGAGCAATGAGTGAACTCCAGTTGCTGTAAGGCTTACCAATGGTTTCATGTAATCCATTTGACTTCATTGTTATCATATATACTTTCTTTTGGTTTCTTATCTACACCCGTGATGTCATGATTTGTTAATATGAAAATAGAGAAAGGAATAATTTTTGCTTAGATGTGTAGTGAATAACTTTTGTTCAGCTGGCTGAACTTTAGGTTTCTGTCAAGAATGTTATAGTTAAAACTGTCTTTTAAAAATTCTTTGTCGTGAAAAAATCTGATTAATTTTGGTTTGTATCCTGTATGGATCATATATATAAAGGGTAATGAGTCCATTGATGAAATATTTATTTATTTTCTCAAACCAAGTTTGAACAACATTACTTGAATTTGAAAACTAGAAGTAGTCAAAATCACTGTGGCCCTTTGGGTGATTTATTATACAGGGTAGGAATTTGAATTCATATTTCCTTTTTTACTGCATAGTTTGAATGATATGGCTTGGCTCGTTGGAGCGGGGGGGGGGGGGG
>Ga0307517_10006694_pt1 | contig 16973 bp, 12 predicted proteins | sample 23_EM_MG_FD_194515 | JGI IMG/M metagenome (GOLD analysis project Ga0307517, IMG submission 194515) | Populus trichocarpa ectomycorrhiza microbial communities from riparian zone in the Pacific Northwest, United States - 23_EM | ecosystem: Host-associated > Plants > Roots > Unclassified | place...
TAAGTTACGAACGCACAGTGCATGAGGACCCAGAATTTTAAAAAAGAAACAACTGGCGTCCTACACATGGAATATTCCGATTAATCAGAAAACCAGCGCGCGCCCATAGTTTGGATCATGATAAACGCCCATCCACATCTTCTCATAGTGCTCGTTTTAAACTTCCAGGATGGGTGTCGGTATTTACGAAACAACGAACCAACCAATGCGACCCACCCGAGACGAGGTCTACTATTTCCAAGCCAGTGTGGTTTTCCATGTATGTCACGTTCCGAATTATTGTCACTATATTAGCGTTCCAGAGTAAAGTTGAACTGACATGGTGGTTTAGGTAGGAGGCACCCTCTTTCGAGTACCCAAGAATGTATTCAATGTTCCCGGAACAATCTTTGAAGCCATGTTCAGCTTGCCATCACCGACGGGTATCGAACCCGAGGGTTCATCTGACGATGACCCGATCGTGCTGAACGTGGACGAGAATAATTTCAGGAGGTTCTTGGGCATAATCTGCAGGTGCAGGTAAGTAGTCAGCCAGTGTGGACATTTACTATGACCTTTAATTCTTTACCCAGAGCCCAGAAATTGACCAACGAGGATTGGTTAGGCGCGCTAGATCTCGCCACCATGTGGACTTTTAATGATGTCAGTTGATTCATCTTGTACTGGTACCAGGATCTCAATTTATTTCTCACTGTCCTAGGTACGACACGAGGCAATTCAAGCTCTCGACGGATGGAGCAAGTCCCAAAACCTCAAGCAAGTTATTTTAACGGCCAAGAAATATAATGTTGTCAGCTGGCTAAAGGCTGCATATTCCCAACTCGTCCGGAATCGGCATCCTCTGCCATTTGATGAACTGATCAACCCTCCTGCAGTTGACTGGGAGACCATCGCCAGACTTCTTCATATAAAATACCAATATTCAATCAGTGGCATTCCTTTCACCTCTTGTGGCAAATGTGGATCTGGAAAGATCTGTTGTGGAGTTGTCGATTCCATGGTCGAAAAGATCTTCGAAGCAGAGTTCGAGGAACCATCCTAGAGGACAGCAGTAAGTTTTGATTTGAGCTCCTATAAAGATAAACCAACTTTTAGTTTCAGAAAGCTCTGGGCGTAATTCATAGAAAGTTCGATCCCAAACTTACGACTTGGTTTGTCTCGAAGGAATTATAAACACAAATATAATGTTGGGAAACCCTGGACCAGACGACTTTGAGATAAGTTAGCTTCCAGCGGCGGTGCGATTGAGCCTCTGCTTGTCGACTGCCCGTCTAACCAGAATTTCCATTGCCAATCAATTGAGGTGGTTCTTCAGGGTCGGTCAAATCTAATTAGGCTAAGATCGTGATAGGCGCCCATCAGACATCCACACATCTTCTGGACGTTTCAAACCAAAATCCAGGATGTGTGTCAGTATTTCTGACGAAACAACAGCGAACCAACCAATACGACCTACCCGAGACGAGGTCTACTATTTCCAAAGATTTGTGATTTTCCATGTCTGTATTCCGATTCATTGCAACTATTAGCATTCCAGAACTGACATAATGATTTAGGTAGGAGACTCCCTCTTTCGAGTACCCAGGAATGTATTCAACGTTCCTGGAACAATCTTTGAAGCCATGTTTACCTTGCCATCCATGACGGGTATCGAACCCGAGGGTTCATCTGATGATAACCCGATCGTGCTGAGCGTGGACGAGAATGATTTCAGGGGGTTCTTGCGCATAATATGCGGGTCCAGGTGAGTGGTCAGCCAGTGTGACATTTACGTCTTTTAATTCTGTACCCAGAGCTCAGAAATTGACCGACGAGGATTGGTTAGGCGCTTTAGAACTCGCTACCATGTGGACTTTTGATGATGTCAGATGATTCATCTTGTACTGGTGCTGAACTCTCAATTTTTTATCTCACTGTCCAGGTACGACACGAGGCAATTCAAGCTCTTGACGGATGGAGCAAGTCCCAAAACCTCAAGCAAGTTATTTTAACGGCCAAGAAATATAATATTGTCAGCTGGCTAAAGGCTGCATATTCCCAACTCGTCCGAATTGGGGGGGTTCTGCCATTTGATGAACTGACCAACCCTCCTGCAGTTGACTGGGAGACTATCGCCAGACTTCTTCATATAAAATATCAATATGCAGTCAATGGCAACTATTTCTACTCTTGTGACAAATGTGGATCTGGAAAGATCTGTTGTGGAGTTGTCGACGACATGGTCGAAAAGACATTCTAAGCAGAGTACGAGGGACCATCCTTTTCTTTCTAGAGGACAACAGTAAGTTTTTATTTGAGCTCCTATAAAGATAAACCAACTATTAGTTTCAATAGAAAGCTCTGTGGGCGTGATTCATAGAAGTTAGCTTGGTTCGTCACGGTCTCAAAGAATAATAAACATAATTGGATGGAAAATATATCGATCTTGCCATCTTGGTACCCGACGACTTACCATAGGGCTTTTGTTCTCAACATCGGTGATCGCCAAGAACGATTGAGCAATCTCTGAAAACGAGGCCTGAAGGAGCCTCCGAGCCAGTAGAACTGATACGTTTATACACTGGTCTGAATGATAATGGTAAAGTTAGCCGCACTTGTCATGTACAAAATAGTAGAATCTACACAAAAGGAAACGAAGAGAATCATCTCCACATCTGGTACAAGTGAAGAAAGCATAAAAGGAGGAATGACCAACAGCATGCGACTACGATAACCAAAGTCTTGACAGACATGACAATAAAAAAAGCAATCATATTTCCACCCCTCGTAGAATGAACAGGGCCAAAATACGAAACATCCAAAGGACGCACTCGCACCCTGCGATCAAGAACGTCGAGACCATCCATCACTTCCTTCTCCCAATGCCCAACACGCCCTTTACTCTTTCCTTCAAAGAAACCGTTCTCTTCAGAGCCTGTTGACCGCCCCAACGATAAAAAAAGACGAAGATTATGAGCTGGAACAAATTCAAAAATATCTCAAATCGAATTACATTACCAGGAAGAGGAGTAGACGGCCCATGTGGTAACATACGATTAAAACTCTCCCGGGGTGAGACACTCGATCCTTCAGGGCTTGATGGACTTCGAGTCCGGACCATTGGATGATTTGCCGGTTGCGGCACTCTTGTCGTGGCTCGTCTTTGACTTGTGTGTGGGGTTAACCTTCTTGTCGACGGTAATGGTAACACCATTTGACCCCGTCGGCGTAACTAGATCAGGGGTTAACATAAGCACGCAAGAAGGTTTCTGAATAAGAAATGCTACCGGACCACCTGCAGGTAGTACCATGGCACCGTAACCAAGGATTGAGTTTATGGCCTCGAAAGCGTCGGACTCGGAGATGGGGTGGGGTGACCCTGTTAAGGGCGAGCAAGCAGGGGAACGGAGCCGCTCTCTCGCACGATAGATGATAAGGGCCACTTTCGTGCCCATGACATCCGTTTCCTCGTCAGTGGGACCTTCTGCCCTGAGACTGAGTTTGACAAAGAGGGGGACGACGTATGACGAATCGACTTCGTACTTCTGATAGAGCTTGATGCGGTTCGCGATTGGAATATCGCAGGTTTCAAGCCCGCGAACGGCGAAGTCCTTCACGCTAGGAAAATCGTAGTTGCAAGATATTTTAAGAATGGATGTCCATTCATGGACAGATGCATGATACTGGTCAAAACTCCTAGACACGGGTCAATTTGGAACAAGCAAGCGTATCGGGGGTAACTCACTCGTTATAGTACACCCACAAGAATTTGGCAAATTCGTCTGGAGTTGCGTCGCGAATCTGAATCGCGCTGCTCTCCTCGGCGCCCTTGCGTTGCTTGCCGGGTTCGGGGGTGGCGTTCAGGTCCTCTCTGAATTTGGGAGAATCCCTTTTCAAAAAATATGAATGAACACGAAAGAACGTGTTGTCGACCTAAATCAACCAGTGAGAATACAGTCTACCGAAAAGGATCCCTGGACGGCGTACTAGAATGAAGAGGTCTCCGCCACCAATGTAGTAATCATGATGGCGTTGAACTTGCTTGAAGTTAAACGAGGTCGTAGCAGCGGTCGGCGACATGATGGTGATAGACGATCGATGGCGGGAAAACGACGCGAAAAGGTAAACGAAGGGGGGTTTTGGATTTTGCCACCTCGATAGCTATCCCGTTTTAAGCGACCGCACACCTCGGCATTCTCGACTAAGATCTGGGCGTGTAAAATCTAGGGTTAGTCATCGTAACGCAGAGAGCGCCTGAGGGCTTATTCGAAGCGTCAGGTGAACAACGGGGTTGATTCATTCATCAACGCAAGGGGCCACACATGTTCTTGACGAATGTCCTTGTCTAGACTTGGCGAATTTTTTTGTTACGGACAAGTCAAATAAGATTTAACCTACCTCTTCACGACACGGAACGAAGGAGGGCAGGACAATAGAAAAGCACTTGGATTTGATAATATGTCGTCAATTTTCCTTTCCTCTACTGAATTGCCGAAAAAGCTTACATTTCCAATTAAGAAAGGCCGCCAGCTTCGACGACGCGTGGCCTCAAATGCATGTCCTCGTGGTACTCGTGGAGGGTATCCTTCCGTTCCCATTGTCCTTGGAACAACTCGTTCTCCAAGAGATCTGCAAACTTCCACGAAGAGTGATTAAGTTACATAAATTTCTTTGAGGGGTGGGTGCACCTGCCGTTGAATAGTCTTGCGATTGCGAGTAAAAACTCGAATCGTGTATAGCCGTTTTGGAAATGGTGGTAGTTCCGGTATTAAGCAAGGCTTAAGGTTAGCTTCGAACTTCGAAGCGAGGGAATTTTTTTTTCCATCCGCGGCGGCGGAATACCACTCTCCCCTAATTCTGAGCGACACACTATAATGAAGGTCAGCTCAGTAACTCGCTGGCAGGCGGAGGAGGTCGCAGCACTCTCTTCGTTTCGATCCACTTAGAACGGCAAATATACTAGTAGAAAGAGAACTGTAAATTTCCGTCTTTGATCGCACTTGTAGATCCCCGTGTTAAGCCCGTTCACGATAATGGTAAAGTTGAAGATAAAAGGGGGTCGTAGTATTCACAGGTATTTCCAGGTTGCAGTCCCGCTCGAATTCGTATGGATTGAAGGCCAGTAACCAAAAACGATGGTTAAAAATTTGCAAACTGTGAGTAAAGTAAAACACATGTTCTATGAGGTATACAAGACATACGAAACTCAGACAGAAGATACTCAAACAATCAGAATCGGCGGCGTCGAAACGGCAATACATACATCACCCACTATTTGTTGCTAGTGACGACAACGTTCTGCAGGAGGGAACATAAGACAAAGTAGATCAATATCAGTCAGGTACGTACCTCAGCACGATAGATGAATTAGTCAAGCATGGGGCCAAAGAAATGGACATCCTGGCCGCTTGTACTAGTAGTACCATTCTTGAACTTGATGCGCAGGAGGTCACGGACGTCAGGGGCGAACCACGACGGAGTTCAATAGCCAGTGCAGAAGCGACTGTAGTCAGTAACTGACGAGAAGACATTTGAAAAACAAGCAATACACGCCATTCCTAATACCAGTGATTTCTCTGTCGGAGAAGATGCCTCGTGGTAGTTGGCCAGAGTGGGACGGGGGTGATCTGCGTACCATTTGTTGTAAACCAATTATGAGTTTACAAAGTCGAAGATCTCCGCATGAGATTAAGATGTGGTCTATCCTTAAATCCATGTCGATAAGTAAAGCCAGGAAGAGGAAGAAGAGACGTACAGCATTCCTTAACAGACATGAAGAAAGGGACAGTTATCCGAGGAATAGAAGTCCTTGCTTTTGGGATTTCTACAGTTGGATTTATGAACAACATGTAGTAGACGTGATCGAATTACTCACAGGGCTGTGCAACTCTCCAAGGAACGGTCGTTTCTCATTCAATCGTAAGATTCACTTGCTCTTTTCGTAAATAAGCCCTTCAGCTACACGTCGCCTCGTCAACCCACCTACTAAAATAACTCCTCCGGACTAGCAAAAATAGTGGAGGTCGCGAGTCGACCAGGAGTCGACGTCTTTAGGACCTCCATTACGAGAGCAGATTTGGCGGGGACGCGCTGTTTAATACAGATTGAAAAAAGTGATTATCAAAACGAAAGCAGCTGAGTCGTGACGCAAATACATTTTGCTTACATAAGTATAGATTCGCACTGATGGTACTCTCAGCATTGTAACTCGAATTAACAGCATGGAGATGCACCGAATTTTATGCACACTAAAAGTACATGAAGAGCTTGAGAGAATGTAAAGAAAAAAATATCGACACAAGACTCTCAATCGACAACCACCAATCCACCAAAGCTCGTCTTCATCAAAGCCTTCTTCATAACATTAATAGGATTAAACTCATCTTCATTTCTCTCCACAACCATAGACGTCTCACCATCCTCATCCACCTTCTCCCACTCCGCCCCTTCATCCTCCTCTCCCATGAACACCTTCAACATCGCAGGAGAGAAACCATTCATCATCGCGACACCCCTCTTCGTCGACGATTCAACCTCTTTTGTCATCTGATGTGATCGAAACGACAAATCCCAATACACGATCTGAGGAACCTCATACCCAGCTTCTTTATACGCCCTCTCGACAACATCGTGGTTCGTCTCCCAGTCCGAAGTATGACAATTCGTTGCTGAATCAAACTGCATATCTGAAAATACGAAAAGGCGCTTGATCATGTCTTCCTGTTTAACGTTGTTCTTGATAGCGAGTGGGAGAAGCAGCCTGAGGAAAACAGCCGAGAAATCGGTGTTCATTTCCCAATCTGCTCTAAGCATATCCTTGACTAGCTCGCCGAGAGGTTTTTGAAGGTCGAGTGAGACGAAGTGAGGGTTAGCGGAGAAAGAGATAAATCCACCATTGAAAGGCGGCTTCGCAAGGGAAGCTAGAACGAGTGAGAGAGAGATGGCTGGGAAGATAGGACTAACGCGTTTTTTATCGAACCTGCTATGCATGGAGCCCATCGACCCGGAGACGTCACAGATGGCAATTGCGTTTTCGATTGTGCCAGATTCACGAAGATTAGAAATGAGAGTGTTCCATTGCAACTCGATAATGCTAATTTCCGCCGCCGCTCGATTCGTCTTAAAGGCATTCTCTGCCGCCATCGCCTCCGCAACCAGCTCATGAGGAAGGAGAGTCGCCCCAGAGATCGTTTTCCTTCCACTTCGGACGTCGACCAGATACTTCCCAAAGCCTGAGGGATCATGTTTGAAGAAGTGACCCTTGTTGTTCTTCATACAGACAGACGCGACACGGTTGTATTTGATCTCCGTCCATCGGTTCGCACTCATAAGAGGCTCCGGACAACCATGAGCACGACGAAGTTCGGTAAGGAACCACCGCTGGTAGAAAGAGCGAAGAACATGAGCCCTATCAGAGTCAGAAATCGACGTGTTCAGGATCGAAGGATATGCAGGGAGGGATTGCGAGGCATAAATGAGCTCAGCAATCGCCGTAGAAATGTTGGTCACCCGATCATGTGCTGCTCCAGGAGATGGAGCCCATTTCCCAGCGAGAGACAGCTTTCTAAGGTGAGCAATTCGATCTTCATCGGGTTTGAGCGACTTGAGTTGCAGAAGAATGTCGACATCCTTCAAAAGCTGATCAGAAAAAAGACGTGCGACAGCGATGAAGAGGGCTCTGAATTTGGGCTCCGCGAGCTTACTGCAAAGCCGCCCATAAGATTGCGCGTTTTTGGTTTTGCGTGAGACTGAAGCAGCCTCTTTTGCAAGGGCATTGGCAAGGACAGAGGCTTCAATCTGAGATGATGCAGAAGCACCCCTTTTTTTTACGCGTGTTCTGTAGGTAGGACTCGTACGAGGCGCGTGGAGGAATTTTGGTTCGGAGGAGATATTGCTGAGTTCGCCGACCGTTTCAAGGGCGAGAATATTGAGAAGATCTTTCCAATAACCGTGAGACATGGCCTGCGCCCTTTTTTTCTTCTTGGAAGGTTCGCAGACGGGTTCTACGAGAAGAGCCAGATTGGAAATGGCAGTACGGGGATGGTTCTGGTAAAGCCATCCAAAGGCGCTAATGGGACGAAATTAGTGAGAAATGTGAAGGAAGAGCAATATAATATCAGTACTAACCGATAAAAAGCCTCCTTTTCCCCCTTTCCGTCATGGATGCTCCGAAGGTTCCAAACGAGACGGAGAGTCATGTTTGAGTCCTCCTTCCATGAAGCGTCAAGATATGTCTCAATTTGACTCCAGGTTGTATAGCGACTCAAAGTAGTAAAAGCGTCGAGAACCGCAGAGTCTGTGCCGGTGTATGCTGGGGCCATGTTCGCCGTAAAAGTTTGCCTGCTAATAGCCTTCAAGGCGTCCATTATTGGGTTCGACGGGGCAGGGACAACAGTTGCGGTTTCAATGGGAACCTTAAGAGGCAGTAGGGCATCGAGAAAACGAGGATTCAACAGTTCTGGAATAGGAGGGAGTAGGACTGTGTGTGACGAAGCCGCAGAGTTGTTGGGGGAGTATGAAGATGCCATTCTGATGAGAAGGTGGGCGTCAGACAACGGCGCCAGCATTGAGAGCGACCTTTTAAATACGCTGCCACAGGAGCCAGTCATGGACAGCGCCTCTGGAGATGACTAGAATCCAGTGAAGACTTACCTAAATGACTCGATTTTAGATTGTGGTTGGACGGAGCCGCATGAATAGGGGCGACTCATAAATATACTGTCGGATCTATCCGGTGTACAATTATTTTTAGAAACGAGCGCTTATTGACTCGGGATTAAAGTTGGTCAGCACGGGTTGAGATAATTAGCAGTTGACTAGAGGGGGAGTTGAGTCAAGGGAGTAACGACTCTGCGAGGATGCCCGTCTCGAGCGTCGTGGATTGCACCGACGTGTTGGAGGGAGGCAACAATCTTGTTCGCATCTGTGAGGAGGTGGAAGAAGTGTGATATATCAGCAGGGAGCGTATGGAAGTTCGATGGGGTGTCAGCTAATCTTGGCTAAGCGTTCCGGGGTGATTTCGGTGAATTTTTTTCTTAGAGGGAGAGGGAGAGTACGAGCCTTGTTGTCTTTGAACCGCCACCTTCCTCCTTTTCACGGATCGCTTCATCTCTGCACACTTCACCACTATTCACCGTGACCTCGTAAGCATCAAAAAAGATCAAAAAGATAGGGGCTGAATGAAATGAAGCACTCCGCGCTGATTTCATTCGCCGCAGGCCGCACTACGTGTTTCTGTTTGGTGGTAGGTGCATGTCTAGCTGATTGGACACGCTTTTTGGGTAAAGTATTTGCTTTTTGATTTTTTTTTTTGGCCTGAGCGGAAGCTGAAGTGGCCTTCTTGCGATTCGTACCTAGTAAAACGGAAGTGATAGAATAAGTAACAACAGAACGAGGATGAATTTGGGCCTAACCCTAGGGTGATGTGTTTACGCGCATCGCGACGTGTACATAGTATTATATTTGCAAATCTTTTTACTATTATAACCGTCAGTTCATTTCAATTTTTGGAAAATATAACATACTACTTGAAATGCTCAGGGTAGTCGAGGGTGATGTCAACTCCCTCTCCTTTTCTCAGATTGTCAATGGTAATTCCTCATCTCTGAACAGAAGTCATACCCATCGCCGTGGTTCCATCTTCAAGCTTGCTTTCGAATTCAAAAGAATCGTTTTTGTTAATAGTATATTGATAGTATCCTTTCCAATAGGTCGTATCACGTTTGGCGGTATATCTATGGTATTCCATTCTAGATAGCTATTTCAGCGACAGGTTAAGAAACTAGAGAATGGCCTACCTTCAAAGAGTTGGTGTAAAGACTCGGATGTTTTGTTTGTGTGCTAGCAATCCAGTTTAAATAGGTGATCGATGTCGGTGGACAGCCGTGCGCGCTAATCTGGACTGCCTCGTTGGAAATAAACTACCAGGGCCATGATCATTGCGTTTCAGTTTGGTTTCAGTAACCCCACTGGCACACAAAGATTTAGCAGGGCAATGCCAGTGTGCTGAATCGCGGCCTCGGCTGTTGAGCCAGGAATAAGCCACAGACTCAGAACCGTCTTCGGGGAAAGTGGTAGCCACTAGCCAGAGATTGTACAGTAACACAAGGGAGAGGAATACAGATGAAGCATGCACTTGAGTTTGTTCATTACATCCGGACCTTCTTGTACGTTGCTGGACGGCTGGATTGTTTTCAGTCAATTTGAATCCTTTATTCAAGTTGAACACTGAAGTTAACCTTTTTGTTTTGCAGTTTGGTCATCCTTCATCACCATTTCAGTCAATCTCTTGCCAAAATCTTCGTCACCAAGGTAATCCCTAACCTAACATCTTCACTGGCTTGCTCATTTGCTCTCGTTTTGATATGCTCTGGTTCACAAACCGTTTTCGTATATCCCTGCAGGAGATCCTTTTCCTACCTCAGTTGCACAACCAAGAGGCATATACCTCCTGAGCAGTGCCAGTTCGCGTTCGAAAGACCCACCTTATCGATCACTAGTCACTTTCTGCCATTGTGGCCGTCTGCGCAACAACTACCACATGCTTTCCCAACCATTGCGGGACCCTCAAAGATTGACTTGTCGAGACCCATAGGCGTTGCGGCCTCTGCTCAAATGTGCAGTCCCGAGTCAGCTAATGATATTGAGAATGCCAGATGCACAATTTTGTAGTACAGACCCGGAATTCAACGACCGATCGTTCCCCACTGCACTATAACATCACTTCCGCCACTCTCGGTATACTTTTCATACAAACGGACTGTCTTGATATTGACTTCACAATCACGGTCACAACAAGCTACTCACCCTTCCTCATCAATCCCTCGGCCACTTTACAACTTTTCACTGTGGTTGATGGACCTGCGTCTGCACGTTGCCGTGTTCTGTTCCAGATGCGCTCTCTCGTGAAAAGTTCTTTACTGGGTCACCGCCTTCCTCTTGGGCGAAGAGTGTCGGACAATGAAAGGGTTGAACTGCCAGTGTGGGCTCGAATGCCACTCAACGCAGGGCGACTTTCGTCACAACCTATAATGCCGCGCCCTCGTTACATACCACCCAAACAGAGCATACCGAGTTCGGGCAGAAACTCATACGGCATCCATTGATTGAAATCTCTCATTTTATCGGCGTGCTAACCTGACTCGAATGGAAGACCCGCCATCTTTCTCCTGCACCGTCTGTGCTTTCTGTCCTCTCCTTTTACGACCTGGTTCAAGACAAATATTCGTAACTCAGGCTGCAGGCTGCGGTCTTTCCTCTTGTCACTGCTCGCAATTACAGAATTGACCACGTCGATGAAACGTGTTTCTTGCAGCATTTCGGGGCTTGCTCCTTGACGTCTCCTGGCACCTAATCCAGCGATTCAGGAATGTCTCCTCGACGTCTCATTCTGGTAACTCAGAGCTCGCTTCATCCCGGCGCTTCAGGGCACTTTCCTGGCATCTCATTTCGTTTACTGGCGTCTCACACTGGCGTTTCAGGGTGACCCTTAACACATCAAAATCTTTCATTTTGAGAAATCGGCTCGTACCAAACACAAGATCTAATCCCCTACGTATTCCGATGGTTTTCGGGCTCCCAATAAATCCCAATCGGTTCCAATAAATTGGTCAGAAAATTGGTTGACTTTAGGCAACTGTAGCACCATCTTGGACCCGGAAAAGAAAAGTGGAATCGAGTATCAATTGAACACAATCATCTTGCGACCTTCCCAACCTTTGGAGTATTTGTATGATCAATACAAGAAGAATAACACGAAGACTACGGGGAACAACTGCGGAATGTTTATGTATCAGTCGTTTTGGCAGCGACGAAATTTGTGGAGCCTGGTGTATATTTGATCAACTGATCACGGAGATGAATAAAGTAATATTCCAGTTTTGATATATGTAAGGATATCCATCGCACTATATATTATTACAGTGCTTTTAGTCTTTTTCCATAGTAAGACTCGAACATGGGGCATCGCCCACTCCCAGAAAATAAAACAACACCCAAAAAAAGAGACTCGAACAAGATGTCTACAAACTTGCTACAAACGCTAGACAAAAAAAATAAGATGAATTTTAACCAAGATAAACCGAAAACCCTTACAACAATCTTCTCCTTATCACGACCTTGCTCCTGATCATGCATGAGGTCGGCCACAGTTTCTATTGTGGTATTAATATTGACCGATATATTGGGGGTGCCACTCTGCTGTGTGGGGTTAGCCACAAAATCCACATTTTAAGCACCAATCAAAACCAACCAGGGTGCTTCCAGGGTTCGAAAGACTACGCAGTGATAGAGTCACGCCGGCCAGGTCGGTGTCGATGTTGTGGATGTTGTCTGAACTGCCGCGGATCACCTCGCGCGCATTCAAGGTTGCAAGGAGCGCGTTGGTGTATACTGGGTTGATTGATGAATAAGAAACATTCAATACAAGTTTGGAATACCTTACGACGGGCGACAGAGTAGTAGAACCCCACGTTTAAGGTAGTATTGGGAGCGGTCAGGAACTACGTGACGAGAAATCAGCTGATAGTTTGAGGATAATGCAGAGGAGGTTATACCGCAATGAACGAAACCACTGCATAAAGACTATTGTTCGAGGAACATCAGCTTTCATCGCTAGAGGTATCATTCAAGAGTCGCCAACCTTGTTACAAGACCCGTATTGATTGTGAACGCTATCTAAAAGTGTAAAGTGGCTTCAGATTCTTCGGTGCAGAGTACAGAGCCACCTCTGAGACGAAATGATAATATTACTCACGAGTTTGCTGATCATCGTATCTGATCTGACAAAATCACGGTCGTGAGTCATCGGAAGGGTACTAATAATGATTGAGTACCTTTTCCAGCCTGTTCGAGACCGATGAAGCAGGATGCACGACGCTACAGCGATAATAACATCACCAACTGCTGCAAGAGCGATAACAGCGCAACTCCAGGGCTAGATTTGACTGGGTGTCAGTGTCTTACTCTGGAGGCAATGGGCATTGGATTCACCCTCAGTTCGACTTGCTCAGCAAGGGTGTGACGTTGGACCCTGAAATAAATGTCGATATCGGGCACAACGGGATGAACAGTAGACGTACGCCAAGATACTGATAACTAGTAGATCATGTTATGACGTTATTAGCTATTAGCTATAAAAGTGGAGATTATAGACGTACTGAATGAGGAAACTAAAGTCAAATTCGTAAACGGATCATGGCATAAGTTACGCAGGACCTACCGAGTTGAGCCACCACAATCAAGGACTATGAGAAGTTTTTCAACATTTCGCCATTGGGCCTAGTCTCAACGGATATCATACACACCGTGAAAATCAAAAGGAAAATATTGTGTTTGCTGACTGGGCAACATTAGAGGCAAGAAGGAGCAAATGTTTGAAAACTCGTACGTCGCCACAATCGCATGACCATGAAGCTATTGAATTCGGTTTAGAACAGGACACAAGCTCGTAGAGGCTAGTTATTACCTTTGGACAAGAAACGTCGTGACGCCCTATCAGTGGTGATGATATTTCAGTCAATTGAGGAAAAGACTGAATATCACGTACACCGAACAGCGCTTGAAGCTGAATTGAAAATATTTCATGCCAATATTTGAATTTATTCTATACGGCGATAGGGAGTCTACGCACCACCAAACTCCTGAAAGTAAGTTATGAGTTTTCATGCATTCCATGCACGACAAGTACTCCTTACCAAACTAAGGATAGGAATTTTGGCACATTACCCCAGTACGCGACTCCATACATATACACTAGGAAATCTTGTAAGTGAACGAACGGCAGCGATCTTATGGCTCATACCCGTGTGTATGATAATGGCTTCATGAGTCGTATTGCAAACCATGACGGCGGCAACCTGGATCCAGGATCTTTAGTTGGAGATTACTGTGAAATTTGCAACTGTACCAGTGATTTTAAGAACCATTTATCGTTCTGGCAGCGTGTGTAGTAATGCCACGCTTGGAGGATAGAAACTGTCAACGGGCGAAGGGTTCATCTCACAACATATGTTCGAAGGAAGGCTACAGACTACCGTGCAGTCTGGGGAAATCAGTTTGCTTAAAGATGTACAACGATGGGACGGACTCACGTTGTTGCGAAAACCATGCCAATATACAAGGGACCCAGGAAGGGAGTCACGCTGGATTTCACTCGAATCAACACGAGTCGGGACACGACGCCTGAAAAATACCTACATAGCTTCAATTTTAATCGTGGACATGAAGGGCAAAAGGTTGGGATAAATGGCCAGGAACAGAGGTGACATATATATATCTTGACTTGACTCTTCAAGTTCACAATCCATCAACTGGATTTCTTGATCATCATGCCACGCATATCGGCGTATATCAGCCATCACGGTCCTTGAACGACCAGATAATTGTCCTACTTCCACTGGTCACTGTGAATAACAAGACGAATATGGTGTTTTCATGATGGGCCGTGCGAAGCGGGTTTCTTCGGTCTTGGGACGAGTGCAATGCTCAATCAGAAATCTATGAAATCTGTCTGAGCCTGAGCCACACAGTCAAGGCCAGTGTCTGAAAAAAAGGTGACGGCTGGTTACTGCGAGTCATTGACTGAACTGAAAAGCATCCTTACCGTGACATTGGGGAGGACAAAAGGAAATGGATGGATGAGACCAATGGGACTCGCCAATGAGGTTCGTGGGACCCGTGAGAGGAACTCATGAGACCGTAATATCCTACTATCAATGAGCGTGGTCGGTCATTCCGCATAATTAGGCAACAGCTCACATTCACGCAGGCACGGATCCGATATGAGGCACGGATTCGCTATGAAAGATTTCTCCTTCTCTCGCCACCTGTATCGTGTAGCCTAGAATGGGTGTAGACAACGTCGTTGGAATCTCTTCGAATGTAGTGCAATCTTGATTAAAGCCATTTTGTGAACAAGTCGCGAAACAACACTGAACAGACCGGCAACTTGATCATTGTCATGACTACCTAATTACATCTTGTTAATATTGTAGAAGCTACATTTCATAACTGGGAAACATATTCACATTTGAGTGGTGATCAATAATTGTCTTCGTAAATGCTCCGAGCATGGATTCATGCCTTCTCTTTACCAGCCATCATCTCCGCTTCTTGAAGGCCCTGATTGAAGTAGAGGTCCCCAAGGTTGTTGACGATATCGAGCGTGGAGATGTGATCAGGTCCCAATGCCTTCTCTCTACCGGCAATGCATGGTCGTACATCATCTCCGCTTCCAGCTTTGATCAGCGCAAAGATTCCCAAGGTTGTTGACGGTGTCGAGCGTGTGTGTGTTCAGGTCCCTTGCATTCTCATGACCGGCCAGTGCACGGTTGTACATCATCTCCGCATCTTTGAGGCGGCCGTGATCAGCGTAGAGGTTCCCCAGGTTGTTGACGGTGTCAAGCGTGGATGTGTGCTCAGGCCCTTCTTTACTGGCCAGTGCACGATTATACATCATCTCAGCATCTTTGAGGCGGCCTTGATTGTGGTAGAGGGTCCCCAAGTTTGACAGTTGACAGTGCTGGGTGTGGGTATGTGATCAGGTCTCAATGTCTCTTCTCTACCGGCCAGCGCACCATTGTACATCACCTCCGCATCTGCGAGGCGGCCTTGATCGCAGTAGAAGTTACCAAACTTCGTTATGCGACCTTCCAAAACGTGATCATCCAATTAAGACTTTCCACGCCCCGCCAGATGGCATCCAACCAAGGTAGGATTTCAATGTGATATGGCAGTGTAAAGGAAGGTGGGTTGCGAGCTTTTATCCAGCCGCATGCGAAGCCATTCCGACAGCTCCTGCATCTTCACAATGGTGTCTTCGAATTTTTGGTTCCAGCGACCATCGTCCTTGAAAATGGACATCAGAGAGGTAGTGTCATCAGCATCGTTACTGAAGAGTCGTTCGCCGATGTTGACAGGGTCGAAGAAGGCAAAAAAGAGTTAAACCTTCTCTAACTCTGCCGCTTGCTCACTAACGCCAACCAAGCGACGTTTCCCACGTTGTCAAAGGCTAAGAGAAATCTCGTTCTTCTTGTCCGGTACGCCGATTGTGGAGTTTCCTGCATGACACTCTGCTTCTATCTGTCGTAGTCGGTCAAGAGGGCTCTCATTGTCGAGCGACTCGAGCAATCTACCGGCGGATACCGGTTGGCGTCTTCAGCCCAAATCCTGACCACTTCATTGTGGTTGGATGAAATCTCCGGGAGCTCCTCCTCCTCGTCCAATGGTTCCGCAGCTGCAGCTAAGGAAGCGAAGATGTCTGATAATGAACTTCGAGGAGGGGTACATCGGATTTGGTTCTTTCCACAGGGAAGTGACTTCTAGACTGTGGAGATCTGATGAACAGCAAGGTGGAAGGCGAAGATAGCTGATACAAACGTAACGTTAGTCAAGGTTTTTAAAGAACTTAGAAAAGGGAGGGTAATACTGTGGGGTGGATCGAAAACCGAAATGTATCGTAAGCCTTAGCATTATCTGCGCTCGTTGCGGTATACGGGTCTGTGATATCCACGTAGAGTCCACTTTAGAAGGATTATGTTCAACTGAATCGACGATGAGGACTTCAAAATGAGCATACCATTGACTGCCTGAATATGTGAGAGCCCTCGAAAAAGCGAGAATCGTCATGATGCTCGGGCGGGCGGTCGTCATATACATAACACGGCGGACTAGGGTGATTGAAATGTGATTGAACTATGAATGAGCTGTGAGTGAACTGTGAGTTGACAAAAAGGAATAGCTTGTAGCTGCCAACAATAAATTTCAAGAGGTCTCTGTTGAAGAACTCATTCAAGTTCTCCTGAACTCGTCCCTTGGTAGAAGCTTCGGCATAAGCCGAGCGCCGTAAAGGATCATTACTCCGTCAATCCTCAACTCCCTCCTGTTAGGCCACTTCCACTGAAGGCTCTTCTTCCTGCCAGACTCCGATTTTATTTATTTATTTGTTCAATTTCCTAACGATACCGACAGTATGTGACTAGAGTCGGATTACCAAA
>Ga0307517_10006695_pt1 | contig 16972 bp, 8 predicted proteins | sample 23_EM_MG_FD_194515 | JGI IMG/M metagenome (GOLD analysis project Ga0307517, IMG submission 194515) | Populus trichocarpa ectomycorrhiza microbial communities from riparian zone in the Pacific Northwest, United States - 23_EM | ecosystem: Host-associated > Plants > Roots > Unclassified | place...
TATAGGTTGGTCGTGTCTGGGCCTGGCCTGGTGTCAGTTTCTATACCCCTTTCTATATTTTATCACGTGCTTTTTGTTCAAAATTGTTTCTTAGTCCAAAAAAAACTCTCGGTGTGTCAAATGCACCTTTTTTTTTTAAGAAAAAAAAAAAAGTGCATCCATGTGTGCTTAGTTTTTTTTTTTATTATTAATATGGGTGTCCAGGTCAGCTTGCGTGCACCTTAACTAATCCTACAGGTCCTGAAGTTAACGACCATGCAAGCTTCCAGTGTCTATTATATTAGCAACCACAGAGTTTGAACTTTAAGAACACAGGAGCAGTAAACCCCTTGATCTCAAACTATTACCACCAGGACACCTACTGGATGGTTGTGCTTAGTTTTTTTTTTATATGGGTCAAGAGCCTATCGAGTCTAGGTGCTTGATTTTTTTTGTTTTTATTTTTTCCTTTCTATTTTAGTCATGATTTATTAAAATAAATTAAAAAAATTATTTTATTTAATATCGTTTGATTTTCACTTTTTTTTCAAATAAAATCTTAATATTCTTTTTATAACATTAGCAAACAATCTTTTTGTATATCCTATTATTTTTAAAAAAATTATTTAGTGACTTTCTTGCACATGTTTATATTTATTATTATATTATTAAATTAAAAATGAATTTTTTAAAAAAAGAGTTAAACTCTATCGAGTTTACGATGAAATTCATGGATTTAACGATTTAATAAAGTCTTAGAGCTACCATTTATTATCAAAAACTAATTGGGATGAAAGACATTATTCAATGTGATAGTATTCATTATTCATTAAAATAATGTAATGATGAATTTACTTTTCTAAAATAAAATCTTTTTATTGATGATTGTAAATGAATTGATCTTTTTCAGGTTATTCCATTAATTACGCCACTTTCTTAATGGTCTGCTCTTTTTATTTGTCGGAGCATTCCCATGATAAAAATCTAATAAAAGGGGGCTGAATCATCTACTTTTGCTTTATTTGATTAGCAATAGCATTATCATTGCCTATGCATTTTCCGTTTCTACAGTAATGTCACGGTGGCTGAGCCGGAGGGCTGGTGGGGGCGACCGCCCCCAAGCTGAAAATAAAAGGCCCCTACGTTTAATGTATTTTTCAAGAAAGTATTGTTATTTTTATATAAAGGCTCCTCGAGAATTAAAAAGCTACTTATTTGGTTTTATTTTAATATTGATAAAGAGGGAGAAGCAGGTGAAAGTGAAGTACTGGGATTGGAAATTTCATGAAAGGCCGACGCTTATAGAAATACTAATTATTTAATTTATTGTGCTCCTAAAATGGTTTTGTTTTTTCTTATAATATTTTGCAGAAAAAAAATCAATTTAATTGTTTGCAAAAAATTGAAATTAGAGGGACTTAGATTCAATTTGAGGGCAAAAAACTGGATTTTCTTTTCCCACACATTGTCTTGTCAGTGTGTTTCTTCCATTCTTTTGTCTTTGGATTGTGGACAAGTTCAATTTTGGTCCTTTTAATTTGACAATTTTGTGTTTTGATCCAAAAATTTATTTGGGTCACGTTTTAGTCCTTGTGTTTTAAGAGGAAGAGACAGAATTGAATGAAAACGATTGAAAAATAGTTGGTTCTCCATTTTCAAAAATAAAAAAATTTATTCTCGGTGTCAATGATTTTTATTTGACGATAAAAGTTAAATTGAGGTGCTCGTTTTATTAAAAAAAAATTATTTACGAGTTAATTTTGTGTTTTTGAGATTAATTAGTGGTTCTCGGGTTGATAAATAGATTCTTTAAGAGCTTAAGGATGTTTTTAGGCTAAAATACGTTGAAAATAAAATTTTAGGCTAAGAAAACCACTAATTGAATTTTGGACCTCCTCTCCGACGCTCGAATTCTGAAAAAATAGATGGCGCAACAGTTGACACGTCGTCTTCTTTTGTTGTTTTTTTGAAAAAAATAATGTCGTCCTTGGTTCACTAAAAAATATCTAAACAAACAAGGCACACAAGCCTATCTTAGTAGGCTTTCGAGCATGACATTTCATTTTTACGAGCTAGACACAATGGGCTACCTAACCCCAGACCCTTTACTCTTTTTTTTTTTTTAACTTCAATTTGTTTTTCATTGATCTAAATTGAAATTAACTAAACTAGATTAATTAAATATATGTGTGGGATGGCCGACCCAACAAGTGTTTCAGTATCAACAAAGATTAATTAGAACAAATAAATAAACTAAACATATCACAATTTGTTTTTCTTTGATCTAATTTAAATTAACTAAACTAGATTAATTAAATACATGTGTGGGATGTTCGCCCAACAAATTCGAGGTTCGTGACCGACAACGTAAGAAAAGTGTTATATGAACACTCCATCTACGTTAAGCCTTGGACATACTTCTCAAAAAATAATTTATATAAAATTCCATAGCATTTCCTAAACTTTCAAAATATTCTTTAAAACTAATAATAATTCATAATACTTATTACAATATAAAAATCCAAACTTTAACTAAAATAGTGTAATAATATAGAGTATTCTAAAACATCAAATCAAGACCAAAAGAAAAGCCTTACAAAAACAAGCAAGACATACCAGTCAAAAATAAAGAAGCAAAAATTCTCAACAAAGTTAACCTGCTACCAAAAGCTAAGAACCTAAAAATAATATTAAAAAAAGGGAGTGAGTTCAATCAACTCAGTAAAGGAATAGCATTTAATATACATTATGGATATTTATAAGTTATCGATAATAAATTGTGATATAATAGAAGTATAAGAACTGAAACAGAAGTGTGTGTATATATATATATATATTAAGCATATTAGTATATGGTAGTGAAATATATGTCATATAAAAAACAACAGACGAAACCTTATGGTTTTGATAACAGACGTGGTTTGCAGCCCTAATCACTATAAGATGATTAGTTGCTACAGGCTGGTGTCTCTCTCACCACCTAGGCATACAAACTACTATATATATATATATATATATATATATATATATATATATATATATAGATTAACTAATCTCTGTTAGTTTGAAGTTTTCGATATCAATACACAACAGATATTCACATAATTATCAAAGCAAATGAATGTCATATCGAATATAATTTAATCCAATAAAATGCGAGTGAAAATTCAAGAATGAATAATTACTCAAAAAATAAAGCAACATATAAAAAGATTCAAGAAATAACCAGTTCTACTCATCATACGATCAACATACATAAATTTATTTATATTACATACATGTTAAAAATTATCTCACTCACCAAGAAAATAAAGACGAAATACAAACAGACATAAAACTAGTGACTATTGAGGATTGCTAAGAGGAATGTCAGTAGAACTTATTACGAATACAAAAAAAATACTAAAATACAACTCGAAACAAATAACATAAAAGATTACAACTCTAAAATTAGAGACCAAAATATAATTATAAAAGTAAAACAAATCCACCTGATTGATCTCGAACATGTCATAAACTGATCGAACCTAAAAGAATTGATCAACCCCTATTGCTCAGTTAACTGATCAACCATAATCACAACAGGTCGACTGGTTCAGACAAATAGGTTGATCGGTTGATTAAGATTTTAAAATCCTAATTTGCCAGTTTTCCAAAACTGCAGATCTTTAAAATAATTCAACTTGTTCTTAAAAAAACTCATAACTCAGTCCTCATATCAAATGATTTAAGCCAAACTAACACCTTAAAACATTAATTAAACATCTTAAACCATCCAAATCCTAAAATCAAACTCGACCAACATAATCAAGCATGAAAACATCAAGATCTTACCTTAGAAACCCTTATCTTCAATTTTAGGAGCATCTTTTTTATTTATTGCACTTCATTACGCGTTTAAATACTACTAATATTATTAATAATATTACTAATTATGATGATAATGTTAGTAATAATGATGATAACAATAGTTTATTATAATAGTAATAGCGGTAGTGATGGTGATAGTTGTGATAATAATATTTATAATAGTAATAATAATAATGGTAGTGGTGGTGGTGGTGGAAGTAATAGTAATGGTGGTGGTGGTAGTAACTGTAGTAGTTTACTATGATGGTTTTAGTGGTTATTATATCAATAATTGAGTTTTTATGATGGTTTTAGTGATTATGATATCAATAATTATGGTGATGATAGTAATAATAATATTAATAATAATTAAAATAATAATATTAATGGTAGTAATAATAATAATAATGATGGTGGTGATGGAAGCAGTGGTAGTAGTGGCAGCAACAACAACAATAACAATAATATTACTAATAATAGTAGTGGTAGTTGTTTATTACGATGGTTGTAGTATGATTATGATATCAATAATTAATTTTATTATGATGATTTTAGTGATTATGATTTTAATAATTAAGGTGATGATAATAATAATAGTAATAATTATGATAATAATATTAGTAATAATTAAAATAAAAAACAGTCATTAAGATTTTTCTTATATATTTTATTGGAAACTCATGTCGGTCAAAGATTCAAGATAAAAGATTTAAAGATTTATCTTTTTACTCGGATTTATAATATTGCAAAAAAATCTCTTAATTTTTTATATATTTTTTTATATTTTAAAAAACATGGATTGTCATGCGAGCAAATCAATTAGTATATAACAAAAGAGAAGATATGGATAATGAACTTAAAAAGAGAAGAAATAAAATTATCACCGCGTGCTCCTTCATAATCATCACAATAATTATCAAAACAATATAACGCCTTAGGTATCCGGATTCATTCAATTGTAAGTAAATATATAGTTTATATGATGCTTATCCTCTACACACACACACACACACACACACACACACACACACTCTTACATTTAACTGATTACATGTTATTATGATTTTTAAGCGTGTTTTTATTCATTTTCGTATAACATATAAAATATTTTAAAAATATTGTATACATCTATCGTATCTTAGGTTTTACAAAATTATTACTTCATTTTATATTATTATTTTTAATATTAACACATCAAGATATCTAAAAATAATAATTTAAAATATTGTTTTTTAAAATACAGTTGAACTACAAATCATCTAATAGTTATAAAAAAAATCAATAGCATGAGAAACCATAAAAATAAAATATAATAATCTCAAAAAATAGTAAGTAAAAAAGTAAATAATTTATTCGCATGTCAGCATATTTCTTTCAGATTTTATTTTTACCTCGTAGACTATTTAATTGTTTCTTGCACTTCTTTATAACTAAAAAGACTGGTCAACATTTTTTAAAATTTTCTGATACGTGTAGGTGAGACGATCACCGACCATCAAGTTGACTTATAACCTCCCTTATCATCAGCACCACGTACTTCCGCCTCATGGGATCCCCATGACGTAACCGACTATTATCCCCATGAGAGCCACAGCACCATAAAGTCCACTCCTTGCCACGTAATCCAGCCCTTCAAACCGCTGATCAATCTTGATCACCATCAAACGGTAAGGAGAAATGTCTTAAGCTAGTTGTGGTGGCGAGGGAGAGAAAATGAGAAAAGAATTAGCTACGTGTGGTCCATGAAAACTCGCAAGCAACAGCACGTGGTGACCACACAAAAAATTAAGGTTTGAGTTAGTTGGAAACAAGCTGTTTTTGCGTATTTGAATCTTTTTATAAAAGACAATCTTTTCCTTTTAATGTTAATAATAACAGTTATTTTTTAAATTAATTTTTAATATCATTGTATTAAAATGATGTAAAAATATAAAAAAATAATTTAAATTAAAAAAATTAAAAAATTAAAAAACTCTGTTTAAAATAGGAGAAATCTCTCTCTTATCGAAGAGTCGTTTCATTAATCAAATCCATTGTTTATTTTCAACTTTCTAATCTCATAACAGGTTATTTTGACATTCGAGAGAAAAATAAAATGCACGTGTTTTTTTTTTTAAGGAATGGTAAACGCATGTTAATATATTGAAAAAAAATAAAAAAATAAAAAAATAAAAAAATTAGGGATATAACTCATCGATTCCAAGACAAAGATGATGGGGGAAAACATCAAATAATAGGAATAACAACATTTATGCAATTCAGCACAACATATATTTGGATCAATTCAAGAAGAAATAATAATATGAAAAAAAACTAAAAAGAAAGAAACAAAAGAATTTATTCTGTTATTGTTATTCCTTATTATTAGAGTGAGAGAGAGAGTGACCAAAATGCAAATGCATCCTCCTCTTTTCTAGGTAGCTAGTGCCTCTTTCTGTCTTTCTTTCTTTCAGAGCGAGAGAGAGAGAGCGAGAGAGCAAACCTAAATTCATTCATTCATACATCTCATCTCATCAATTTCTATGGCAACCAACAAAAAATTAGGAAACAAGAGCAATAATAGCCAAAGCCAAAGCCCTCTTCTGGGTCGGTACGAGATCGGCAAACTTCTTGGACATGGTACTTTTGCTAAGGTATACCTTGCTAGAAACATTAAAACCAACGAAAGTGTTGCCATCAAAGTCATTGACAAAGAAAAAGTCCTCAAGGGTGGTCTAATTGCTCATATCAAACGTGAAATCTCCATTCTTCGCCTTGTTCGCCACCCCTATATTGTCCAGCTTTTTGAAGTCATGGCTACGAAAGCCAAGATTTACTTTGTCATGGAATATGTTCGTGGTGGTGAGTTGTTCAATAAGGTTGCTAAAGGCAGGTTAAAAGAAGAGGTTGCCAGGAAGTATTTCCAGCAATTGATTTCAGCCGTTTCCTTTTGTCACGCCAGAGGTGTTTTTCATCGCGATTTGAAGCCGGAGAACTTGTTGCTTGATGAGAATGGTAACTTGAAAGTCTCCGATTTTGGATTGAGCGCAGTGTCTGATCAGATTAGACAAGATGGTTTGTTCCATACTTTTTGTGGGACACCGGCTTATGTTGCTCCTGAAGTTCTTGCAAGAAAAGGGTACGATGCTGCTAAGGTTGATATCTGGTCTTGTGGGATTGTTCTGTTTGTGTTAATGGCTGGTTACTTACCATTTCATGATCAAAATGTCATGGTTATGTATAAAAAGATTTACAAGGGGGAGTTTAGATGTCCTAGGTGGTTCTCTTCTGAGCTAGTCAGGCTTCTTCATAAACTTCTTGATACTAACCCTGTTACAAGAATTACAATCCCTGAGATTATGGAGAACAGGTGGTTCAAAAAGGGGTTTAAGAATATTAAATTTTATATCGAAGATGATAAAGTTTGTAGCGTTGAAGAGGAGGAAGATGTGGGTTCATCTTCTGATCAATCATTATCTGAATCGGAATCGGAATTCGAAACTAGAAGAAGGGTTACCTCTTTGCCTAGACCTGCAAGTTTGAATGCTTTTGACATTATATCGTTTTCGCCTGGATTTGATTTATCTGGGTTGTTCGAGGAAGGTGGAGAGGGAGCAAGGTTTGTTTCGGGGGCCCCTGTGTCGAAGATTATATCTAAACTGGAGGAGATTGCGAAAGTTGTTAGCTTTACAGTGAGGAAAAAGGATTGTAGAGTGAGTTTGGAAGGGTCTAGAGAAGGTGTGAGAGGTCCATTAACAATTGCAGCTGAGATATTTGAGTTGACACCGAAATTGGTTGTGGTGGAGGTTAAAAAGAAAGGAGGGGATAGAGGAGAGTACGAGGAGTTTTGTAATAAGGAATTGAAACCTGGATTGCAGAAGTTGATGCAGGAGGAATCCGAGGCTGCTGCTGCTCCTAAAGTTATTACTACTGTTCCTGTGCCATCGGGATCTCCACAATTCACCATCGATCCTTTTCCTACTGATTCTTCACAATTACCCGTTGATCCTTTTCCTACCGATTCCACACAATTACCTATTAATCCTTTTCCTACCGATTCTACACAATTACCTATTGATCCTTTTCCTATCCTTTCTTCACATTTACCTTCGGATTCCGAATAGAGAAAAAGAGAGAAAGGAGAAGGGTATGCTTTACTCTTTCCGTTTGTTTAAATAAGTTTTTGCATGCTATATTTTGTTTTTTGGGGCCTTTAAATTTCTTTGATGTTCTGCTGTGTCATTTAGGAGATTAGATGCTAAAACACATGTTGTATGTTCTTTTCTTCTGCCGAGGAGAAAAAAAGTAGATTAATTGAAGAGAATGACATACTTATTTCTGCTGGTCTTGGCAATTTAGTGGTGACTTGTGTGTTCTGTTAACTTGTGCTGTAAATGTGAATGAAGTTGCTCTCGTCTGCTCATTCCTGCCGATTGTGGTACGGAGTGTTGCAAATACAAGGTTCATGATTTCATTATGAAGAAGAAAATAAAAAAATGGAAGTGAATCATTTAAATTTCTTGATTGTATCTTGTGTGCAGTCCAATCTTGGGTAGGGATATGCCCTCTGCTCCTGGCTATACGTCATTTGCTTGGATAATTTAAAGTATGCAGGTTGGAGAGTCTATATATTAGTTGCAAATATGATTGGTGAAGATATTAGGGAACTCTCTTCATAGTAAGACGTCAATAATAGCAATAACCATTTTAATTGAAAAAAATATAGTTGATGGTTAATGGTTCAGTTGATTCCTTAACATAACTCATCTGAAGGGTGCCATGTACGCCCAAGAGAGTTGTTTCTCATTTATACGGGGCTGTATTTAAATCACGAATAATAACTAGAACTTTATGTGGAGTAAATGAATCCTACTAGTTCCACTGTGTAGATCAGTTCATCATTGCAGAAAATTCATGTTGAAAGTGGGATTAGGAATTGTAAAAATTAAGAACCCCACTGTGCTGGAGTTGCTCAGTTATATAGAAGCAAGGACTTAAAACTGAGAATACAGGTTCTCGGTTCAGTGAGGAAAGTGTGTACAAAATATAAGGTGATTAATGGGTAGGAGTTTTGGTTTGAAATGATTTTAATGGAAAAGGTTACAGTTGTGCCTGGTATTGGTTTGTGGTAACCTTTTGATTTCCCTGTAGTTGGTGGATAGGGCACAACCTAGTTGAGCTTCTTTGTGATACATCTCCCTGATTTCTCAAGTTCTGCAATAATAGTAAGTGTGAAGTTAGTTTCAAGCATTTAAAATTGGTGCGAGGATAATAAATGGGGGCATCCATTCACTGATAATGTTGTATGTCATATTCTTTATTTGTCTGTCAATTGCATATTGCTAAAATGCATGCATGCCATAATAGATCTTGTTCCAATAATAGCGCATTGCTTCTGTCAATACAAATTCTGTACACTCATTCTGATGACCTTGGTGGTGTTGGCCCAATCAGTTGTCTGGTGCCAGTTTGCTCATCCAAATCGAGCTTTGTTTCCATTCTAAGGTGTCTTTTCAGTTGAGTGATTGAGAAACAGAGAAGAGATGATACACAGTTAAAAATTCATTTATATTTTCCTCTTCTGTTTACTACGTCTAGGAGTTGGAGATTTTCGCTGCATGCCATATGCCTTGAATGGATTGAAGTTAACATATCTTGAACCATCAAGGTTTTATCTGGTAAAGAATTTAGTGAATTTATCATGAATTTGTTTCACTCTCTAACCTCATTCTTGTTTTTTCTTCTAATACTGCTTTGCTTTTTGTGTGCATCATTAGTCATGATATTGTGCTGGAGCTAAAATTTGTGTTTTTGTTCCTTCTCAAAGTCACAAACTTGCATTTTCAACATTTGATGCCCTCTTTTTTCATACATACCCCTCCTCCCATCCAAAAAATGCTGAAAATTCATTTCTATCGTGAGGATAACTGGAGCCATATACAATTTCACTTGATTAATTGAGTGGTATGTGTCGCTGGGATGATGCAAGCTCATGTTTTCCAGTTTGGTCAAGTCCTGAGGTTCTGTCTCAAATTATTGAAGATAGGGAGGTCCCTCGTGTTCCTTTGGGTCATATGCCAAATATTGTGAATCACGGTTTCTGAATCCTTATCCTCTTCTGGGAGAAAAACAGGGCACGTGTTTTTGTTAGTACATCGATGGATAGTGTACCTCGTGCACGGATAAATTTGTGAGTCATGCAGGCTTTATTTGTGGTCATAATGCATTGCGTGCTGGGTATTTTCTAGTTCATATCCGCTATGACGGAATTCCATTTGGCACCCACCATTCTTCACACTGATTATACAACCATGTCAGTCAGTGGAACTTTACATGGATCTGAACATATATGCATTTGCTTCTGGTTCTGGACAAAACCTATTGTGTGTAGTGATGGAAATTAGAAGTTTTTTTCCTAAGAAAAAACTGAGGCAATTCAACAACGTAGCTAGCTGTGTTTGCTGATGGCTTCAGAGTTAATGGTGCATCTATTTCTGGCTCTGCCTAATTTCTAAACATTGCCAAGCAGAACAGCATCTGTAATTTATGTTTTCAACTCTGTTTTTTTCTTCTATATATATAAAAATGAAGTTGGAAGGTGTTAGGTATGGCTAGTCTGGTAGCTCTTGACTCTGACAACAATGACAGTCAGACAAATGCCACATGCCAAACATATGGATTCAGCTTAGGGAAAATCCACCTAAAGAAACATCTGTGATTCGTCTAGAATCATAAAGTCTTGGAGGTCGGAGGGTCATGGAGTCAATTATGTTGACTTTCACGATCTGTATTGCGTTCTTCTTTCTTCATTTTGAGTAATGATTATACACAGTCCTGCATGGCAGTTTCGTTTTGTTCATAATGAGGGAAAAACTTGAAATCAATCTTTCTTCTTTGTTTCTTAATCTGATTTATGGGATTAATTATGGTGATGATTTTGATAACATCAGGGTAGCCAAATAATTAAATTTCGATGCTAATATTTAAGTTTTAATATCATAAAATTTCGATGCTAATATTTTGATCCATCTAAATATTTTAGCTTCAAATTCAATTACACCAAGGGCCGTTCCAAAAGAATCTGTGGGTGGGTGGGTGGGTGCTGGGACCGCAAGGCTTCCAATTATCATTTCATGCGGCATCATGAAAGCATGAGGGCTTGACCATGTGGGTGCCTTGCCACCAACTGGCTCTATTAAATCTATAATGACCACAGATGCAGCCATGCTTGATTATTCTCAAAGTTTTAAATTTATTTTTTAATGTTTATGAGTTTGAGTTTTTTTAAAACCACTGATTTTTAGAAGTAATTAAACTGGTCAGGTCTTGAGTTTACTTTCCAATGATTACGAGTTCGAGTTCTCTTAAAACCATTGAAAACTTATATAGTCGTTAATTTCAGGACCCGTGAGATTAGTCGAGATACGTGTAATCTAACCTGGACACCCACGTTATTAAAAAAAAAATCATCTTATATTAAAAGTTTAAACATTTTTTTTAATTACAAGTTTCTTTGAGCTTAAAATTTATATAATCTTATATTATTTTATATTTAATTTTTATTAAATATAAATATAATAGAGGTAATGAGTTTAATCTAAAATTTAAAAGCGTAAGCCCTTTTTTTTTAAGTGAAAGTGATATTTAAATTTATGATTGTTTGTTTATTAAAATTTTAATACAATAATAATATAAAAAAACCATCAAGTTTAAATAATATTTTAAAATATAATTTTATATTGTTTTTGGAGCGCGAAATAAGACAGAGGTAAAGCAGTGGTACGTAGTTAAAAGAGGCCCACGGATCAATTATGCAGAATAAAGTGAATCTATGCATTGACCTTAGAGACCACAAGGGTCTTCCTTCGCTTTTGACTAAATAAATAAAAAATCACATCAAACGAATTTTGGTCATGGTTGGGCCACACATATATTTTCTACAATATTCTTGAACTCCACCATTTCTATCATCCTAGTGGGCGACATCAGCATCAGACGGTCAGGGTTTACATTGAGAAATAAAATAAAATAAAATAAATTTAATGATCCAAATTTCCCAACTCTCTAGGAAACACGCTTCTCCTTTTTTCTCTTTAATGATTTTTTTGGAACAAAAATACCCTTATACTTTTCAACTAATGCCAAACATGTCCTTAATATACTCACTTCTCTCCCGGCCCTAGCTCATCTTCTCTCCCGTTTCATTCTTCACAAAAAAGAAAAAAACGATGGAAGCTGTTGTGGCTGTTCTTCACAAAAAGGAAGAGAAGAAATCAAAGGTATGCCTAACTTCTTCTTATCTCTTACTTGCCAATGGTAAACTTCTCACTTCCTGTTTTACTATAAAACTTTTGATAAAAAATATATATTTTTTTCTATTTTAGATTCCTCTTTTTCTGCTAAAAAAAACTATACAATTGTATCTAGTTGCGTATAATTTGGTTGAAATAAACTCTTAGCCTGTGTTAGGCAGTATAGAGTAGAATTTTTTGAATTCAAATTGGATGGAATCTTGAGGATTTTTTCTTGTTTAGAAAAGAAGAAGAAGCAAGGAATGAACTTTTCAGTGCCATTCAATTTCAAATTGAAAACTTACCAAACACAGCACTATAGATTCCTTCCAATTATACGGTCAGCTAACCTTGCCATGGTCTACTTTAGATCACTACTTGCTCTTTCATTTTGTTGAAAGACGAGGTTACAACCTAAGGCCTTTAAGGGTTTAACCAACCATTTTTTATGAACAAGCTAGCTATACTCTCATGGCTTTCAGTAGAGTCTCCAAATCTTAATAGTGAATGTTGAAAAATCTTTTCCTCTCTTGGAAATCCAGCCAGCAAGGGCTAAATATTCATGAGAATCTCATATTTGTGAGAATTATTTTCCTTGGGAGTGAGCAGTATCTTTCACATATAGAAATCTACCTTTCTTTTCCTGGGTAAATAGAATTCATAGTGATATTAGATAAATTCCAATGGAAGATTTGGAACTAGCATAATTGTGTCTCTCTTGTGAGTTTCCAGAGAAAAAAGAGAGTCCATCTTATATTTCTTCTAATGTTTTTGTTTTAGATGATAATGAGAGATTGCTGGTATTGATTTTGGAGGTTTTAGTTGACTGTATTACCTCTACATATGACTGCATTTTATAATCGTCTTACATCCTGCAAATTGTTCCAGCAGAGTACATGTATATCTCCAAAAGAAGTTTTGCCAACAAATCAATTCTTTTTCACCGAGCACTTTTCTTCCATGACTGATTCTGATAGGACATGGCCAAGTTAATTGGTTGAATCTTTATATGTGTTAGCTGTCTCCTTCTTAGGAAAATTGGAGACTAGTGGAAAGGTGAAGAAAAGAGCAGAAGAGAGGAAAGGAGACAGTTTAAAGAAGAAACTGGTGTCCCGCTCCATCAGGACGGGTCTTCAGTTCCATGTTGCTTTTTATGTGCTTGTAGATAAATCTTTTTTTTTTAGATTGTTTTTAGGCCTGTGAAATTCTCTCTTTTACTTTTATTCTGCCATGTACAATATTCTTTCTACTTAATATGAGTGAATGAAATCAATTTTATTTCAAATATTTAAGACTTGTCCTTCCATAATCATGTTCAAATCAGCTATTTTTTGCACAACATCCTTATAGCTAGCTATACAGCACACTTGGTAGCTTGAGTTGTTGAGCAATCGGTAATATTCAAAATATATCACAAACCATATACTCAGGTTTAAAGTTTCTCTCAAAACAATGATAAATAAACAAAAATACCTTTAAAATGAGAAAAAAATATTGTGCTATTATCTTCAAACTATTAAAGTTTACATGTCCAAGTCTCATATGCCAAAATCAAATCTCATCCTTCATACATGCATTTAGGCATTTAGGTACATCCGTCTCTATATTTAACAAGAACATTCTATTCTTTGTCATGGATACCTTTGTAATCATAGCTCTTTTAATGTCAAGTAATGTTAAAATACGATCTTTCATTTTAATCTCATACCCTTTCTGCCAGTGTAATATTTAACAAGAACATTCTATTATTTGTCTCCACATATATGATTGCTGGCTCCATTGTTTAAATACCACATGCTCTCTTTGTCTTGTATTCTCTCATCATGCACTAGTAATATGGTGGTTTTCTTCTCCTCTTCTATCACTAGATTTGCATTCTCCTTAACCCTTTTATATGGATTCCAACAATCCCTAGCATAATGACCTAGCTTTTGACAATTATAGCATTTAACTTTTGATTTGTCAAACCTAAATTTTAGATTGCCATTGTTAGTGTAATCGGTCGATCGGTTTGCTTCACACGGTGGACCGACTGACCTGTTGAGGCTGCCACGACCTCCTCTTCCAAATCTGCCCCTTCCTCATCTTTCTTTGCTTTGTACATATCCTCTACCCCTTTGTGAATATCTAGAACCATCTTGCTTCGAAAAAAATATTTGTGCATCCATATCCTCTTGAATCTCATTAACTCTTTCCTCATGAGCTTGTAATTTTCCTATAAGACCTTAGATTGAAAGAACATTCATATTTTGTGGCTTCTCTATTACGACCACCATATAATTGAACTTCTTTTGCAACGAACATAGGATATTCTCTACCATACGTGTCTTTTCTATCTTCTCTCTATATCTTTTCATTTGATTGTATATGACCAATACTCTTACAAAGTATTCTGGAATATTCTCCGATTCAAGTATATGTAACTTTTCAAAGTCACCATGTAGCTTTTGTAAACGTATCTTTCTCACATTGTTAGCTCTTTGGTTTGATTCTTGCAAAATTTCTCATGCTTGCTTGGCGGTGGTTTTATTGACCACTATTTCAAAAGTGGCATCATCCAAACATTGATGGATGATTGTTGCTGCTTGTTGATCCTTCATCATGCCTTTTACACGACCTCCCTTTGCGATGAAGTCAGCGATATGCTCCATCTATAGGCTTCTCAAAGCTCTTTTCAACTGTCTCTCATATATTTTGGGAACCTAGCCAAGCTTTTACTCGAATACACCAAGTTTCATAGTTGTCATTTGTCAACCTAGAACATTGAAGTGAGAAGTTTGAATTGACCATGTTAAATAATCAAACCTAAGCTTTGATACCACTTAGAAGAAAGATAGGTGTGGTATAAGATAAAAAACAGTAATGCAAAGTCAAAAACTCAAGAACAAGAAGAAAATTGAGAGGAAGATATACTTTTATTAAGTGTTTCTCTCTAAGTTATCTTAGTTATTCTCTCCGTTTTTGTGTTGCTTAATAGTATTGAATTACAAGTCTTTTTGTAAACATAAAATCCTAAATAATTAAGGAATTAAACTATTATAAAGAAATTCTAATCTGAACAAGAATTGTTTTCTGCCAACATCGACAAATTTATTTAATCCAACCAATCACTCAATTTCAACTAGTTGACTTGTTTCCAACCGGTCGACCGGTTCAACTAATTTTCAGATATCGATTTAATTTTTTAAAAATGTAGCAAATAAATAACAAAGTCCATGAAGATGCAACCAAAATAAACAATGTGATTAAATAAATTCACATATTGATGAAATAAGGCTCGACATTCCTAGCTCATTTTGTTTAGGTATTCCTCTGAAAGTAAAGGCTCGTACAAGCTGCACAACTTGAATATACTAGGCCTCTAATTCCTCAGGCATCCAAACATGTGCCACAATCCTACAGTAACATTCATGTGGGTGAGAAAAAAATCCACAGTTGATCCACCACTTCAATCAATAAGGTTGGTCAAATCACATAACTTATGCTGTTAATCAGGTTGTTCATATCGTAAAACTATTTCTTTATTTACACACTAGATATCACCTTTAACAAATGCTTTCTGCAACTGTCCACTTAGACCAGTCTTCCGAGGACCTATGGTTGTCACTCGTTTCCGGCAAGTAAACAGCAAGCCTCCTACAACAATGAGGAAGACACCCTCGATTGGAATAATTAGGACATACATCCATGTATCTCTGGAAGTTCCATTGCTTGGAGGTTGTTCCTTAAATTGCTTTTCAGCAGAATGACTTGAAGACATAGCCCCTATTGTTGGAGGATTAACAGGTGAATCCAATGTCACAGGGGATTGAGCGACTCTTCTTTGCTTCTGGTTTTGCAGGGTAGCCCCCAATATTTCGCGTGGTTGGAAGAGGAATAATCGGTTGAGATCTTCTCAAGTAGTCGGAGACGTACAAAACTGGCAAGGATCTCTGCATTTTGCTCAGTTGATCCTGCTCGGTGCAAAAGGTATCAGATTTCTCCCACAAGCACAAATTTTAAAAACAAACTAACCAAGTTTGGAGAATGTTTTGTACTCTCTATCTGGCTTAACAAAGCGATTTTCACTGCTACCATGCATAGTATCCTTCCCGAGCTTGAACCTTGTAATAAGGGTAAGCAATCAGCAGAAAGAACACACGAACAACCACAACTACAATGAAAATATGTCAAAAGTGAGATATCTTCATCACTATCTGCATCCGTATATATTAAAATTGTACGTGTGTGTGAGCATATGTTGTGTGTAAAACATATTAAATTCCATACAATTTCAGTGTCAAGGAATTCAGGTAAAGCACAAAATCTCCTCTAATTGGGAACATGAATGAATTCGCCCCACTCACCTGCTTCAAGTTGCTCCACCACATGCTGCACAAGACGTGCATTTTAGATCAGAAAAACAGATTATTAAACTGAAGCACACCTTCAACTTCAATAACTTCCATTCACAAAATGGTATGCTCCTAGTTCTTCAAATGTTAGTGGCATACGGCACAAGTTTATAATGTTTAATGTAAGACATGGGAGATAAGGACGAACTACTTTTAAGCTAGCAAGAACGGGTATGCATCAGTTCGCTTAAACTACGTGTAAGAAGCCCATAATCATCTCATGCTAAATTGATCATGTCAGATAGCTTTCATGAGGTATTTCTTGTGAGAAGCAGGGCAAGAGACTTCTGTCTGCTACATTGATGGAAAAACCAGTGACCACGTGGAGTAAAGAAATACAGTTTGTGAATATAGATCGGAGATACAGTTTCCCGAATAGCTGTAGATCTCTACAAACAAATACTATATGTAGTCAACAAGTTTGTGAATATCAAAATCATTTATTTCCATAAATCCTTAAACATCATGATGGGAACATAT
>Ga0307517_10006696_pt1 | contig 16967 bp, 12 predicted proteins | sample 23_EM_MG_FD_194515 | JGI IMG/M metagenome (GOLD analysis project Ga0307517, IMG submission 194515) | Populus trichocarpa ectomycorrhiza microbial communities from riparian zone in the Pacific Northwest, United States - 23_EM | ecosystem: Host-associated > Plants > Roots > Unclassified | place...
AAATTTGAAAAAAATAAAACATTAATAAGTTATTTTCCAGCTCATTTTCCATGACATAACCAAACACTAGAAAGTGTTTTCCAACTTATTTTTCATTACACTACCAAACATCGAAAAATAATTCACTTTTCAAAAAGAAACTACTTTCCAGCAAACAAACAGGGTCTTAAGAATAGTGCTCTGATAATCTATAACTGGTTTATAGGGTGGAGAATGTCCCTATTAAAGAAGTTTTTGAGAGTATCAGAGAGGGTCTTAGTGACGATAAAAGGGTCACAGACGATAAATTATCCATTCTCCGCTCACATGTGTCATATCAAGAGAAAAATAATATGAAAACTTGCTAGATTTTAAATTTGCTTTTTAGAAATCACCAGTTTGAATCTTACAAATCTCAGAGTTATTAAAAGCTTACATAGTTATTAATTTCAGGGTCCGTAGGATTAGTTAAGGTGCATACAAACTGACCCGAATATCCACGTTAATAAAAATAATAATATAATAATGCTTTCAATAATATAATGAAAAAAAATATTTGATAGCTGGGCATTGTTGCTTACATTGCCCAAGTAGTGTGGACAGTACATGTTATACACCAATAACTTTATATTATTAAAAGATAAAAATGTCCATGAGCCAACTTGGATATAACAAAAAATAAAAAAAACAAGACACAATGACAGAAGTACCCATCTAAGAAATTTTTAAAATTACTTGATCCTGAGGTCATTAAGTGTCTTTTTAATGTTCATTGAAAAAGAAAATGACCTCATAGACCCTGGATAAATGCGTTTTTTTTTTTTTCATGAAAGGTTATTTTAATAATTTATTGTTTACAAAAACACAAAAAAAACCTCTATGCCCCCAATGATTTTTAAAAGATACATGTGACCTTGAAAAAAAACCAAAATACCTCTTATTGCTAACTTATATTTTTGTGTTGAGAGGGGCAGAAAAAAAAAACAAGGTGAATTCACCATAGATTTCGACAATGTTTTTTTCCCCATGTTTTAGAGTTTTTAATTTTAATTTTAATTTTAATAATAATTGTGTAAAAAATTCCATACAAGCAGTGCTGAGTTGTCACCATCATATTCGATAATGCTAACTTCCTCTGTTTTCATAGATCGATAGATAGATTATTATATCTATCCATAAAAATGAATTTAATAAATCAGGGGACTGGTATTTCAATAATCATATAGATTGGGGACTGATTTGTAGTTACCAAAAACCAACTCATATTTTAAGTTTCCTTCGATTCATTAACCTCATCGCTGTCTTTCTCGTCTCTTTAGTCTCTGCCCTCTTAACGGTGTACGTTTTCTGTCTCGACAGTAATCAAAAGCTGCCTAGAAGCCAACATCAAAACCACCGCTTTCACCGCAGATCTCTCTCCGCCGCAACCACTCCTCAGTCTCTCACGCCACCTCAAATCTCCACCTTCGATCATTTCCACGACCATTCCTTCTTCTCACACATAACTCCTCGCTTCAAAACGTATTTACAGTTCTTAATTTAGCTATTCACCTCCTACCACAAATGCTCAAAAACGTCCACTGTTTTTTTTTAGTGGTATACTCGTATGGTTTGTTTCTTTTTTAATTATGGATAATTGCAAACAACAGAATCATAGGAGACCAAATGTTAGCAAAATTTGATTGTTAAGTATTGAATTATTGATATCCTTTCATCCAGAACAAGTAAAACAAGAAAAGAGTAGTAAAAAGGAAAGAAAGAGATGTCAAAGCTGTTGGCACGGATTGCTGGCTACTTGAGCAACCGAACTTTGGTGGGTGTAGACAAAGTAGGGAACCGTTATTTCACCAGAACAGAAGAGATCGATGGTATCAGTAAGTGGGTCTCTGTCTTTCCTGTAAAATTTTTCCTCCTTGAACTTCTTATCAGTTTGTATATTTGTTGATGTTTCAGTGAAAGAGAAAAGATGCGTAATATTCAAAGGGGAGGGGGATCCAACCTCACTATCAGGTACAATTTTGAAGTTTGGAAAACTTCCCCTCTCTGTTACAATGTTGCATTCCATTATGCCCTACCACAACACTGTGTCCTAAGTTTCTGAGTATCATTAGTTTTCAATGAACCTTTTCTGATCAATTGGTTTTCTCTAATCAGCGGTCAAGTCCAAGCATGATTGTTAAAATAGATGTTATTTCAACTTGTAGACATGCTGAAGGGACTTGCTGTGCAACTTGCTTCTTCTGCATGGTTTATTCCTTACTCTAAATGCTTGTCTATAATTTGGCTATTGTAGTTGAATGGATATGCTGGCTGAACGGACAGCGTAAAAGGGCTCCAACTCCTGAGGTATATTATAGACACTATCCTTTTCCTTCGCATATGCCATAAAGAAAAATGGGAGCTAGAAGAAAAACGCCTCTCCAGCTCAAACATATTTAACAGTATGCGTGTGTGATTTATGGTTTTTATGTTAGACATTGAGTTTGGAATTTTGCATGTCACGAAAACTATTGTTTAGGTTTGTTCACTTCCTCACCTCTTGACAATTCAATGATTGCTATTATAAAAGGTTTGAATAATGTATTCATCACGCCACAACTCTTGGTGTCATCCTAAGTTACTGGGAATTGATCCACTCTTGTTTGGGGCAGTATCATCCCAATGGGCCTCCGGTGATTTTTATTTTAAAAACCATTAGAAACTCCAAGCATTGTTTGGATTTAGAATACATTCTTTCAGAGAATCAGGAACATTCTATATTTTTGTGCTGTACCAAAGGTGTTTTCGAATTTTAAAGATGAATTCCATATAGTGAATTTGGTCTTCATGGTTTTCAAATAAATTTAAGGCATCTTCTTTCTACCCTTAAGTAACTTGATGAAAAATTAAGAGCACTATTTCAGAGGCTGAATTGATTTCATCATGCCTTTCTTGGTCTCTCTGTACAAGTTAACAATGATGAGTTACATGCACCATTATTGTGTTGTCCCTTTTTGAATATCTATTTTTGTGGTTGGACAATTCAGTTTTGAAAAGACACATGGGAGGATTAAGTTTGTTACTGTTTTTCATTTCAGTGAGCTACAATGTTGGAATTGTGTTATTCTACTGTAAATATACTCGATTTTCTTTAGGAACAGATGGAGTTGGGGGCAAGGCGAGAACTTGTGAAGCAAAATGTGGCACGTAAGTCACTTGTAAAATTATATAGATATTTATGTTTCTTCCTGCTTCTATTTTCTGGTTAATAATACCATTGATGTGTTTTATTGTTGGCTTGGTGACTATAATATTGCTTATTGTCTCCAACCTCAGTAGCTGCATTACCACAACCCCCATACTGCTCACAACACCCTAAGCAAAACTAAACTAGCCCTCGAATCATTACATTAACCCTTAATTTTAACTACATAGCAAATACTTGTTTGTTGAATGTAGTCTCTTCATGACACTGTATATATATATGTTTTATAACTGGTATGTTGAAGACCCTTGATATCTTTCACTGTTTCTTTTCTTTTCCTATCTTCTGCATAATTTGACAAAACAATTTTTTCTTCGTTCTTGAAGGCCCTTGCTCTAAAAATGTTGACTATTGAGATACCGTTTTCATTTTCTGCACCACTTCACATGACTTTATTAGCTTTGTCAAGTATCTTAATGAATGTTTTTTCTTGACTGCCAAAGTTCTCAAGCAAGAAGAAGAGGAAAGGAGAGCCAAAGAAGGCAGTTCTCACAAAGCCAAGAGCACTGGTAAGTTGCTAAAGGCAAACTCTACTTTTTTTAACAGCATCATCATACTTATGTAATTGTTGATATTCATCTACCATTTCTACAGGTAAAACTGGAGGTCCAGACTTGAAAAGTTTCATTCACCAATTTCCTACTGAAGGTATTACATTCTTTCAATGAAATATTACTAGAGAATTGTATTTCTTGACAGCAAAACATGTCATTGCATGTGAAGGATTTTCCTAAGGTTTTGTTATGTCATGCCAACTGACTTTGAATATAACAAGCATGTTCACGTGCGTACTTTTTTACTCTGCTGACTTCTGTTCTAATCATGATTTGGTATTATGGTGCTTGTTCTCAAAGGTAACAAGCTTGAGGAAGAATCAGATGCAGTTGATAGAGGAAGCGGGTCAGTTATCTTTGGCTTTTGAGATAATTTCATTTTACTGCTTACCTTGATTGTGAGGTCGGAGACCACACATTATGTTGCTGGTCAAAATACAACTTCTCTCATCTTAACGGTCCTGTCTTGGCTATGATTTCTTTTTCTAAGCCAACACCGCTCAAGTCAATTGTTCCTTTAGCTCCTTCAACCAATTATGTTCCCCACTTGGGTCTGCTCCAAGACTTGGTGCTCCCACTTTGCACCCATGCATGGATGCATGGATTTGTGATGGTTTGAAACTGACAACCTTATTGACCACCGGGGCTTATACTGTTTTATTTAATTGTGAGAACTTACTGATAAATCATTCAAGCTTGTACAGTATCATTATATCTTGTACTTTGAAGCTTCTGTTGTACTGTTCCTTGAAATATTTCTAGCAATTGATTAATTTTACCTACAATTGCATACTTGAAAGTGGACATGGTTTTCTTTTCATGCCATGACACCAGTTATTAAATTTTGCAGAGAAGATGAAGCTGGGGCACAGAAAGCAAAAGAACCTTTGTCAGAGTAAGCACACATATCTGTAATGCACATTAATATAATTAGTCATATATATCTTGGGTTAGCTTTATCACAACTGACTATTTGTTGAAGGTTGCATCCATGAGGTATGGTAAAGTGCCAAAGTTTTGGGAACTGCATATGAAATATGTTTAATATATACAAATGAATGTCAATACTATGCAATGTGTTAAAATTTCCATTGCTTTCATGATTCTTTCTTTCAAATGGTTGCCACCACAGTGACGCTCATACATCTGTTGCTTAAATATTTTTTTTGTAGGCATTCAGAACCAACCGGATCTGGTTCAACCTTCAAGCCAGGGACGTGGCAACCACCAACATGAGATGGGTCATATTTTAATAGTCACCCGTATTGGTAGTCATTTTCTTCACCATTATGGTCCCCGTTTCCCCATTGGTTTTTTATTGACTAGACTCGCAAATTTCACCGACGACATTGTTGAACAAATTACATATACTGCAAACTATTTTGTCGGAAACTTTGAGATTTTTGGGAGATGGGGATAACTCGGATTGGTTTAGTTTCATAATTTGTATCAGCCAAAACATAACCGAACTCAGGTTCATACCATGAAGCAGCCACATCATCCATTCAAGAAGCTTTGGAGAGATTACTCTGTTTAAAGGAGTTTTAACTTTTTGGACCCTTATACCTTTAACAGACGAGAATATGGACATGATAAACCTGTCGCTAATATCTCAGGCCAGCATCAAGCATCTGTCTCTCTGTTTTTTCAGTTGCAATAGTTTCACATTAGCAATCAATGAATAAAACTCTTATTCTGTACACGATTATTTTGCATTTTTTTTTGCTCTATATTTGAGTTGGTTAATGAAAGCTTACTAAGGTTTATCACCACCTCAAAGAGACAGGGTCAATGCTATTGCAGGCATGGGAACCTGAGAGCAGATGTGAAGCTTCCTTATTGATAACTTACCTCCTTTTTTTTTTAGCTTAAGGTGTGGAATGGAGCTTTTGAGTTTTGACTGTACAAGGGCTGGCCTCTCTCAGCTGTTCAAATCTCTACTTGTCTATCACGTGATTTTAAACGTGTGACCTCTAAATTAGATGTCCAAATGGAGGCTCGGTTGATTCTCCTTTAATAGTAATTGCTATGAGCACTTCTTCAATGCTTAAACGATTTTGGTGATCTATATAATCGGTTCCATCTGCCAAAGTCGAGTGTAATAAATTTCTCGTGTCGGAGCAATAAGAGCACCGTAAAAGATGCCAAAAAGTCTCCTGTCATTTTCAGCAGTCCTAAATGGCCCGGTATTCCTCTTAGGTTTATGCAGTCGCTAGTGTTCTCTCCCTACAGCTCCAAAAAAAAAAAAAAATGCTCTCTCTACAGAACTGAATACTAGGAATTTTGAGAAATTACGAACCATGGGAGGTGAAGTGGTGCGTTAAGGCTACCTAAATTTAGGTAACTAACAGAAAATTATTAAATAGCAGGCTTGATTTAGCTGTCAAGAAAAAAGAAAAAGGTTGTTTGCAGGTAGAAAGCTACAAATGCTGATGACCTTGCCAGCAGTTTTACACTAACAGCAAATCAAGAGATTGAAATTTAATGCAAAATCAAGAAAAAATAAAGAAAAAGGTTGTGTGCGGGTAGAAAACTACAAATGCTGATGACCTTGCCAACAGTTTTACACTAACAGCAAATCAAGAGATTGAAATTTAATGCAAAATTTAAAGCTCTGCATGTGGGTGGTTGTGATCCATGGCCCATACAACTATATTTGTGTGGTGTATAAAGTCGCAGAATCTAGAAAATGTAAAATGTAATTGAAAGCATTAGATATCGTCGGCATATCATATCATATCAAACCAAACTCGCTATCGTTAGCAAAATGAGCTCTTCTTTATTCCTCACACTCCTACTAATTCTCATCTCAGCAAGCCAAGGTTGTGCAGCAGTGCCGGAGAAAGAACCTGATCTAATACAGAAATCCTGCGCAATAATCGTAGGTTATGAAGAATGCGTGGCAATTCTCAGATCAGACCCTCGTTCCATTAAAGCTACCAAAGTCAAACAGCTAGCCTACATCATTCTTGATCTCTGCATAGAAAATGCCACAGAGACTCTTGGAGAAATCCCGAAGTTGCAGGAGAAGTACTCAAAGCATGACCAAATTGAGGAAGCTCTAAGGTGGTGTGTCATGGCATATGAGAGTGCTATCAAAGATTACTTTCGCAAAGCTGTTGACCAGCTGGGTACAAAGTCTTATCGTGAAGCACAGTATTCAGCACACATTGGAGGTGCGTTAGGTACGGGTTGTGAACAAGAATTTTATTTCCAAGCACCAGTAATTTCACCTTTATGGCCCAGGAATCATAATTTGGCAGTTCTTGGTCTTGTAGCAGAAGGCATCGTTTCCCTTCTTCGTCTGAATGAGTCTCAACTGTAAGGGTTTAATAATTTTTTTATTTTATTTTAATACATTGGAAACCGACGATTTTAACTAGAATATTGGCATTGTAGATCAATGTTTTATTGTTGCGCCTGTTACTGCTCATCCTTTCACTGTGCAAAATTTCATCCTTGGCACCTCAATTTTTTCTCTTGTTCCTTTTTTGTCCTCTAACTTAATCTTTTTTCAATTTGGTCCTTGGCAGTCCCTTCTTTGCTGCTCTAGATTCTTTTTCTCTGTCGATTGCATGTAACTCTTCTCCTACGTGCTGTGAATTATCTAGGGGTTGAATACCGTGTCAGTTTTTCATTGGAAGTTTTGAAATTATTGTGAAAAAAAAATTAGAAGAATAAGGACCAAAATTGATATTGACAAAAATACAGCCCTTTTCATTTTTCCTGTTCAGAATGAGCTTAAATCTACACTTTGGTACCTCGATTTAACTCTTCATTTTAATCTGATCCCTTAGTATATTGGATTTGTTTTGTTTAGGTGCCACACTTTATTTGTTTTGCGTTTTAGTCCCTTATAGATTCGTCTTTAACAGAAGAATTTAATGGAAATGGTTTATCGCCACCTCAAAGAGACAGGGTCAATGCTATAGCAGGCATGGAAATGGTTAATTTCTTGGGACGGGGCTTGCCTTCGAGGGAGGGAGGGAGGGGGGGAGAGAATTTTTGACAAGTTGTGGGTGTTTTTCATAGGTTACATGTATATATATTAAATAGAACAAAGATTCGACAAACGCCTTGCATCATGAGATAAAAAAAAATTCATTTTCAATACCATCACATTCTTATTTTTCATTAAAAATTAACTTAGAATCTCACCCACGACACGGCATAGAAGGGATAATTGGCTAGTAAATGGTATTGTATGTTTTGGTTATGGTGATTATATTAGAAATTTTATTATTGAGGTGATATGCTCGAACTTTTTACTTTTAAATGGGCCTATTTAAGTACTTTAATATTTTGGGCTGAGACCTAGCTAGGTCCCTAATGAACTGGAATTGGACCATAATCGATGGATTTGGCTGCTCTCTCAGTCTTCAGCTCGCGGATGTTAGCAAAACTTATTGTGTATTTACTTGAATTTATTTGGCGATTGTAGGTGTGGCCTGGCACATGTGATGAATAAGATAAATTTTTTTTTTTAAAAAAACTCAGTTTTGGTGCTTCTATCCATACCCGGTCTGGTGCGGCGGATCGATAAGAGATCCGGCTGATCAAAAGCTAGAACTGAATCGGGTTTAAAAAAAATAAAAGAAGTGAAAAACCAGGTTAGCCCGGTGGGTTGACCCGGCAAGACTCAATAAAAAATCTGGTTCCAACCCATTAACTTTTTTTTTAACCAAAACATATTGTTTTGATTTATATAAAAAAATAAAATTAATGTGGATGACCTAATCAAAACCTCACGACCTGAGTAAAACCCGTGACCTGGACCTATCACTGAGCTGATCACCGGACCGGTTTAAAAACTCTGCTTCTATGCAGCTCGTTGCCAATAACTTTTTTTTCATTGATTGGCTGCGCACTGCTCTTAGCATACAAAAGATACTGTGCCAGTTGCTTAACGATGGCCTACCAAACCCTTCAAATTACCGGTAATGTCGGCATCAAGATCCTCACAGGTAAAGTTGCTTCAAGATGATGATGATCTGCATTGTCTTCTTGCCCAGCCCATCCACCACTCACCATAATTGTCGTCCTCAAGATCTTCGCAAATGCAAAGGTGCTTCGACTCATAAAAAGACAACTTGGATTGGTGAAAGTAGCAGTCCAGACCTTTCTTTTCATGCTCCTCTTTTCTCTTGTCACTTTGAAAAAGAAAAGCACAAAATATTTTAAAGTATTCGTTGGTTTCGAACAAAAATCTCACAATTCTTTCATAGAAGTGATGTCAATGGTGACATTTCGCAGCTACTGCCATGAGAGTGACTTTCAGGACTATACGATGGTAGGCAAAGGTGGTGCCGCATCCCTCTCCCTCGTATTTTTTTGATGTTTGACTTGTTTTGATGTTAATTTGTGAGGACCAAAAGGGAGAATTGGTAGGTTTTTGCAATTGCAACATGGACTATCCTAGACAACACGAATGTGATCATTCAAGTACGAGTAGATTTTATGGCGTTCAATAAATAACTAGTAATGTCCCTTTATTTTATATCTATTTTTTTAAAAAATAAATATAAATATAGAGAAAAATCATAGGTGAATATATTATTATCAATTTTGATGACTCATGAGTTTTATTTTTTCGTGCAAAACCCAATATTTTTTTGTCAAACGTGCCACCCAGTAATAAAAGCGATGCCGTAGTGGAAGCCGGAGTATGGTCGTCGAAGAATACCTATTGCGCTGCACAAACAACACGGAAGCATTGATTTTTTAAATAAATTAATAATACACACACACTAAAATGCCCATAATTAGACTTGATAATTATATAAAAAAAATCAAGAGGAAAAGACAAAAAAAACCCTTGACCAAGAGCAAAAATAATTTCAATGCAAGGACATCTCAGTAATTTAATTGCGCACATGAAATGAAAAGACTGAAAGAGACCCTCCCCGCCATTCCATTATTTTTTAATACAAAGGGCTTCCAAAGTAATTTGTGCTTTGTCAATAAGGGCAAAATCATCATTGTACTTTCCAATTCACAACGACAATGAGTTCGGATGTATATTAAATACAAAGTAAAACTGGGATCCCTTTTAGTTTCTTCTACTAGGTTATTGACTCGTGCTATGTTACAGGTCGGGTTAAATTTTTTTTGAAAGTAAAATAAATATTTAGATGTTGCTAATATATTTTTCTAGTGAAAAAAAAATTAAACTATGTCAGAGTTGACCCAATGTCATCCAATTGACTTTACAGGTCCAGAGTAACCCTGAAAACCCATAAAAATATAGTTCGACTAAAAACAAATCTAAAGATGATATTTTTTTTAATATTAAAATAACAACATATTGAATTGACTTAGGTTAACCCAAGTTAACTTGTCAAATCCGCGATCCGAGTTATGAGATTATGATAAAAGAAAATCAAAACAAATTATGAAGCCTAATTCTCAATCAACCAAATATTAAAGGATGAAATTAAAAAAAATCAATTAAAAAAGAACTTTAAAAAACAACCCTGGTTAACCTATCAAACCTACAATCCGGGCTATAAGATCGAGACAACTCCATATAAAATAAATTAAAACAAATAACAAAGTCCAATTTCTAATTAGCCCAGTGTTGAAGAACGATATTTTAAAAATAAATCAATTAAAAAATGAACATAAAAAATAATCAGAGTCAATCCATCAAACCCATGACTTGGGTCATGAGACCGAGATAACCTCATTGAAAAACAAACAACTTGATTCAACCTAAATGAACATGTCAAATCTGCGATTTTGGTCATGAGACTGAGATAACACCATAAAAAACAAACTAAAATAAATTATGAAGCTTAATTCTCAATTGACCATGTCAAACCCGTTATTAAACGATGAAAATTGTAAAAATTGAAATAAAAAAATGACAAAAAATTAGCAAAGTCAAACTGGGTTAAACTGTTAAACATTATTCTTGGATCATGAGGTCAAGATAATCTAATAAAAAACAAACCAAAATAAATTATGAAGTCTAATCCCAAATCAAACACAATATTAATTAATGAAATTAAAAAAAGAAGTCAATTAACAAAAATCAAATTAATTAGATTAACTTATAAAATACATGAACTTTAATTATTCAATAGAAGAACATGCTGGGTTTTTTTTATCTTGTCATTTTCGTTTTGCTGGCTGGATTGGGGCTATATATGTCCATGATGTTGAAACAACTTGCTCTTTTCCGCCAACCTGCTCTCAAGAAACCAGAAATAAGTTTTGCGAGCAAATATGGACCAAGCATCAAACCATTTTTTTGTGCCCCCCATTGCCAGTAAATTAAACGACTATTAATTAATTATATAGTAGTAACAATTAAGTTTAATTGCAACGGACTGTTTATAATTAAAAAAAGCTAATTTGTCTTAGAAAAGTACTTTATCTCCGGATCTATTCGAACAATTCACTAGAAGTGTTATAATGATTCTTTTACACCATTACAGAATTTAACACCGAGAGCATTAAAGTTTTTTTTTATAAGATTTATTTATTATTATAAAATTCATAAGGAATAATTGAGTCTTTTCCCGTATAAAAAATATAGTGAACAACTAAAATATTTTTAAAAGTAGTATTTTTACAATGATTTTTTTATTTATTATAATGTCAACTAAAAAACAATTTGATATTTAATCAAATATATAAATAATAATTAAAATGCACATTGATGCAATGAAAATACCCATAAAAGCAAAAAAAATTTAAACATGGAGTCAAGGGGCATCTTGGTATTTTCACGATTTTTATTTTTGTAATTATAAAGTTAGCTCAATAGCACTTTAGCATTTGACATGTGGCGCACTTGGAGGGGCGTGAGAGGTGTCTGTGCCCTTCAGGCAATGCGTGCAACCCTTTCATTGTTTCTTTTGAAGCGTCATCGTGTCCTCTTCCTATTTGTGTGGCGTCTGTCTCAATTGATGGTCTGGTATGTCGTCGGTGGATCTTTCTATTTTATTTCCTATTCTTTTCTCTCCTTCCCTGAAAATTATAACTTGGTCCTATTGGTTGTTGGTATTTCAACTTCAGTCATTATTCTTTTGATTTCTTATTTTTGGTCTTGATCATTTTGTAGAAATTTTATTTGTTTTCAATTTTATCTTTCAATTCAAATTAATGGTATTATGTTTTTCAATTCAGTCCTCATTATTTTGATTTTTAATTTTTTTTCTTGCCTCTTTGTAAAGTTATTATTCTTTTCAATTTTACCCTTTAATCAAAACATTGTTTTTATTGTTATGATAATTTTGACCCTCATTCTTTTGATTTTTTTGGTCCTTTTACTAATTTTTTTCTTTTCAATTTCACCCTTCAATCAAGTTTAAAATTTATTTTGTGTTTTAATTTTAATCTTCATTATTTTAATTGCTATTTTTTTTAATTCTTTTATATAATTGATTTTTTTTCAATTTCATCCTTTAATATTTGATTGATTGAGAATTGAACTTCATGATTTGTCTAGATTGGATGCTTTAGATCTAATGACTTTGGTCACGTGTTTGATGAGTTAACATGAGATTTTTTTTAAAGGCTTTATAATTCCTTTTATTTTTCATCAAGTTATTCCAATCTTATGATATAGGCCATGAGTTTGACAGGATATCTCAAGTTAGCTTGGCCTTGATTGCTGTGGTTACAGGTTTGTCATGACTGATTTTTTTTTTGTTTTTGTTTTTATCATATTTTGGCATTTGGACATCATTTCTTATATATAAAAAATAGTCTAGCCCCACTGTGAAGCGTAGGCATCGAGGCTAGTAAGGACTATTATGAGATTATAATCTTGATACCCAGAGTAATATTAGGCTAGGGATAATTACTAAAACTTATTAATTGCCTATTTCTATATTAGTGTTGTTGTCATCGTCTTCGTATTATAACAAATTGATCAATAAAAGTAGTTAAATTAAAAAAGTTAACAAGCATCAATTAATTTGTTATATAGATAATCACTAGATAGGTGGCTCGCACTTCACCGTATAATGGACCAGTTTTTTTTGTAACATAAAAAACAATGCTCAGGCATTGCTAGTGTATTTTAAAGAAAGAAAGAAAATCCTCGATTCAAGTCATAGACTTTACTGGGTCTAATAAGATGGTTTCATTTATTTATATGACAGAAAAGCAACAACAGTAAATGAATTGAATTTTAAAAGAAAAGGGTGATATTGATGACCAGGAGAAAAAGAACACTTGTCAAAAGAGAAAACATTACATAGCTGAATTTCAAGATAACTCAATGTTAAATGATGAAATTAAAAAAATATGTAAAAAGATAAAAATAAAGCGTCTTGAGTCAACCCGAGTTAGCATGACAAACTCGTAACTCGAGTTATAAGGTCAGGCTAACCTCTTAAAAAGAAAATTAAAAAAAAAAGTAAAGATGATCAATTTCTAACAATCCAAATGTAAAATAATAAAGACGAAGAAAAACCAGTCAATAAAAAGAAGTCTAAAAAAATAAAACACATACAAACCTAGGTGAGGGCGTCAAATCTTGTGAGCCAGATCATGAGAATGAGATAATCTAATAAAATAAAAAATAGAGAAAATAACGAAGCTTAATTTTAAAAAGACCTGATTTTGAGGATGAAATTGAAAATACATATATAAAAAAGCAACCCCCAAAAAATACCCAAGTTAGTTGGCCAAACTTGCTGGCCAAGTGATGAGATTGACATAACCTGATTGAAAGAAAACCAAAGAAAGTCACGAAGCTAACTTTTCAATTTATATAACGTCGAAGAATGAAATAAAAAAACAATATCAACCCATGTTAATATTTCAAACCCATGACCCGAGTCACTAAAGAAAGCACCACATCTACAAAAACCATAAAACCTAATTCCCAACAAATTAAATGTTAAATAATGAAATTAAAAAAAAATCAATTATACAAAAGAATCTAAAATAAAAAAAATAACAATTAAGAGAATGATGACCAAATTTGAAATAAAAAAAATAAAAGAGAGGACAAATTAGAATCTTGAATTGAAGGGGAAAATCAAAAATAAAAATCAAATTCATAAAAGGATTTAAAATAAATAATCAAAATCAAAAGAATGAGGATCATATTAAAAAAAAAACAAATCACAATTATAGATTCTAGGTTGTTATTGAATACAAATCAAAATTTAACAAAAGAGCGAAGAACAAAAATTATAAATAAAAGGTTATGGATCAAAGTTGAAATATCAATAAATGAGAGGACAACTCTAAAATTTAGAATGGTTAACGTGAATTTCAAAGGGACGAGATAGAAAAGAAAAAAAGAAGAGGTTGTCGGCGACACACTATCATATAAAAGAGATGCCTCGACGCTTCTAACACCATCATATAAGCTGTTGTTTGAACGCTAAGAGACGTTGCATGCACCGCTAGAAGATCACGTGCGCCTCCCACCTGCTAGCTTATGCGTTGCACGTACCATCCAACCTTGTTTTTTAAATTATATCGTATATTTATTAAAATAATAAATTTCCTCTCTATCAACTTGATAACAACTAAAATCCAAGATGAGAATATAAAAAAGCCCTTGGATGCTTGTTAAATAAGTTTTGTTTTTAAAGGTAATTTAGTCATTTTACTATTCTTTTAAAATGCAAAAAGATTTGTCCTCGATCAATTTAATAATGACTAATGGACATTATAAAAAGAGCATATTACCCCTAATAGCCAATTCATTGATTTTTTAGAAGGGTAAATTTGTCATTACACAGTTCCAACGAACTATGAATCCTCTAACAATTAACAATCTTTTTCCCTCTTTAATTAACTTTTGTTGATTTAACTAGCTTTTTTTTATATATCCTATGGTAGCATGAGATGATACACCTTTCTAATTACCTCTTTAAGAAAAGGACATGAAGTACTACTTGGCTACAAGGTTAGTGGTCATGCAATTAAAATTCATTAATTTCTCCCTTTAACTATATATAACTCATGAAGTATAGGATGTAATTCTGTAAGTTAAAGTTATTATTTTTAATCTGCCGTCGTTGTTTTTTACTTAATCATGCCAAGCCAAACTCTAATGATTTTTTAAGAGAGAATTATGTTAAACATTATAAATTTTGTTAATGATTTTATTTTCCCTCATGCATTTAACAAATTACACTATACATGTCATTGTTAATACAGTTAATAATACTTTACATGCTAAGTCAGGTACACATAAACTTAGTCAATGAAAATTAAAGTTCTAAAATATTATGGTATTATATATAATTGACATAATATTTTGTTCTTCTAACATCCTTTTCCTAAATCAAAACCTAGGAATATGCAATTTTCAAATTCAGGATTATATATATGTATTTGTTTATAGAAAAAACAATCCCAAATTCATTAAAATTATTTCTAATCCACATTTGATTCATGTAATCTTATTAGCTTTCAAGTCTCGCAAATCTAAAAAAATCATTTTTTTTAATAATCATTGGAGTTGCATCACAAATCTAAGAAACCATCATTTGAGGACACAAGTCTTTGACAATGGAACATAGCAATAAAACACTGAAAAACAGTAACACCACCACTCATCGATGATGAAGCAAGAGCGAGAGTAAACAACCTGATGAGAAATTTTGGAGAGAGATAGAGAGAGAGAGAGAGAGAGGGAGGGAGAATGGATCTTGGTAGAAGATAGAAGAACATCAACAATGAGATGCCATGGGTTAGTGTGAAAATTTTAGTTTTTTTTATAAAATTTATAAGCTGGTATTGAATGATCATCATGTAGAAATGCAAAAGAAAAAATGGAATTAATCATGAACCAATCTTAAAAAGCTTGAAGTAATTTCCCCTTCTTTGAATTATGTCATAACCATATTGTAACAGCTCAATTATGATACATTTGCTTAATTAACAAGAAACAAGTTTTTTGTTTTTTATTTTTTTGGTTGAAACAAGAAACAAGTTGAAGAAATTAAGACCCTTTTCATTATTTAAACGAGGGGTCCTTTTATAGCTTAACTTAAATTAATCCTGCTTTAGTTTGTAACTTGAGACAATGCATTATCAACTAATGCATCATTAAGCCATGTCCTCACTCCTCACCCTCTTCTTGATCCCTTATCCATTTGAGAGGCCACTTGTTAATTTATCACAGAACATGTGTTGTAATATGGATATGGCCACCAACGTGGTTGACATGCCGCGAGCTGAGTCAGACACACGTCGATGTGGCTGTACTTTTTTGCTGACTGTACGTGTTTCTACGGGCCCTTATACATTTTTTGGATTAGTTTGCACTCAAAAGGGAAGACGCTGGCCACTTGTTTCGCATTATGAGAAACATTAGGGTTTCTATTATATATATTCTAGGCACAATTGATGGAAAGGAATGTCTTCAATTAATATATTTTGGACATTGATTTGATGATAAAATTAGATATCCATACCCTAATGCCAAGTGTTAATAGTTTAATAATTACTCGTTCCATACATATTATAATCAAGAAAAGCTAACCCTATTTGCCTCCCATTTTGCTATTTTATTTGCTTAACGTGATGATACCAGAGAAAAGGCAGGAAAGGGTCAGAAAACAATTAGAAAATGAAGGGGAAAGTGCAAGGAACAATTAATATATGTAGAAGTGGGAATCTTACAAGAGCCCTTGAATGATGAGTTTCACAAGATCGACGAAATTTTATGCGAACCCGTTTTTTGGTTCATAAAACAACAACGACCTTCTATTTTCCACATCGATCTTGGTCCTATGGTTCTTGTCCTTTTCTCATTATTAATCTTTACGACCCGCATGGATTTCCAGCTCCTGCGTGATCAATACTACTAAACTACAAGATGTGCTACCAAACCTTTCTTTTAATTCTGTGTTTAGTCTATCATACCAGCCCAACCACCCTTCTTTGTTGCCCTAGTAGGAGCATTAAAGAAGTATATAATTTAATCCTGAATATTGCATACTTCTTTCATGAAAAATGGGTGAAGAATCTGCTGAAAACTAGGTTGATAAAACAAAATTCGGTGCTAAACTCTTTTGTTTTGTTTTTATTGTTAAAAAAATCATAATAATGGAATTAATTAGAGATGAGACTACCTAGCTACCTTCTTTTCTTTGCCTTTCGGTGCCTGCCTCCGTACCAAGATATTCTTTCTCCCTCTCCCCGTTCTTTTATCTTCCATCATGCATACCATTGTGCAAGCTTGCATGGTCTTTAATTTTCTCCATGTT
>Ga0307517_10006698_pt1 | contig 16962 bp, 18 predicted proteins | sample 23_EM_MG_FD_194515 | JGI IMG/M metagenome (GOLD analysis project Ga0307517, IMG submission 194515) | Populus trichocarpa ectomycorrhiza microbial communities from riparian zone in the Pacific Northwest, United States - 23_EM | ecosystem: Host-associated > Plants > Roots > Unclassified | place...
TGCAACAGCGCTTGAACACGCGAGACATCCACGATGAGGAAACCAGCAACTGGAGAGCCGTATGCGGGAAAACCGCCCGTACGGTTCGGAGGGAGGGGAGGCCAAAAGCCTTCCCTACCCCTATCACCGTCTAAAACCTCACCGGCCCTTGAAATTCGCAACCCTGCGCTCGGCCGTGGCTTTGACGCCTTCCTTGAAGTCTTCGGTGACCCGGAGCTTGTTCTGCTCAACCAGTTCGTGGTTGGTGGCTGATAGCACACGCTCGGCGAGGCCGGCGCGCATGGTGGCGCGGGTCGAGATCAGGCCGAGCGGCGAGCATTCGGCGATCTCCTGAGCGAGCTTCATCGCCTCTGATCGCACCTGATCCTGCGGCACGCAGATATTGGCGAGACCCATTTTGGTGGCCTCCTCGCCGGTGACGCGACGGCTGGTGTAGAAAATCAGCTCCGCATTGTTCTTGCCGACCAGGTCGGGCAACGTCGCGGTCAGACCAAAGCCGGGATGGAAACCGAGCTTGGTGAAATTCGCGGCAAAGCGCGCCTCGGGGCAGGTGACGCGGAAATCCGCCGACACCGCAAGGCCGAGCCCGCCGCCGATGGCGGCGCCATGCACGGCCGCGACGATCGGCTTCTTGTTGCGAAAAATACGAACCGCCTGAACATAGAGATGGTTGATCGGCAGGTTCGAGGCCGGATCGGTCTTGGCCTTCTCTTCCTGTTCCTGGCGGGCGGGGTCGCCGAAATTGGCGCCGGCGCAGAACGCCTTGCCTTGGGCTGCGAGCACCGAGGCGCGGATTTCGATGTCTTGGTCGAACTCCTCCAGTGCATCGGCGATCTGGTTGATCAGCGCGACGTCGAAGAAGTTCAGCGGGGGTTTTCGGATTTCGATCAGGCCGACATGGCCATGCTTCTCGATGCCGATATCAGTGTACTTGCTCATGGTGTTTCCCTTTTTGATTAGCGCAAGCCAGGCCGCGCGCTAGCGCAAACCGAGCCCGCGGGCGATGATGCCGCGCAGCACTTCGGTTGTGCCGCCCTGGATCGTCAGTTTTGGTGCGGTCTTGATCGCGAACGAGAGCTGGTGTTCCAGCGTCTCGCGGTTGGTGGCGGTTTCCTCGACAAAGGCAGCGAGGTCGCGCACCCGGTGCGGCAGCGCCTGCTCCCACACCGTGCCGATGTCCTTGACGATCGAGGCTTCCACCACCGGCTCCTTGCCGGCCTGCAGCATGCCGGCGACCGACACCGACATGCGCCGCATGGTGTGCAACTGCGCTACCAGCCGGCCGATGCCCTCGGCGCTGCGGGTATCCGGGTTCTTGCCGACCGCACGGACCAGTTCGGTCAGCACGTAGTAAGTCTCCAGAAAACGTTCCGGGCCGGAACGCTCATAGGCGAGTTCGGAGGTCGCCTGCTTCCAGGCGCCGTCGACTTCGCCGAGCACGTGATCCTCGGGGACGAAAAAGTCGGTGAAGACAACTTCGTTGAATTCGTACTGGCCGGTGATCTGGCCGATCGGGTTCACCTGGATGCCCGGCTGCTTCATCTTGACGAGAAACTGCGTCAGGCCGTGGCGACGGTTCTCTTTGGTGGGCGGTGAGGTCCGGAAGATCGCGATCATGTAGTCGGCAATATGGGCCGACGAGGTCCAGATCTTGGTGCCGTTGATCAGATAGCCGCCATCGGTCTTGGTGGCGCGGGTTTTGGCCGCGAACAGGTCGGAGCCGGAATTGGGCTCGCTCATGCCGATCGCAAAGCAGACCTCGCCGCGGCAGATGCGCGGCAGGATGTCCATCTTGATGTTCTCGGGCGCGTATTTCAGCAGTACCGGGCCGCTCTGGCGGTCGGCGACAAAGAAGCGCCGCGTCGGCGCGTTGGCGACGCGCATCTCTTCTGTGACCACATAGCGCTCGAGGAACGAGCGCTCATGGCCGCCATATTTCTTCGGCCATGTCATGCCGAGCCAGCCCTTGGCGCCGACCCGGCGGGAGAATTCCGGCGCATCGGTGTCTTCGCGGTTGGGCTGGTGCGGATCGAAGGTGCCGGCGGCGATTTCCTCGGCGAGGAACGCGCGCACTTCCTTGCGAAGCTGTTCGCATTCGGGCGGCAGGCGGATCGGATCGAAACGGAGGGCTGCGGTCATGGTGCGTCTCTATGCAGGCAAATCGGTGTGAGATTCAGCGTGAGGCTACCAGCGGCCACAATTCATCGGCGCCGCGGTTGGCGACCAGTCTGCCGAGCTCGACCGCCCAGTAGCTTTCGGAGCCGAAATCGTCGCGCCATCCAAGCGCCCGCAGCGAATAGCGATGCAGGATATGTTCGATGGTGAAGCCGATCGCGCCATGCACCTGATGGGCGATGCCGCCACCCTTCTCAGCAGCCTCCGAGCAGCGGATTTTTGCCGAGACTGCTTCGAGGAACACTTCGTCATTGAATGATTTGGCATTGGCGATGGCATCCGCGGCGGAAGTTGCCGCGGCGAGGGCCGCCGCGGACTCGCCGGCGAGCCGAGCGAGGTTGTGCTGCACCGCCTGGAATTTCGAGATCTTCTTTTCAAAGGCGACGCGCTCGTTGGAATAGTGCACGGAAATTTCCAGCATCGTTTCCAACGCACCGGCGATCTGCAAGGAGCGCGCGACGCCGCCCATCAGCATCAGATGGGTCTGTTCGAAATCTTTCAGCGCCGGCTTGATCGTAATCGGCTGCACCTTGTCGAACGTCACGGTGTCGCTGTGATCGCCGCCGAGACCGAGGCCGGCTTCGATCCGGCACTTGGCCGCCTCAACGAGGGCAATCGATAGTCCGTTGGCATCGCTGGCGACGACCGCGATGTGCTTGGCCGCTTTCGCAAACGGTACGCCACGGGCCTTGCCCGACAGGCTGCCATCGGCATTGAGCGTGATGCGGTCCTTCGGGCTCGCGGGCGCGACGGTCATCTCGCCGTCGGGCGAGGAGATTTTGGCTTGGGCCAGCAGCCAGCCGGCGAGCATGGTTTCGGCCAATGGCACCGCGATCGCGAAACGTCCGGCGGCGCTGAGAACGGAAAAGCCTTCGGCGAGGCTCGCGCCCGAACCGTTACAATCCTCCGGCACCCAGGACAGCGGCAGGCCGGACTCGGTCAGCGCCTGCCAGAGCGGCGCCTGCCATGCGCCGTCCTTGTCGCGATTGATGGTTTGGGCATCGGCGAGATCGGCGAAGATCTTCTCCGCGGTCTCGGCAACAATGTTCTCACTCTCCGCCACAGCGTTCCTCATCCTGATTGGTACAGCTTATTGGCACTGGTGCCCGGCTGTTTCGGCGGGCTTCAGGTGCGATCTTTCTTGATCTTTTCTCTACCTTTTCTTGCGCTTTATGATGCGGAAAAGCCATAGCCGTGACAAGCGCTGCCCGCAGGGCTGCCTGCGACGGCGGCATGAAGATCGTCAGGTGAAGAATAAATTCCGCACAGCGGAACTTTGCAGATTTGCAGGGACGTTGCTGCGCGATATGGTAGATCGCACCAGAACCGGCGGTTCGAACAACGTTTCAAAACAAGAAGAGGAAATGCGGATGTCGAAGGATGGTTTGTGCGCAATCGTAACCGGTTCGGCATCCGGCCTCGGGGCTGCGACCGCGGCCATTCTGGCCAAGGGCGGTGCGCGTATCGTCGTCAATTATTCCAACAGCAAGACCGAGGCCGAAGCGACCGCTGACCTCTGCCGCACGGCGGGCGCTGAAGTCATCGTGGTGCAGGGCGACGTCTCGCGCGACGAGGATTGCAAGAAGATCGCCGCGGCCGCCGCGTCCTGGGGGCGGCTCGATGTGCTGGTCAACAATGCCGGCACCACCAAGCATGTGCCGCACGACAATATGGATGGGCTCACGGCAGAAGATTTCCAGCGCATCTATGCCGTCAACACCATCGGCCCGTTCCAGATGATCCGGGCGGCGCGCGCGCAGCTCGAGGCTGGCGCGAAAGCATCCGGAGGGACGTCCGCGGTGGTCAACGTGTCGTCGGTGGCCGGCATTTCCGGCGGTGGTTCGTCGGTGGCCTATGCCGCGAGCAAGGGTGCGCTCAACACCATGACGCAATCGCTGGGGCGCGCCCTGGCGCCGCTGATCCGCGTCAACACGGTATGCCCGGGCTATATCGATACACCCTGGTTCACCAAGGGCCGCGGCGAGGCTGGTGCGAAAGCGGTGCGGGATTCCGTGATCGCAAGGGTGCCGCTGAAGTCGGCGTCAACGGCCGAGGATATCGCGCAGCTCGTCTGTTTCCTCGCCGCGCCGGCGTCGGGACAGATGACCGGCGAGTTCGTCCGCATGGATGCGGGCATGCATCTGCTTCAGTAGAATGTCGTCCCGGGCTTGACCTCAGATGCGCAATCGCGCATCGGGGGATCCATACGCCGTGACCTCTCCGCAAGCGCACTTGCGTTTGAGACCGCGCAAAACAACAACTGCCGCGGAGCATGGGTCCCGGCCTTCGCCGGGACGACAGCAGCGTTCTTACCTGTTACCCGGATCCGAAATCACGCGGCTCGCCACCAGCCTGTTCCAGATGAACAGCACGATCAGCGCGCCGATGGTGGCGGTGATGAAGCCCGCGCCCTGATCGGGGCCGTAATGGCCGATCGCTTGGCCGATGAAGGTGGCCAGAAACGCGCCGGCGATGCCGAGCACCGTGGTCAGGATGAACCCGCTCGGGTTGTTCGGGCCCGGCGACAGCAGGCGCGCGATGATTCCGGCGACAAAGCCGACGACGATGATCCAGATGATGCCGCTCATGGCTGTAGTCCCTTTTCGATGTCCCAATGGCAACGGACCGCGGCGCCAATCGCGCCGCGGTATCGCGGTATCAAAGCCGGCCTGACAGTTCGTTCTCGTTCGGCAGCCTGCCATCCGGCGTCAGATGGTTGACCACGTCGGGCAGATACTGGCTGAGGCCTTGCAGCAAATCATCGCGCGACATGCCGCTCTGCGAGGCCAGTGCGTCGATCTGGTCGGCGCCGAGTGCGCTGGCGAGATCGCCGGGCGCGATCTGCTTGTTGGGGCCGTTGCTGACCCATGAACTGGCCGCGTCGCCCTGGCCCTTCTCCTGGAACTGCTTGAGCAGATCGCCAAGGCCGCCGCTCAAAATGCTGCCGGCGGCGCCGCCCGCGAGCAAGCCGCCGAGGCCGCCCTTCATCAGGTCACTGAGGCCGCCACCGCCCAACGCGCCACCCAGTCCGCCGGGCAGGCTCGCGGTCACGTTGCCGGGCATTTTCGGGGGTGCGGAGGGCGCTGCACCGGGTTGGCTGCCGCCGAAATGTTTCACGGCTTTCCAGGCCAAGAGCGCCAGGATCGCCATGGTCATGGGCGACATGCCCTCTTTGCCATCCGATTGTGCGCTTGGAGCGCTTGGGCCGCGCGGACCGTTCTGCATGCCGTTGAGTATGTCGAGTAAACCCATGGTCATCTCCTGCCGCGTGTCAGCCCCCCGCGAAACATAACGGTGGCCCATGACGGTTACAAGGCGCGCCCGGACAAGGCTTTGCGCCTTCGATAGGCACCACCAGCCGGTTCTGCTATCGAAGGGCGGCAATAGAGACAATTGAATATGAACGCAGGCCGAACGATTGGCGTGGCGGGGGCGGGCAGCATCGGCTGCTTCGTCGGCGGCATGCTGGCGGCAGGCGGCCGCCGTGTGAGCTTGCTGGCGCGCCCACGCGTGATTGCCGAGATCGGAGCCAAAGGGTTGCGGGCGACGAGCTTTGAAGGTTTCGATCGGACGATCGATGCGAAACAGATCACGCTGTCGGATGATCCGTCGATCTTTGCGGATGCCCGCGTTGTGCTGGTCACGGTCAAAAGCGCCGATACCGCTGCGATGGCGGATATCATCGCAAGGAATGCGCCATCAGATGTCGTTGTCGTCAGCCTGCAGAACGGCGTTGGTAATGTCACGGTGCTGCGCAATCGTCTGCCCGGCCGGCGCGTGCTTGGCGGCACGGTGCCGTTCAATGTGATCTCGGCAGGCGAGGGGCGCTTTCATCGCGCCACCTCGGGCGACATCGTGATCGAACAGGACGATGCCGATACCGCCGGGAAGCTGTCGGTGCCGGGCCTGCACATGCGCGCGACCGATAACATCGACGGCGTGCAATGGGGCAAGCTGCTCGTCAATCTCAACAACGCGCTCAATGCGCTGGCCGATCTGCCGCTGCGCCGGCAACTCGCGCAGCGGCCATGGCGCAAATTGTTCGCCGACCAGATGGCGGAAGGGCTGGCGGCGATCCGCGCCGAAGGCATCAAGCCGGTATCATCGACGCCGATTCCAGCAAGCTGGACGCCGTCGTTGCTGCGTCTGCCGGATATGGTCTTCGAAGCCATGCTGGGGCGGACGATGAAGATCGATCCCGAAGCGCGCTCCTCGATGTGGGAGGATCTGCAGCGCGGCCGCCGCACCGAGATTGACTATTTGCAGGGCGTCATCACTGAGATCGCCGAGCGGCGCGGGCTCGAGGTGCCGCTGTCGCGCCGGGTCGTCGAACTGATCCGCAAGGCCGAGACCGTCGGCAAGGGCTCGCCGGGGCTGACCGCGGAACAGATCCGCGGCTGAAGAAATTGTTGCATGCCTTGAAATGGCGCCGATGCGGCACGAGTTTATTATTAAGAGCGTTCAACGGGAGAAACGGCATGAAACCAACACGCGCAGTGCCTCTGGCGATTGCTGTCTTTCTCGGCGCGGTATCCGTGGTCCCCGCTCATGCCGTGCCGCCCACGGCGACGCCATCGCCGGGCTATGACGCGCGGCTGCAAGAGCAGCGGGCGACCTCGAGGGTCTATGAGAGGGTAGCACCAGTGACGAAGCCGCCGCGCCGGACCAAGCGCGCTCCCGCGGACTGATCCCGTTGATGCGAGGGTGATTGCGGATTGAGATCGGTTCTCTTCCGTCGTCCCGGACAAGCGCAGCGCAGATCTCAGATGCGCAATTGCGCATCGGGGGACCCATACGCCGCGACCGACATCGTTTGGAAGGTGTTTAACGCCGGAGCTCTTACCGTTGGGCCGCGGCGTATGGGTCCCGGCGTTCGCCGGGACGACGGCGCGGCTTAACTCCGCTTCGGCTTGCTCGGCGTTGTCGGACCAAACAGCTTCTTCAGATCGTCAATGCTTTGCGAAAGCCGCGGCCATTCGCAGGAGAAGGCGTTCTTCGCGCAGTTGGAAGCCTTGATGCGCGCGGCCTGCTTGACCGGGCTTGCGACCGGCACCGGGATCTTTTCGACCTCGGTTCGCAGCGACACCTGCTGCACGCGCTGTTGCGATTCCTGCTGCTGCGCTTGCTTGGCCGTGAAGGCCGCGGCGATGGTGTTGCGCCGCTGGCTCTCGAGATAGGCGGTGTATTGATGGTCGATATGCTTCTGCTCTTCCGGCGTCGGATTGGGGCCTGCGATATCGAAGGTCCGGTCCTGCATGAAGTCATAATAAGTGTAGCCGCCACCGGGCTTGCGGCGGCCGGCGAATTTCGCGTTGCACTCGGCGAGAGCTGAGGTTTTTTCTTCCTTGGTCTTCGCCTTCTCGGCGACGTCAGCGCAGGACTCGAAATCGACCGGCGTGCCGCGCCACCACTGCGCATGCGCATGCACCGGGCCCAGCACGACGAGGCCGGCGACGGCAGCAACAGCAAGCAAAGATGATCGTGACGCGATCATGGACGGTATTTCCCCAACGCGAGTTCCATGAACTGATTTGTCGACACGGATTAAACGGATTGTCGCCATTTTGACAGGCCTTGTCACGTTGGAACTGCTCAAATTTCGTGTGCCGATTGCGCGCATATTGCTTTGCTGTGACCGATGGAACACAGCGGATCGTCGAAAATTGTTGAGGTAATTCAACGCCGAAGCGGTGCACATGATTGCATGTGAGAGAGTTGCGAACGTTTCCTGCGTGACAAAAACCCGTGCGATCCGGCGCTCGATTTGCCGGCGGCCCGGCTCAACCGCGATATCTGGCACGCCTCGACGGCCACGCAGCCCAATAGAATAGAATTTGGGCATATCAATTTGTGCAAAAAGGTATTTGATCTCTGTGGTTTGAAGCTATGAAAGCTGTCCGCGAGCAAGAAAAAGCCAAGGGGGAACCGTCTGCATGAGCGTCGCCATTGCCATGGAAAGCGTGCCAAAGCCTGCGCCTGATTTGATCGAGGCGTTCAGGAGCGCGTCGACGTCTGTTATCAGCGACAATCTTGCCCGGTTGCCCGGTTGCCCGGCGCCGTGGGGCTGCGGCCGTTCCATCGCAGCGGCAGGCTGGTGGGGGTGGCTTTTACCGTCCGCACCCGGCCGGGCGACAATCTGGCGATCCACAAGGCGCTTGAACTGGTCGGGCCGGGTGACGTGATCGTGGTCGACGGCGGCGGCGATGAGTCGAGGGCGCTGGTCGGCGAGATCATGAAGACCATCGCCGAATATCGCGGCGCCGCGGGTTACGTGATCGATGGCGCGATCCGCGACGTTGCTTCATTTGCCGCGTCCGACTTTCCCTGCTTTGCCCGCGCGGTGATTCACCGCGGTCCGTACAAGAGCGGTCCGGGCGAAATCAACGTGCCGGTCTCGATCGGCGGCTCGGTGATATCGCCCGGCGATATCGTGGTGGGGGATGAGGACGGCGTGGTGTCGTTTCCGGCCGCGATCGCGCCGTCATTGCTCGAGGCGGTCCGTGCCCAGACCAGGCGCGAAGAGGAAACGCTGATCGCGATCCGCGAGGGCCGCTACCAGGGCTCCTACGGAAAATCATGATCGAGACGTTGGGGAAGCGGCGATGAGTCAAAAGGACGAGTTTCACAATCTGGATAACCCGCATGACGGCCTGTTTCGCGATCTCGCGCCGGGCCTCACCACGCGCATCTTCGCCGGCGAGCAGGCCATGCTGTCGGTGGTGACGCTGGCGCCGCATTCGCAAGGCACCCTGCATCATCATCCCGAAGAACAATGGGGCGTGTTGCTGGAGGGTTCGGCCGTGCGGGTGCAGGGCGATGAGGAAATCACCGTAAAGAAGGGCGATTTCTGGCGTACGCCGGGCAACGTGCCGCACACCATGCGCGCCGGGCCGGAAGGTGCGCGCGTGCTTGATATTTTCAGCCCGCCGCGGCCGGAATATAAAAAGCCCGGATCGGGCTTTGGTAATCAATAAATCTGCGAAACAAAAACAAAGCGCAGCAACATCAGGGGGAGAGAAATGAAGAAGATCACGAGACGGACCATGCTGGCGGCGTCAGCCGCTTTCGTTGCCGCGCCGGCGCTGGCGCAAACGGCGAAGAACATGACGCTGGTGGTGCCGTTCCCGCCGGGCGGGTCTACCGATGCGCTGGCCCGACTGCTGCAGTCGCACCTGCAAACCAAGCTCGGCCGTGTCGTGCTGGTGGAAAACAAGTCGGGTGCCGCAGGTTCGCTCGGCGCTGCCGTGGTCGCCAAGAGCCCGCCGGATGGTTCGTCGTTTCTGGTGACGTTCGACTCGCATGCGGTGATCCCTGCCATTCTCGAAAAGCCGCAGGTCGACGTCGAGCAGGATCTGATGCCGGTGTTTCTGGTCGGCACCGCGCCTTATGTGATCGCGGCGAATGCCAGCCGCCCGTTCAAGACTTTCGCCGACATCGTTGCGGCGTCGAAAAAAGAACCCGGCTCGATCAAATACGCGTCCGTCGGCATCGGCACCCTCGGTCATCTGGCGATGACGATGCTGGCCAAGAAGGCCGGCGTGGAAATCACGCATGTGCCCTATCGCGGCGGCGGACCGGCCATGAACGACGTGCTCGGTGGCCACGTCGATCTGATCGCGGGATCGGCGGCGCTGATCACGGCGCAACTGGGGGCCAACACGCTTCGTCCCATCCTGCAGCTCGGACGCGAGCGGATGGCCTCACTCCCGGACACGCAGACGGCGATCGAAGCCGGCTTCCCCGATTTCGAGACGCTGGCCTGGTGGGGCATTTTTGCGCCCAAGGGCACGCCACCAGATATCATCGCGGGCCTCGCCAAACCGGTGCGCGAGATCCTGAGCGAGCCGGCGATCGCGGCGCAGCTGCGTGAAACCCAGCAGATGTCGCTGCTGCTGGCCGACGCCAAGGATTTCGGCACGTTCTTCGCCAAACAGGTCAGCATCTGGGGCCAGGTCGTGCGCGAGAACAACATCAAGGCGTAGGGTCTCGTTTGCAGCGCCTTGCGGGACACGCACCGGCGGCAGCTTACCCATGGCTGCCGCGGCGCGGACCCGTATCATCCCGGTCCTATCCCAAAGACGCATAGGCAAGGGGGCCGACTCACGGTGAATCTTGGGAATCGCGCCCAACCTTTTTGGTTCCCGGGCGTTGTCAGTATGCGGAACGTCACGCCTATAAAATCACGTTTGCGGAGATGGTTGTGAACACCACACTCACGTTGAAACCCCGGCCGACCAATACGGCACTGATCGCATGGCAGTTCACCGGGCAGCCACTGTACGAATGGCCGAGCTGGGTCCAGTCCAGTTGCTCGCTTCAACGCAGCGATGACGGACAATTCGAGCTGCGACACGAGCGGCGCAGCGGCGCACAGATCGTCTATCTGGGCGAGTGGCTGGTGCGCGATCTCGACGGCGGCATCTGCTTCTACACCGACGCCGAAATCAGCAAGCAGTTCGACATCGCCTGAGCGCTAATGACGCAGCCAAGTCAGCGGCGAAGTGTGAACCACGCAACAGTTCGCCACTATCTATGGGTTTATAGTCGTCGCCACTCACCCAGAGGGGCGATGCTCAGGATTTCGATTGGATTTTAGATAAGCAAGACGACTCATTAGCGCCCCTCTCCTCACAGCATTTCCTGATTGGAGAAAGCGATGGGTACAGAAGTGAATGTCCAGCCCGGCCATGGCAAAGCTGGCCGCCATCCGACCCGACAATTTCTTGATACGCTTTCCGGGCACGACGATCCCGGCATGTTCGGTCGAATGTTTCCGACCCTCGATCCGCTGGTCGTCGATGACGGTCCGCTGCAGGAACTCGCCGACGCGATGAAAGACCCGAACCCCGGCGATGCCGCGGGAAACAATACCAAGGTTCCCGCCGGCTTTACCTATCTCGGGCAGTTCGTCGATCACGACATCACGCTGGATCTGACATCGTTCGGCGAGAAGGAAGCCGATCCCAACGCGGTCGAGAATTTCCGCACGCCCGCGCTCGATCTGGACAACGTCTATGGCCTCGGCCCGGATGGCAGCCGGCAGCTCTACGCGCGCAATCCCGGCGACCCCGACGGCAAGGCCCCCGGCCCGAAACTGCTGATCGGCAAGACCATCAGCGTGCCGTTCGGCAATGTGACCAGCACGCCCCGCAATGACCTGCCGCGCAGCCCCGAAGGTTTTGCGCTGATCGGCGACCATCGCAACGACGAAAATCTCTTGGTGGCGCAGACGCATCTGGCGATGCTGAAATTCCACAACAAGGTGTGCGATCAGCTGGCGGCTGAAGGCACGCCGGTCGGCGAGATATTCGCCAAGGCGCGCCAGATCGTGACCTGGCACTACCAGTGGATGGTGCTGCACGATTTCGTCGAACGCATCACCGAAAAGGGCATCGTTGCGAAAATCCTCGAACAGGGACGCCGCTTCTACCGCTTCAAGAAGATACCCTACATGCCCGTGGAGTTTTCCGCGGCCGCCTACCGGTTCGGCCACAGCATGGTGCGCGAGGTCTATAGCCACAACCGCATCTTCACGCCCGGTGGCGGCGGAATTCCCGCTACGCTCGATTTGCTGTTCAAATTCACCGGCCTGTCCGGCGGCATCATCGGCGATCTCGCACCGAATCCTGTCGTGCCGCCGCTACCGCTGCCAACGCTGTCGAGCAACTGGATCATCGACTGGCGGCGCTACCATGAAGTGCTGACCGCCAATCCCGCTGACGTCAGGCTCAATCCCTCGCGCAAGCTCGATCCGTTCGTGGTGCCGCAATTGCATACGCTCCCTGGCGGCGGCGGCAGCCTGCCCTTCCGCAATTTGAAGCGCGGCGTGCTGCTGGGACTGCCGTCGGGACAGGATGTCGCCAAGGCGATGCGGATCAAAAATCCGCTGACGCCGGCCGAGATCGCCAAGGGTACCGACGGCGCGGTGGCGAAGAAGCATGGCCTGCACGAGCACACGCCGCTCTGGTACTACATCCTGAAGGAGGCCGAGCAACGCGGCGGCGGTGAAAAGCTCGGACCGGTCGGCGCCACGATCATTTCGGAGGTCTTCGTCGGCCTCGTGCATGGCGACCATCAGTCGTATCTGTGGCTGAAGGGCAAGAACTGGAAGCCGACGCTGCCCTCGAAAACGCCGGGCGAATTCACCATGGCGGACTTGCTGAGGTTCGTCGGCGATGTCAGCCCGATCGACGGGATTTCGACGGTCTAGGCGCCGTATCATCCGGAAATTCTGCGATTGCGCGGCAAATCGCGGCGCAATCGCAGGCTGGCGATCAGGCCTCCGCTCTGGTATGGAATCGCCAAGCCCGCCTCTCCAGCGGGTTCGCGGTCCCGTAGCTCAGCCGGATAGAGCGACGGTTTCCTAAACCGTAGGTCGCATGTTCGAGTCATGCCGGGATCGCCAGCGTCGGGGCATCGAAAGCGCAGTCCTGTTGGATGCTTGGCGCTTGTTGATCGCGGCGCATTCACACCCAGCCGCCATCCACGACGTAATGCTGCGCGGTGCAGGCCGAGGCGTCGTCGGAAGCGAGAAAGACCGTGAATTTCGCGAGCTCGTCCGGCATGAGCTTCCGCTTCAGGCATTGGCGGCGCATTAGCTCAGCCTCGCTTTCGGGTGTCATCCATTTTTCGATCTGGCGCTCGGTCATGATCCAACCGGGCGCGATCGCATTCACGCGGATGTTGCAGGGGCCGTAGTCGCGCGCGAGCGAACGCGTCAACCCGATCACGCCGGACTTGCTCGCCGTGTAGGCGGCCATGCCGCCTTGCCCCACCATCCAGGAGGTCGAGCCGAAGTTGATGATGACGCCTTGCCCGGCGGCCTTCATGCCCGGCAGCACGGCTTGTGCCGCGAAGAACTGATGCTTCAGGTTAACCGCGATCCGGTCGTCCCAATACTCCGGCGTCACCTCCTCAGTCGGGTGCCGTTGGTCATGCGCCGCGTTGTTGATGAGGATCGCGATCGGCCCGTGCGCCTTGCACACGGCGGCGACGCCGGTGCGCAGCGCCGGGATGTCGATGAGGTCGACATGTTGAAAATGCGCGGCGAGCCCCTGGCCGGACAGTTCCCGCGATAGACCCACGCCCGCCGTGTCCTTGATGTCGAAGAACACGACGGTCGATTTCTGGCGCGCGAATCCGCGCACGATCGCTGATCCGATCCCCGATGCGCCACCGGTGACCAGAACGACCTTGCCGGCAAGGTCTGGATAGATGGCGGCCATGGCTGTTTTCTCCCCCGGCAAGCTTATTCGGTCAGCGTCTGATGTTTATATATCAAAATTTGAGTTGCGCACCTCAAAAAGATGTGGATAGTCGCTTGGCAACCGGCCGCATGACGCCGGAAGGGAGGATTCTCATGGGACGTCTGACAGACGGAGTGCTGAAAAGGCTGTTGCTGGCCGCCGCCACGCTGATGGTCTTCGTCGCGGGCGCGGCGGCAGAGACCACCGTGAAGTGGTTACATATCGAGGCCAATCCGGCCCAGGTGAAGATCTGGGAAGAGGTCGCCCGCGCCTACGAAGCGGCACATCCCGGCGTCAAGATCGAGATGCAATTCCTCGAAAACGAAGCCTACAAGGCAAAACTGCCGACCATCCTGCAATCAAAGGATCGGCCGCACATCATCTATAGCTGGGCCGGCGGTGTGCTGAGGGCTCAGGTCGAAGCAGGCGTCCTGGAAGACCTTACCGATCAGGTGAAGGGCTACAGCGACACGATCACGCCGGCGGCGCTCGCCGCCTTTACACAGAACGGCCGCATCTACGGTCTTCCCGTTGCGCTGTCGCAGGTCGGTTTCCTCTACAACAAGGAGTTGATGGCCAAGGCCAATGTCGATCCGGGCAAGATCAAGACATGGGACGACCTGCTCTCCGCCGTGAAAGCGCTGAAGGCGGCGGGCGTCACGCCGATCGTGGCCGGCGGCGCCGACAAGTGGCCGCTGCATTTCTATTGGACGCATCTGGCGGTGCGGATTGGCGGCAAGGCGTCGTTCGACGCGGCGCTACGCGGTGAGAATGGCGGCTTTGAAGGCGAAACCTTCCAGAAGGCCGGCGTGCTCTTCAAGCAGCTCGTCGATCTGCAACCCTTCCAGAACGGTTTCCTCGGTCTCAAGAACCCTCAGGCAGTGGGCTATTTCGGCGACGGCAAGGGCGCGATGATGCTTGCCATCAGCACCGTCTATCACCTGCAGCGCGCGCTCGCCGCCGACAAGGTCGGTCTCGGTGAGGACAAGATCGGCTGGTTCGATTTTCCGGTCGTGTCCGGTGGCAAGGGCGAGCCAACCGACACCCTCGGCGGCATCACCGGCTGGCTCGTCACCAAGGGTGCGCCAAAGCAGGCCACCGATTTTCTCAAGTTCTTCATATCGAAGGACGTGCAGACGAGGCTCGCCGCCGGCAACTTCCTGATTCCCGTCGTTAGGGGTGGAGAGGCCGGCCTCAACAACGCGTTCATGAAACAGATCGCCGACAATCTGGCGAAGTCGAACTATCACCAGAACTTCTACGACCAGAGTCTCGGTCCCTCGGTCGGCCGCGTCGTCAATGACGTTACGGCGGAAATCGCCGGCGGCAGCATGACGCCGCAGCAGGCCGCCACTGCGATCCAGTTGGCATTCAAGCAGGGCAATTGACGGTGCGTGGTCGCATCGAAACCGCCTCGATGGCGTCACCTGAATCGCCGTCGTGGCTATCGGCGCGCCGCCCCGCCGGCGACGGCCGCTTGACCGTGCTGGTGCTGTTCCTGCCGCCGGCCTTGCTGCTGTTCACGCTGTTCGTGGTGCTGCCGATCGGGGAGGCTGCCTGGTATTCCGGATTCAACTGGAACGGCTTTGGCCGACCGACCAACTGGATCGGCTTCGACAATTACCGTTTCGTGCTGGAGAGCCGCGCCTTCTGGCTGGCGCTGCGCAACAACGGCCTGATCATCGTGGTCTCGCTGTTGATCCAGTTGCCGCTGGCATTGGCGCTCGCGCTGGTGCTGGCCGAGCGCTTTCGCGGCGTGGTCGCGTTGCGCATGCTGTTCTTCCTGCCCTACATCCTGGCCGAGATCGCCACGGGCCTGATCTTCAGCTTTGTCTATGACGGCGATTACGGGCTGGTCGCATCGGTCTGGCGCTGGTTCGGTGCCGAAGCGCCGCATCTGCTGGCGAGCACGCAGACGGCCATGGTCGCCGTCGTGATCGTGGTCGTTTGGAAGTATTTTGGCTTCCACATGATGCTCTATATCGCCGCGCTGCAGGGCATGGACCGGAGCCTGATCGAGGCGGCGCGGATCGACGGCGCGACGCGACCGCAGGTACTGCGCTATGTTGTCATTCCTTCGCTGTATCCAACCATCCGGCTGTCGGTGTTCTTCGCCATCATCGGATCGCTGCAGCTGTTCGACCTGGTGATGCCGCTGACGCGCGGCGGTCCGGCGGACTCCTCGAACACGCTGGTTACCTTCCTCTACAACAACGGCATCTCACGCATGCGCGTCGGCTTTGGCAGCGCGATCGGCGTCATCCTGTTCTTGATCTGCGTGACTTTCGCCTTCTCCTACAAAAGATGGTTCATGCGCGATGAATGATGTCGAGGCCATTCGTCCGTCGTTCAACCCGGCCGTGCTCTACAAGGCACTGTTCCTCGCCGTCATGGCGACCTTCGTGCTGGTGCCGCTGCTCGCGACTGTGCTCGGCGGCTTCAAGTCGCTCGGTGAATTGCGCGTCAACCCGTTCGGATGGCCGCAGCATTGGGAGTGGTCGAACTATGCCGACATCCTGTTCTCGAAGCGCTATTGGCAACTGCTGCGCAACTCGCTGATCATCTCGGCGCTCACGGTGACGCTGACCCTGATCGTGTCCTCGATGGCCGCGTTCACCTTCGCCCATGTGAAGTTCTACGGCAGCTCGATGCTGCTGAGCTATTTGACGCTGGGCCTGCTGTTTCCGGCCGCGACCGCGGTGCTGCCGCTGTTCATCAAGGTGCGCGATCTGGGCCTGCTCGACACCTATTTCGGCGTCTCGCTTCCGCACGTTGCGTTCAGCCTCGCCATGAGCATCCTGCTGCTGCGGCGCTTCTTCAAGGATATCCCTTACGAATTGCTGGAAGCGGCCCTCGTCGATGGCTGCACTTACATCAATTTCTTCCGCTATGTGACGTTGCCGCTGTCGCGGCCGATCCTCGCCACCGTCGGCACCATCACCTTCGTCAACAGCTGGAACGCCTACCTCCTGCCGCTGGTCATGCTCAACACCGACGATCTCTATCCCTGGCCGCTCGGCATCATGGTTTATCAGGGTGAATATTCATCCGAATGGTCATTAATCCTTGCCTTCATCACGCTGACGATCCTGCCGACCGTCATCCTCTTCATCTTTGCGCAAAAGCACATCGTCGCGGGACTCACGGCAGGCGCGGTCAAGGGATAGCGGCCGCATCACGGCCAGCATCAACGGAGAACAGGAATGCGAAAAGTCGGCATCGGAATCATTGGCTGCGGCAATATCAGTACCGCCTACCTGAGGGCGGCCGAGCGGTTCCCGATCCTCGATATCAAGGCCGTGGCGGACATGCGCAGCGAGACGGCCGAAAAGCGCGGCGCCGAGTTCAACATTCCGGGGATGCGCGTCGATCAATTGCTGAAGCGGGACGACATCGAGATCGTGATCAACCTCACCGTGCCTTTGGCGCATACGGATGTCAGCCTTGCCGTGCTCAATGCCGGCAAGCACGTGCATTCGGAAAAGCCGCTCGGCATCAACGTGGCCGAAGCGCGCAAGGTGATGGATCTCGCGGCGCAAAA
>Ga0307517_10006700_pt1 | contig 16958 bp, 17 predicted proteins | sample 23_EM_MG_FD_194515 | JGI IMG/M metagenome (GOLD analysis project Ga0307517, IMG submission 194515) | Populus trichocarpa ectomycorrhiza microbial communities from riparian zone in the Pacific Northwest, United States - 23_EM | ecosystem: Host-associated > Plants > Roots > Unclassified | place...
ACCTCTACCCACTTTAGTGGTTCATTGTTGTCTCTGTTAGCAAGGGCAAGCTACTCAAGAATCGGTTAGTGACTCGTAGTGACGAGTCGTTTCCTGGAGTGGTCTCGGCGCAGAGTGGCCCTGACAATGGGCACATCTTAAAAACATTGGCTCGTTTTGACAACATTGTAAATGTATTCAGCATGATCCTCAAATTCTTCATTGTAATCACCATACAACTGTTTGGACACATGCTGGGAATATTTGAGAAATAATTCTAGAATCATTTGAAATTTTATGTTGTGAGCACATGTTGGACAAATGGCAAAGTAACATTTCAAATGTTCCCAGGATGTATCTGGTGGGAAAGGGCTGAGTAAATTGAACCAGAGCCTTCAATGTGTTTACAATGTATTCACTAGTTTCCATAGGCCCTCGCCCCCAGTGTTTAACCCACCGATGGTGATGGGGTACTCACAATAGAACTAGATGCACCGTGCCGTTCAATATTACAAGTGTTAAGTGAAATGGAGGAGTGGTGGACGTAGTTCCTCGCTCAGTTGCAACAGGGCAGGGAGAGGTACAGTGTTGAGCTCTGTGCCAAGGTGTTGCGTAAAGAGGTTAGGTTTTACCTCTGTCAAGATCTTGCCTGTCATCAATGCCCCCTGTGGATTGCGGCAAAGGACGGTAATGGCTTGATGCTCACTGAGGTTCCACCAGTCTCCCTTGGCCGCAAGGCATACCGACACTCTTGCAGCTGAAAGGAGTGTCAGTGACATCCCCTTCAGTCATCTGCTGGGTAAACCCTCTTAGGAGCCCACCAAGTCCACTCAGGTTCATTGCATTGCTGGGAAAGTTCCCCAAGAATACTGAAAAATTCAAGCCTGATGACAAGAATTCCAGAGCCAGAGTAGCCACCCCAATGAACATTGGGAATTGCAAGCCCTTACATTGGACCGTGGATAGGAAGAAGGCTAGAAATGATAGGGCCGGGATGCTCACTCAGGTTAACAGCACAGCGTGTGCATCATGGCAGGCGAGGAGATCAATCGCAGTAACAAGATGGAGAGGGTGTAGGACAGTCTAGAATCAGGCGAAGATTGTACTCTGAGTCCGAATACCCCGGCTTCGTTCGCTTGAGGGCATTGCACCATTGACACGAAGGAAGTATCCGAGTCGTGGTCTCTTGAGCCTGTTCACAACAGTGGGAGAGGATGAACTATGGGTGATGGGTCAATATGTGGGATTTTGAGACACATCGGTTATCTATATTATCTATGGGTCTGTGCGTCTCCTGGTTTCGCCACTCCCCCCATACCCTCTGAACATCCAGTAATGAGGAGGTGATTGAGTACAACCTCCAGAACCTTCGCACCAATGGACATCGGTATGGAGATACCAAAGAGGACGACCCGAGGGTTTGGTCACACTGGAGGGCATGCTCTTTGTAAGAGACGTTGGCATCAGGATATGCATTGTTCTCGGCAGCAACAACTCGAGTGGGCGGGCGTTGTCCAGCAACAATGTACCAGAGAGTTCCGTAGGACAGCGACCAACTTCTCGCCAAACCCAAAACCATCTGATTGGGATTCTCAATTGCAGAGTAGTGGCCAAGGTGAGCGACTTGTAAATCATGGCATTGCTAAATCAAACTGTTGACACTGGGGGCAAGGGCACCCAGAAACAAGTGGGAACATTTTAGGAACATTTCAAGGTCTGGGTCAATTTTACTGCACTGTAACCAACAGACACATTTATGGAACATTTTAAATGTTACCAATGGAAAATTTTCAGTTTCATCTTAGCAACACATTCCAAATGTTCTCTAAATGTGTCTGTTAGTTACAATGGAGGAAAATTGACCCAGACCCTGCAATGTTCCTAAAATGCTCCCACTCGTTTCTGGGTACCCTTGCCCCCAGTGTGAATGCCGTGGGTAGCATACAGGACACATAGTTACAAAACAAGCATGGTGTGTGGGGGTAGGGAAATGGACTACCCAAGGTGCAGACCAGGTGCAGACCGACAAAAAACAGTGGGGCACGATTATGAAACATGGTGTGAGTAGAGGTCAATAGGAGGGACAGGTATGGTGGTTGTATTAGAAGATGTCACGGCAGACGAAGTTGGGGGATGAGTTGTTGGTGACCTATGGGAGGACATCTGAGAAACTCGACCTAATTGTCAAAGCTATTGTTCAGATTTGAAAAGAAAAGTTAACACGCACAGAAAGTAGCACCGTCTGCAAAGCTTACTGTTGTCCAATTCCTCGTTGATCCACCGGAGGAACTCCCTACAATCACAGGGTGCATAGAAGGGTATTCTGAGTCAGAAAACTGTATCAGAAACCCTTAAAAAAGAACAAATATACTATGGGTTTTCTGCCTCCCAGATCTCTAATTGAATGGTTAAGTTCTTCATCCATTTTCACAGTACAGATATGCTAAGTAAAGTTTGTCATTCCACTGTCCAGATTCTCTTCTCTTTCCTTCCTTACAAGACAACCTTTCCTGAAATTTTCTATATTTTGAAAACACTATGGAAAGGTAGAGTAACCCCTGGTAGTTTTTGTACCCAGAAATACCTGTCAAAATAGTTTAAGATTTCTTTTATGCTTTTCTCCACAAGAAGTGCAATTGGAAGCTTATTTTTTCTTAAAGGTTTTTTCAGAGAAGAAAACTATAAAAACAGCACAAATAAGGTCAAACTTTCCTTGCAACATTTGGGTTTTCTGGCATACCAGAGATCAGCCCCCATGTTGTGTGGTATGTAATGTGTGACATGCATGTGACCAGGTCAGGTGGATGTCTGACATGTGGAGTGTTCTGGATTGATGTCTGACATTTTGATATGTCCCACATTGATATCAGACACTGCTGGTATGTCACACTCTGGTATCTGTCATTGTGGGACAGTCCAAAAATGTTAGACATGTATGTAGGACATGCCCAGGACACCAGACATTGAGTGGAATATACCAACAATGTCAGACAATGATGTGGGACATGCCAGCAAAATACGGCATTGCAATTTCAAGCCATTCAGATGGAGTGGTAAGGATCTGAGATCTTTCAACTGGCCTCTGCAAGTCATCCTTCCAAATCCTAGCCAAAGATCCCCACTGGATGGATACCTGTCTAATTGATGACAGGTTGATCTCTGTTTTGTGCACAGATGAAAAGATCTGTATCTAGGATACTGAGAAGGGAGATCTCCTCAGAATGGTGGATTTACCTGGAAAAGAGATCACAGATTTTAGGATATCAGGAGATGAGTCTAGAGTTTTCTGCTTGTATGAGTGCTCCATTCAAGCCTGGTCAATGTGGACAGGAGAGGCTGCAGGGGGGGGGTGGAATTTCATGGTGCCCAATATCTAGGCCCCTTCTTGGCCATTGATACCACAGTGGTCTGGGTTCATCCCTTTTCCCCAGAATCAATTTTGGGGTGGGACTTTGGGATCTTAGGCTCATCCCCTGTTGAGCTATCAGGCATATCCAGAAAGGGACTCCACCTGGATTTTATTGGTGGTATCAGGATGCAGAGGTTACCCCTGCCTGGGATTGAAGATACAGTTACTAAGAAGGTGGTTTTCCAACTACCTGCAAGACTTGCAAGGTGTTCAGATGCACAGTGGGATGGTCAGTATCTGGTTGTTGGTTATGACTCTGGAGAAGTGTTGATTCTGGCATGCAATCATGTACCCCACTAGAGATATGTAGCCTATGTACTCTGTCCATTCACTCCTGTAATCCTATGTCCCAAAATTTTCCTTGCCAGATGAATAAAACACTTACGGTTTGTATTATATAACTAACCACTAAGATATTCATCTAAATTCATGTAGTCCTGCTGGACAGTCAGCCTTCTCTGGACACTCAAACTCCTTGAAGTTCACAAGCACTTTGCTTTCTTCCATCATTTGAAGGCCAAAGCCAATGATGAATAGGCAGTCTAGTTGAGGTTTAATCAGAAGGGAATGAGGGTCAAATTCTATGATATTATTGGATACTACAGGGATACTTATTGATTGACTTATCCAAAGGGAGCCCACAAACTGCTCTGGGGTCAAACATTCATTCTCGATTGTGACGTGGGGGAAGGACGTGAGAAACGGAGCGGTCAAAAAGCTTACCCTGGTGAATGATCCAATGAATATCGTACAATCATGTCAACCCCTCTAACACAGCCAATGTGACATTCCCCATGATATCAACATCAATGGGCCCAATCCGCTTAAATCCCGTACAACGACCACTTATCTGCGAACTCCATGCAGATGGAGATGCAGGGATCTGAGGGCGATGAACACACCCGGACAAGAGGAATGGTATACGGCGAATCGCAATCGTGCACGATTTACAATTCCCGCAGAGACTGTTTCCTCATTGACGGTTTTGCATCGATAAACACAACCTGCGTACATGTGATTTATGTCAGAGGGGAAGAAGGGACAGCAAGACGGGCGATGAGTTTCGGGTAGGTTATGGGTGAATGGGAAACACGCGTACCTTCTTGGCCGTGGTCGCCCTTGTTTGTGTACGCTCAACCATTTTATGTTCCGTCCGTCCCCTTGCCCAAGTTCCTGGATATTCTTCAAATCCTCTGGCGCAGAGCATGGATACACCGGTGAGGGCGTTTGAATTCGTTCACATAAACCGCGTGATCTAAGCAGCCGTCGAAACGTCGATCAATCAAATATAAACGGCCAAAGGACTTGAAAGCAAACGAGGTACGAAAGAGGATAAGGATAAGGACGGGCAGCCTTGGTGCTATGCCTAGGCCGTTGTTTTGACTGTCATTAGAGGTTGTTGGCGTGGGCAAAGTTACGAAGACATTGATTTCGGAAATGATTCCAAAGGTGGAGCGCGTGCGAAAGAAACGTAGGAGAGCTGCTCTCCGACGTGACATGCGACACGGGGTCTGCCGATATGCGAGACGTGAAAAGGGGGCGAAGGGGAAGTCTGGAGAGGGGTGGATGCACGGTCGACAAGTTGCCACACTCATGCGACAGCAGTTGCGCCCTCGGCGAGCTTTGGTGGGACCAATCCCTCCTTCAACATCAATCCCAACGCCTTCCCCGCTCTTCATTGCTCAACTTGCCAATCATCTCTTCCCACCAACCCCCACCCTCATCGTCTGTCCCATCGAGAGCGCAAGCCCTGTAACAGTCTTCACTTCCCCAATACACAAGACCCGTCCACTCCTTAACCAGATTTTCGCTGAATATCCTCCTCTCTTCACGGAAGAGATACTTTTCCTTCACCGCATCGTCGAATTCCTCCCTTGCAAAAGAGGGAAAGAGCTTGGTCTTGGATGGCATGGACGTCCAAACACTTCTTCGGCTCACCAGAGGCAATGAGTGATCCAAGGCGGTCCAAGAACTCATTATGCATCTTCCTTTCTCGCTCGAACTTCAGGCTGTCCGTGTCCCGGATTAACCGATGAAAATTGAAAAACCGGGAAGTTGCAACTCAGTCGAGCACTTCCTGGGCCGTGGTGAAGCCCCACCGACGGTCCACGCGAGTCCCAGTCCCGGGATCATCCCCAACTCTCCACAGGATTGGAAGTGAATCCGAGACTCCAGACTCTCGACGTCCTTGGAGAAATGGAGGTCGATCTAGATGTACGATTGTTCCAGGTCCAACCTCCCCTCACTAACTGTCTTCTGGTCGAGAACAAAGTGCTGGATCCCGTTCTGTCGGATGGGTATCGCGAAGTTGGACGTGCAATCTCCCGGTAAGGGGAGACTGCACGGATCCAAGAGCCTCCTCGATCTCCGCGAACGTGACGCGCTCCGATAGAGGAAAGTCCTTCTTGATGTTCTTCGGCTGACAGACCACGATATCCAGATCTCCGTAATCGAGATTCCCGGGAGCTTCAGGTGGAACGGCGACGAGGTGGTACAGAGTCGAGGCAGAGTACGATCCGAGCTTTGAGGGAATTGTCAAAGGCCGGAGACACCCTGGGAACACCGCGGTAAGCACCCGCTCAGAGAACGCGTTTCCACTCACGTTGAAAGCGTGGCGGGGGGAAGGATTCGTGAAAGAAGGATGATGAAGGGTCGACGTACGTTTGGTATTCCGCTGCGTGTCGAACAAACGCGCTGGCCACAATCCACGGCGTGGTTCGCCGTTTCGATTTTGGTTTCAGTTCCAATTGTCACCCCAGTTTCGATTATCGTGAAGAGAGTCGAGGATAGAACGCGGTCGTTGACGCGAGGATCAGTTTGAGATTTTGCCGTCCGTGAGAGCGCTTGTGGGTTCCACCTGCTCGTCCTTGTCCAAGGACATTTACCGCGTCGTACGATGACACAGAACTCATACTTGACGCCTGCGATGGTTTCATCGTACTTATCAGAGAGGACAGCACTCAACACTCTCTTGACCGTCTCCGGCATCTCAACCTCGTCATTGTCATTTTCACCCGATTCTGGTCTTGGGTGATGTACTTCCAAGAATATTCTAACTCACAAGAGGTATTCACGCAGGCAAGAGGAATCCTGGCGAAAAATTCTGAATCACTTGTGCGGATCTCGCGTCGTCCAGTTAAACGCGTACATTGGCGTTCTCAAGCAGTGGGTCGGGTAGATTGGGTTACCAAGAGGCGTCCGGTCGCATTTCGTGCCAGTCGGGGATGTATTAAATTAGCTGCAGGTGCGGTGCCCACGTCCCGGTGTCGTCGACTTCTGATTCCGTCTAGATACTGTCTCGGCGTCTCTCATCTATTGACGACTTCTCAAGCCTGATTGCAACGGTACAGATGATGCGAAGTCTGAATCCTCCCCAAGCAAATCCGGTTCCGTCGATAGTTGACAGTATATTCACAACGAAAATCAGACGCGGCATGCCGCTGGAGATTACAATTGAGTAAAATGATGGGGGAGTGGACGCAGCTCCTCACTCAGTTGTAACAGGGCGGGGGGAAGTACGGGGTTGAACTAATCATCGAGGCGTTGCGCAAAGAGGTCAGGTTTTACCTCTTTCAAGATCCCATCCGTCATCAACGCCCCCTGCAGATGGTGGCGAGGGACTGTGACGGCTTGATGTCACCCGGCCCGTCCAGTCTCCCTTCGTCGGAAGGCATACAGACACTCTTGCAGTCCAAAGGAGTGTCGACATCCCCTTCGATCGTCTATAGGGTGAACCCTCCTGGGAGGTCGCCAAGCCACTCAGGTTTGCCGCGCTGTCAGGACAATTCTCCGAGACTGCCGGAGAATTCAAGCCCAGCGATCAGATTCCGGAACCGGAGCAGCCACCTCGACGAGAGTTGGGGGTCGCGGGCCCTTATACTGGACCACGGATAGGAAGAAGACTAGGGACATCGGGGTTTGAGTGCTCGCATGGGTCGACGGCGTTGTGTGTGCATCATAGTAGGCGATACCGGCGAGATAACGGGATGGAGAAGGTGCAGGACAGTTCGGAACCAGGCGAAGATCGTGCTCCGAGTCCGAATGGCACCCCAGCTCCGCTCGAGGGCATCGCACCATTGACAGGAAGGAATTATCCGGGGCCTAGTCTCTTGAGCCTGTTTACGACAGCAGTGGAGGACGAATTCTGGGTTATGGGACAATCTGCGAGATTTTGAGACGCGTAGGCTGTCATGGGGGTCGGGTGCATTTACGTTCTCCCCTGTTGTAATATTTTGCTCTGAGCTGATTATATTATCCTGGGGACCGCGCGTCTCCTGATTCCACCACTATCCTTCTATCCTCTGAACAGTTGATAATGAGGTCATTAAGTACAACCTCCGGGACTTTCGCGTCAATGGATAACGACGCGAAGATGTGAAGGGGACGACCCGAGGACTTATCACACCGGGAGACATGCTCTTCATGAGGGACGTTGGACCATTCGGAACAGCGTAAAATCTGACGTTGGCATCGGGATCCACTGCTTTCAGGCAGGAAAGACTTGAGTGGGCGAGCGTTTTCCGTCGACGACGCGCCAGAGAGTTCCGTGGTACAACGACCAACGGGTTCCCAATCTGACATTGTTCAATCGGGGTTCAATCTCATCCGTAGCGTAGCGGTAAAGGTGGAAAACTTGGAGATCGTGATATTGCTATGCCAGGGGAAGCGGACGATCCAAGATGCAGATCAACGACAAGCGGCGGGACAAGAATATGAAACGATGTGAGCGAGTAGAAGTCGGTAGGAGGAACAGAGGATTGGGAGAAACCACGGCAGACGGAACGAGAGGATGAGGTGTTGGTGACTTGTGGAAGGATTTATGTGAAGAACTCGGTGCGACCGTCAAAGTTCTTGGTCGGTTCCCTGGGCTTGGAAAGAGGTCAACACGCGCAGGAGGTGGTACCGTCTGCAGGGGCTTACCGTTGTCAGTTTCCTCGTCGATCCACCAAAGGGGCTTTCTACGGTACCCCACATCCTCTGAACCCCGGGCCTCTCACAAACTTCGGCGTCACCTTAGACTTTGCCACCTCGAACCGATATTGTAGACCCCAAACCCAGCCTACAGCGGCTCTATCGTAGCATCCAGGTAGTACGCGTCGTTGCCGGCATGTGACTTGACTTGTTGAATGTGAACGAGTGCATCGTCAATCCTGCCTTCGTCGAAAAGCGGATGGGCCGGGGTGCGATGAGTCGGGCCAGCTGGTCGTCATAGGCGAAAGAAGATACAATTCCGAGGGCCGCCTCGAAATGGCGGATGGACTTCGCTTGGAAGGGTTTGTCCCGCCAAGAAAGCAGTAGCCAGAAATTGACTACCTTTCTCGGGATCAGTCGCGTGGGATGCCACGGCGTCGGGCCGGTCGTCTTGACGCGACAGTCAAGCAAGGCGACCAAAACACCGCTTTTAGTGGCGCAGATGGGGAGAGATGGGCCCGGAACGATGCGAGCATCGTGGTGGATTCATCACCTCGGTACATCGTAGAAAGAACGCGGAACCTGTCGGAGGCGTTCATCCATCCAAGGTGGTGAGAAATAACCATTCGAGATGGTTCCCGACGACACCCTGAGTCGGGGAGGGCGACAACGGCGAGAAGCGCTCGACACCAGATGATCAGCATTGCATCCGCCTGAGCGTCAATTATCGTCCACTAATCGCACCATCATCTACGCTGAACCATCCACCGCCGATATGGACGACATACGAGCTTCACTCTCCAGAACGAAGAAGAAATACAAGCAGCGACTTGCGGGGAAAAAACGCCAGCCGGACGGAACGGGGGTTGATACAACGAGCTCGCTTCCTCAATCAGAGCCTCATGTCGTAGCGGACGAAGGTCACGACCAAGAAGGGGATGGAGCCGACGCGGCGGAAGAGCCGTTTTTTTCGACAGATCGACCTCCCCAGCCAGGTCGGCCAGAATCTATGCCAGTGCGTGGAAACGGTAACGGTCAAGAAGAGGGAGAGGCAGACGTCGGCGGAGGGGAAATCAGCCAGAGAGAATCATACGCACACCCGGACGTCGATGTTGCGGTGGGAAGTGGACGCAGCGGGGAGCTTGAGGCAGTCTCTCCCTCTCCTCCCGCTCCTTCGATCCCGCGTGGTGGGAAACCTGACAGTACGTGAGCACGGCCGTCTCAGCTACCGCCTCTGATTGTTCCTTCTGAAAATGTAGACTCCTCTACGCTTGCTGATCGTGCCCCAGAAGTTGCTCATCCCGACGAGTCCCTCGAACCGAGCGCCGCCGCGGACGAGAAGGAATTGAATTCCAAATCTACTGCGTCTGCTACGGTCGAATTGCTCCGTGGAGTCAGAGACTCCGCACGTGGCTTCGGACCGCTCAAGTCTGTTGCGGCATCCCTCTGCTCCGTTCTCGACAATTGCGAGGTATGGCCTCCTTCCTGCACATTCGATTCCCAGCACTTATGGTTGTTCTAGCGAACAGAGGTGAATGAACGCGCCATAGAATCATTGGCTCCCAGGGTCAGAATGCTTTCGGAATCGCTCTCCGCACCTATCCCTCCGGGTGACGTCAATGAGAAGGAGAGAACGACCAAGCTGGAACGGTGAGCCCACATTCTCCAACATCGAAGCCGGGTCTGACGTACGGGGATTGGCAGGAGATTGAAAGAGATTGGCCAAGTCATGGACTCGATGACGACCCAGAAGGATCTCACACTTTTCCTCAAAAAACCCGAGAATGCGCAGAAAGTCAATGGACTGGTACAAGATATTCGCTACGCCTTGATGGACTATCAGGTTTGTTCTCCCGGAAGACTTTGTCTGATCGTAGTTAACATGCGCTCAGACTTCGGTACAACGAGACATTTACAAAGAGAACTGTCAGAAGATCGTGAGTCTCACTCCATTACAGCCCCACCCTTTGTAGTAACTTGTAAATAGGCAGGTGCAGACCGCCACCTCCTGAAAGAGATACGCCACACTGCTGACGCTGGATACCGTTCCGGGAACAGGCAGGGGTGCCTGAGGGGAACCAGGACGGACATACTCCTGCAACTCGAACGCTGGCTGGGGGACGAACGAGACCACCGGGTGTTCTGGCTGAACGGCCTCGCGGGGACCGGAAAGTCGACCATCGCCCAGACATTCGCCGAGATCAGCTTCGCGGATGGAAAGCTCGGCGCGAGCTTCTTTTGCTCGCGAGATTTCGAGGGTCGAAGCAACCTTCAAGCGATCTTCCCAACTCTCGCTTTCCAACTTGCCTACCGTTACTTCCTGTTTCGGCAGCAGTTGATCCAAGTCTTGAAGGCCAATCCGAACGTCGGACAAGAAACTCTTTGTTCTCAGATGGAGAGCATTATTGTTGACCCGCTAAAGGCCACCCGGATCCGGACGCTCATCATCATTGATGCCCTGGACGAGTGCAAGGACGAAGATCCCGCCTCCGCAATTCTTTCCATCCTCTCCCGCTATGTGGATGAGATCCCGAATGTCAAATTCTTCATCACTGGTCGTCCGGAGCCACGGATCCGGTCCGGGTTTCGTCTCGAGTCACTCCGACCCATCACAGAGGTGCTCAGATTGCATGGTGTCGAACGTTCCTCAGTGGATGGCGATATCAAGCTGTTCTTCAAAACTTGGTTGACAGAGATTGCCAAAGCCCGAAGTGACTGTAATTTTGCACAAGACTGGCCAAACTCATCAGATGTAGACATTCTCTGCAAGAAGGCAGCAGGATTCTTCATCTATGCTTCAACAGTTGTAAAATTCATCACATCCAAGAACCACACACCCACCAAACAGCTGGACCAGATTGTCTCTCTCCCAGAAAGTACCACCCTTGAAGGAAGGTCTGGGATTGATCTCCTGTATACCCAGGTCCTGGAGCAAGCAATTGATGACATGGATGCAGACACTGAGGAAATCTTCTCCCACTTCAGGACTGTGGTTGGGGCAGTGTTACTTGTCCTTAACCCCCTTTCAACAACTGCACTCTCAGAGCTACTGGGAGTGTCTGACATCTCCACCACCCTCCATCCCCTCCACTCTCTTCTCCTTGTCCCAGATACCACAGAGGACCCCATCCGAGCCTTCCACAAGTTATTCCCTGACTTCCTCATGGATCCAGTCCGGTGTAGAGATGAACAGTATTTTGTAGACCCTACAGTCCACCATGCAGAAACCCTATTGTCATGCCTTGGGCTGATGAGAAAAAGGTTAAAGAGGAATATCTGCAACCTAGATGACCAACTGCTCTCAGTGATGTCAAGGATCTTTCTGCTCTCTGTAAAGTCCACATTGGAGATGCCCTGAAATATGCATGCTGCTTTTGGACAAAACACCTTCTGATGATCCCTGGCAACATCTCCTGTATCAAGCAAGTGGAGGAGGCAATTGACCAATTCTTCACAACATGCCTGCCATATTGGATTGAGGTCCTTGCACTGACAGAGAATCTTGGAGCTGGGGTTTATGCCATCAATGATGTTGAGAGATGGTGTGCTTTGGTGAGTGCTGTGCAGAACTGTTTTCTTGGGTTTGTATTGATACCCATCCAGGTAGGAGTCACATGCCAATGGACAACTGATAGCCAGAGGCTCACCCTAGATCACTTTGATGTGATTTGTGGCTCACCCTCCTATATTTATTGCTTTGCCCTCCCAATCTCCCCCCATTCATCCTGGCTCCATCAGTACTACAGTGCAGAGTTCTCACAAGAGACCTGGGTGGTCAAGGGTGTCTCAGCTGGATGGGATGCATGTTTCCGCACAGTTTTATTAGGTGATTGTATACAGGCCCTCACATACCAGACAGATACCATTGCAGTTAGTTTACATTCTTGTTCCATCATTATTCTCAATGCTATCACAGGGGTCCAGGTGGCTGTTCTTTCTGGGCATACAGATCGGGTGTACTCCCTTGTCTTCTCACCAGATGGGGCATCGGTTGTGTCTGGTAGTTCAGACAAGACCATCAAGCTCTGGGATATGCAGACTAGTGGAGTTGTCAAAACCTTCCAGGGCCATACAGGCTCAGTTTATTCTGTCTCTATCTCACCAGACTGCACCACAATTGCTTCAGGATCTGGTGACAGGACAATCTGTTTGTGGGATGTTCAGACAGGGGAGTGCCATCACATCATAGAGCAAAAGGATTATGTGGTCCATATTTGCTTCTTTCCCTTAGACCCTGGACACCTCATGTTTGCATCTGGTGGCAAAATCTGGCAGTTGGACATCAGTAGTCAGCAAATTGCACCTGTATCTGATGGTCAATATATTGCTTTCTCCTCAGATGGTATCCAGTTTGCTGTGTGCAATGGCTCAGTTGTTGAGGTCCAAGACTCTTATTCTAAAAGAATTGTGGCTAAACTCCATATGGCCAATAGAGATGCCCAGTGCTGCTGTTTTTCTCCTGATAATAGGGTTGTTGCGGTGGCTATTCATCTTACTATTTATATTTGGGACATCACTGGCTCAGACCCTTACCTCCTTGAGACCTTCATTGGCCATACTGCATCTGTTGGTTCTCTTGAATTTTCCTCCCCCTCCTTCCTCATCTCAACATCCTGGGATGAATCAGTCAGGTTCTGGCATATTGGGGCCTCATCCAAAGACCCAGTTCCAGCCAATCCAAAGCCCATACCCCCCACTTCAGCTCCAATCAAGTCCATCAATCTGCAGGCAGAAGATGGTATTGCAATTTCAAGCCATTCAGATGGAGCAGTGAGGATCTGGGATATCTCAACTGGCCTCTGTAAGGCATCCTTCCAAGCCCCAATCAAAGATCCCTACCAGATAGATACCCGCTTGACTGATGGCAGGTTGATTTCTGTTTGGTTTACAGATGAGAAGATCTGCATCTGGGATACTGAGAAGGGGGGTCTCCTCAGAACAGTAGATGAACCTGGAAGGGGAATAAGAGATCTCAGGATATCAGCAGATGGGTCTAAAGTTTTCTGCCTATCTTACCAATACATTGAAGCCTGGTCAATATTGACAGGAGAGGTTGTGGGGAGGGCAAGATTTGATGGTGACCAATTTGCAGATCCCTTTTTGGCCATTGATGCCTCAAAAGTCTGGATTCAACTCTCTTTCCCAGAATCAATTTTGGGGTGGGACTTTGGGACTTTAGGCTCATCTCCTATTGAGCTATCAGACACATCCAGAAATGGACCCCACCTGGATTTCATTGGTGGTGTCAGGATGCGGAGGTCACCCCTACCTGGGATTGAGGATACTATTACTAAGAAGGTGGTTCTCCAACTGCCTGCAAGACTTGCCAGGTGTTCAGATGGACAGTGGGATGGTCAATATCTGGTTGTTGGTTATGACTCTGGAGAGGTGTTGATTCTTGAATGTAATTATGTACTTCATTAGGATCTGTAGTTTATGTATTCTGTCCATTCATTCTTACAATTCAATATTCTAAAAATATCCTTGCCAGATAAATGAAACATTTACAGTTGGTATTGTGTGACTAACCATCAAGACACTGATCTAAATCCATGCAGTCCTGTTCCACAGTCAGCCTGTACAGGACACCCAAACCCCTTGAAAAGTTCCCAGGCCCTTGGGCTCCCTCCATCATGAGCTCCTCAGTAGCTTTGAGGAATCTCACCCCTGGCTCTGACCTTGGCCCCCAGTTCACTGATAATATGGTGCAGCAACTCAAAAATAATCCTTACCCCACTCTGAAGACTGACTCCCATACTCCTCCATTTCTTCTCCTTATCCCCTCCTGTCCTGTGCAGGTCATGAACATCAGCTCACCAGAAGACAAGGTTAACTGAAGGTCTCCTGAATCTGAATCATCTGAAGCCTGGTCTTCATGGAATCAACCCAACACAAGCTTGATCAAGGAAACTTCAAGTGACCAGATGTCTGACTTGATGGCATACCAGGTCCCTCAGATATGCTTGGGCTATACACTACAGTCAAAATAACAATAGCTAATCATCCTCACATGAAGAATGCCCAAATGGGAGCAGCACCACACTCATGTGAGGCAGGGTACCAGCAAAAGTGTCAGCAATCAGGTTGATCAACTCTCCTGACACTCTGAAGTCACAGGTTTCAACCTGTTGTCAAAAGGATGTTGGAGGATCTGATATCTGTGGAGTTGTAGGATCACAGAAAGGGAAGGACGCATGTCAACAAACCACTCTGGTGTCAAACATGTCAAACATTTGTTCTAGATTGTGCCACAGGGGAAGGGCATGAAAAACAGAGCAGTCAAAAAGTTCACCTTGGTGAATGATCCGATGAGCATCGTACAAGCATGTCAACCCCTCTGACACAGTCAATGCAATCTTCCCACAATGTATATACCGATGGCTCCAATCCGCTCGCAAATCCCTTATCCACGAACTCCATGTAGATGTAGATGTTGGGATCCGAGACCGATGAACACGCCATAGAGAGAAATGATACATGGCAAATTGCAGTCATGAATGATTTGCAATTCCCGCAGAATCTGTTTCCTCACAGACATTTGTATATCAATCAACACGATATACGTGAGTGTGATTTATGTCAGAGTGGAAAAAAAGAAGAGGGCGGCACGACGAGCGATATGAGTTTCACATGTGACGTGGGTGAATGAGAAACAAGCATACCTTCCTGGTTGTGGTCATCCCCTTAGGTGTATGCTCAACCTTTGTAATGCTCCCTCAGCGCCCCTGCTCAAGCTCCTGGATATCATTCAAACCTTCTTGTGCGGAGTATAGATACACCAGTGAGGGCATTTGAATTTGTTCACATAAACCGTGTAATCGAAGCAGCCATTGAAACGTCGATCACCCGAACGCCGGTGGCCAAAAGGTTTGGAAGCAAATGAGATAAGAAAGAGGATACGGCCAAGGATAAGGACAGGTAGCCTTGTTGTTATATCCGGGCTGTTGTCTTGACCGTCAGAGGTCGTTGACGGGGACAAAGGTTCCGAGGGCATCGATTTCGAAAACAATCCCACAGGGAGAGCCGCGTACGAAAGGAACTTGGAAGAGCCACTCGCCGACGTGGCATACGACACGGGGTTTGTCGATACGCAAAACGTGAAAAGGGGACGAAAGGAAAGTCTGGAGAGTGGCGGATGCACGGTCGACAAGTCGTCACGCTCACGCGACGGCAGTTGCGCCCTCGGCGGGTTGGTGGGACCAATTCCTCCTTCAACGTCAAACCCAATGCCTTCCCCGCTCTTCATCGCTCAACTTGTCAATCATCCCCTTCCACCGATCTCCATCCTTGTCGTCTGTCCCATCGACGGCGCGGGCTCTCATCACGTCGGTAACAGTCTTCACATCCCCCAATACACAAGACCCATCCACTCTTGACCAGATTTCCACCGAATACCGTCATCGCCTCGCGGAAGAGATACTTCCCCCTCACTACGTCGTCGAATTCCTCCCTCTTGCCGAAGAGGGAAAGAGCTTGGTCTTGGATGGCCTGGACATCCAAATGCTTCTTCGGCTCACCAGAGGCGATGAGTGATCCGAAGTAGTCCAAGAATTCGTCGCACATCTTCCTTTCTCCTTTGAACTTCAGGCTTTGCATGCCTCGGAGTAACCTATGAGGATTGAAGAACCGGGAGGTGGCAACCCAGTCGAACACTTCCTGGGCCGTGGTGAAGCCCCGTTCGTGCGCGTCGCCGTCGAGGCCAAAGAAATCGAAGATATCGAGGTGCGAGTTCGTGAGGCGGATATACGGGGGATCGGGGATATAAGTCTCGTAGTGAAAAAGCTGATGCATCCGGCATATCAGTAGACGAATACCAAAACTTGGGATCATCCGACCTTCAACCCACCGACGGTCCACGTGTGTCCCATAGTCTTCACCGACACACCCAGGATCACCTTCACTGTCTTCTGGTCGAGAACGAAGTGCTGGATCCCGTCCTGTCGGATGGGTGTGGGACGGCGACGAGGTGGTACAGAGCCTCGAGACGAGACACGATTCGAGCTTTGAGGGAATTGTAAAAGGCCGGAGACATTCTGGGGAACACCGTGGTAGGTGGATATTCAGAGAATGCGTTTCCACTCACGTTGAAAGTGTGGCGGGGGGGAGGGTTTGTGGAGGGAGAAGGATGACGGAGGGTCGAATCGCATTGGGTAATGTTCAGTTACGTGTTGGATAAATGGGATGGCCAAAACCCGCGGTGGGGTCCGCCATTTCGACTTTGGTCTCGTTGACGAATGTCACCTCGGTTTCGATTGTCGTGAAGAGTATCGAGGGTTGAACGCGGTCGTTGTGAGGATCAGACCGAGGGTTTGGCCGTCAGCGTGCGCGCTTACGCGTCCGGGACCTGCTCACCGATGGTCAAGGCTGTTTATAACGTCGTACGGAGATTTGAAGCTCACACTTGACGTTCACGGTGGATTTGTCACGTCGGAGCGGACGATTTGTTCACCAACGAGGCGAGTTAGAAAATGTGGAACACTGAACTAGGACAAGTGGATGAGACGCCCGACAAGTGATGTCGATGAGCGCTCGTTGAGAGGGATAACGTACAAGTACATCCAACAAGAAAGGTAACGCGCATGCGTGGGTCATGAGGTGAGGGAGAAAGTATGCTACAGGTTTCCACGTACTATACAGGAAAATTGGGTGAAGCCAAGTG
>Ga0307517_10006701_pt1 | contig 16956 bp, 8 predicted proteins | sample 23_EM_MG_FD_194515 | JGI IMG/M metagenome (GOLD analysis project Ga0307517, IMG submission 194515) | Populus trichocarpa ectomycorrhiza microbial communities from riparian zone in the Pacific Northwest, United States - 23_EM | ecosystem: Host-associated > Plants > Roots > Unclassified | place...
TACGGGTCAAATAGCTGGTAATAATCAAACGATGAGAGGAAAAGTTAGAAATAATAAACATAAACAAAACTTATAAATTTAGTTTTTATTAAGTAGAAATATATATATATATATATATATATATATTAAAAAACATGAATAGATAGCAGCAGTACACGAGAAAATAGAATGGTCTTGTTTGTGTCCGGTCTCTCTTTCCTATATTGGCTCTATAAATAACACAAGCCCCCTGCCTCTCTCAACCAAGCCCCTTTCTCTCTCAACCAGCCCCTTTTCTTTCTCCCCACATTATTTTAATTAGCAAAGCGACGAAGCCTCAAATTTCCAAGAACTCAGGTAAGAAAATCTGAACTTGGTCTTTGTTGCTCTGTTTTCTCACTCAAAATGCCTTTGTTTTTTTTTTTATATATATCAATTTAGATTAATTTATATATTAATTTAGACTAAATTCTTTGATCGAATCATTTTAAAAACACACATCCAACGTTAGTTTTATACCATTTTTTTAAATTAAATACAAAAAAATTAAAAACAAATAAAAACTCATTAATCAATAGATGAATCTCTCGTGTCAATGAAATAAAACAAATTTGAGTATTTCACAACGTTTGGAAGAAAAAAAAAAACTAAAATTAGGGTTTGACTTGTAGGTTGGTCAACAAAATAAAATAGGGAAAAAATATCGGTATTAACTCATGGTAATTGGAATGGAATATTCAATCAAGTGAAGGTTTAATTTTCAATAAGACTAAACAACGGCGAAGGCATTTCATAAATCTAAAATTGATCGTCTACGATTAACATTCTCTCCATCCTTCATTTCAGTATTTTTTTTCCCTTTATTTCTCTGCACTTCCGTTTCAATTATTGGGTATTACTTTGATCACCTGCGTGATTTGATCGTTCGATTGAGTAGTTTTTGATCAATTCTTCATTTAGTCAAAACCTAAACCTTTTTTGATTCATTGACTGACTGTGTAGGTGATTGATTGCTCGCCATGGTTTTCTTTCGAAGCGTTCCTCTTCTTTCCAGGCTTCGTTCTCATGCTGTAACTTCTGCTGTTCTCTCTCTTTACAAGCCTCCATTTTTTTATTTTTTGATAGAAGGATGATTTGATTTGATTAGATTGGATTAATGCAGCAGCATCAGGTTCAGAAACAGTCAAACCTCAGCAATTCTTTCAGATGGATTCAAACGCAGACCATCTCTTCTGATCTTGTACTCATCTTTTCTTCTCTCTCCTCCATATCTTAAAAATCATCGGGATGGTGTTTAGGGTTTTGATGTTTTTGACGCGGACCAATGTGGTTTCTGTTGCAATTTGTTATTTGATCTGCTTCGTTTTCTTTTATAGTGATTCTTTTCCTCTCTCTCTCTCTCTCTCTTGAATTTTTAGGACCTTCATTCTCAGCTGAAGGAATTGATCCCAGAACAACAGGTATGTATTTCCTCGTTTAAAAAGCAATGATAATTTCTCTTATGTCTTAACTTTTTGGTGCTTGCACCTTACACTCAATTAACTTTGTCGCAACAAGTTTTTGTACAAAATCTGATGAAGCTAGTTCTTGCAGATTGCTACAAGTATTCATAGTTTCTTATTTTTCATTTCGTTGCAGGAGCGCCTGAAGAAGCTTAAGTCAGAGTATGGAAAAGTTCAATTGGGAAATATTACTGTTGACATGGTAATTATAGTTCTGAGCTTTTGCTGTTTGTTTTTAGATCAATAAGTCACAATTCTGTTTAATTTCTATTAATATAACAGTTGTTATTTGTTGTGTAACTTCTGATTGAATTATTTGTTCACTGAATTGGTAAGGTGCTTGGGGGGATGAGAGGAATGACTGGATTACTGTGGGAGACTTCATTACTTGATCCAGATGAGGTATGGATAAATATTAATTAATCAATCATCATAAACTATTCTATTTCTCTTATTTTAAACAATTTGATTACAGCGGGTGCCGAATTGATTTAGGATGAGAGAAAAATCATCAAAACAAGAAAATTGATGTAGAATAGAAACAAAAAAATCACAAATAAGAGAGACAATCTTGATCTTAAAGGACTAAATCAAGAGCACGCCCAATCTTGTAAACAATCCAAGTCATTATTTCCAATTGAAAACTAATTGTCTCCTTAGGGTACTCATTTACTGACACCCAATAAAATAAGTCATAATAGAAATAGGAAACTAGAATAATAAGATTAAGCCCAATTTTTTTTTTCCCAAAATAAGTAGACTTGAAAAAATCTACTATAGGCCTGCATCACATTTCAGTTATTGTGCATTGTTTCTCAGGGAATTCGCTTTAGGGGCATGTCAATTCCTGAATGCCAAAAATTGTTGCCAGCTGCAAAGCCTGGTGGAGAACCTTTGCCAGAGGGTCTTCTTTGGCTTCTTTTAACAGGAAAGGTACACAACATCATAAGTTATCTTAATCTCTTGTCTCTGGAAAATTTTCTCTCACCATCATTTAGCATTTCTTCTCTTCTTTTGTTTTAGGTACCAACCAAAGAGCAAGTCGGTGCCTTATCGAAGGAATTGCGTGACCGTGCCTCTGTTCCAGGTCCATAGTTTTTTTTTTTTTATGAGAAACTGCGCCGCTAATAAGTTTTTTAGCAGCTGGATGGCACAGTATATTTCTTGTGGCAGCTGGTCCTGTTTAATGCATCCCTCTCATTGATTTTCAACTGTTTATTGACCTGGAAGTATTAATTCTTTTGTTTGCATTCGTGATTAGCATGGCGAATGACCTCTTGTTCTTGGTTGCAGATTATGTCTTTAAGGCCATTGATGCCTTACCTGTCACTGCTCATCCAATGACTCAGTTTGCAACTGGTGTTATGGCCCTACAGGTAGAGAAATGCTCTGACACCCTTATATATATGTGGCCCACCTTCTGTCCTCTTTTATCATAGCTTAGATTGTATTTATCATCACAGTTCAGCTAATTCAAAATGACCATTATTGTTTTTGATTTTCTAATATGACTTTTTGAGAGCTTTTCTGTGTCATGCGTGACCAATTGAGGCTCTAAGAGATAAAATTGTGGAGTGGGGAAAGATTAACTGAATAATTTAACATATTATCTGGAAGAAGACAGATTAAATAGTGTTAGTTGACTTGTATTTTTGTATTTTTGTATTTGTTGATGGTCTTTCAGGTTCAGAGTGAATTTCAAAAAGCCTATGAAAAAGGGATTCATAAATCAAAGTAAGGTTTTTAGGATTTTTCTCCTCATTTATTAGTGTTATATGTGTTATGCTGGTGTTATAACAATGTAAATTCATAGGTACTGGGAGCCAACATATGAGGATTCTCTTAGTCTGATTGCTCGTGTGCCAATAGTAGCTTCATATATTTATCGAAGGTCAGTGAGCATTTTATACAGCATTCAACCTTGCATATTGTGCCTGATAGCATCAGAAAAGGCTGGGGCATGGTGTTGAATGTAGTGTTTTGAAAACTTTCGCTACTCCTGTATTGTGGGGATAATTTTTTTTCTTGAGCAAGAACTCTCTGTGAATATTTTCATCCTTAAGCCACTTTTACAAATCTATGAGCGTGCAAAATCTCTCTCTCTCTCTCTCTCTCTCTCTCTCTCTCTCACACACACACACACACACACAAACACAAATTTCTGGTAGTTGGGTGTTTTATGCGGGACTTAATTCACTGTGCTTATAATATTACATTTCATGAAATTGATTTTGATTTCCTTGATCTTTTCGTGTTTCTTGAAGGATTTACAAAGATGGGAAAGTTATTCCTATGAATGACTCTTTGGATTATGGTGGAAATTTTTCACACATGTTGGGATTTGATAGTCCTGAAATGCAAGAGCTTATGAGGCTTTATGTTACAATCCATAGGTTTGTATATCTTGTTCTTTTCTTGGATTGAAGAAAATTCTAGTGACTTTCATGTGATGCATGTGGTAAACAGAGAAGCATTTTATCATGCTAATTTTTCTTTCTTTTCTTAATGTGATGCAGTGACCATGAAGGTGGGAATGTCAGTGCTCATACTGGTCACCTGGTAAGTTACTCAAGTTATGCATTTCCAGGACTTCACCTACTCACCCCCCTTTTTTTTGGTGGGAAGGGAGGGGTATTGTGTATGGCTTCTTATCCAGTTAAATGCTAATGCATATGGTTTTCCTTGAATCAATGTTGTGCTGTGTTCAGGTTGCTAGTGCACTTTCAGATCCTTATCTTTCATTTGCAGCTGCATTGAATGGTTTAGCTGGGCCACTCCATGGCTTGGCAAATCAGGTATGGCAGCTTAAGTCCTATCTTCTGATCCAGCTTACTCTCTATTCTCTCTCTCACCTAATTCTTCGTTGATGTCCTTTCTTCTTCTGTTCTGGGGCTTTGGAGTAGGATCAACATTTTAGTTTGTGCTGAAGAAGATATATTAAGAACAAGGACCAAAGGTCTTAGGTTGTCCCTTTCTGTGGGCGCTATCATATTACCCTAAAGATTTCTAATTGTTGACACTTGACAATGAGCTTGATTTCTAAATATGCAACTTGAAAGTTATGGATCTCTTAGATTATAAGGTACCCAACTTGCGTTGTATTTTTGAACTAAAGACAAGCAAAAATCTGGACTCAAGAATGCTCTCTAGAAGTTCTGATTGTTTTGGTATTGGCTATAGACACTCAAACTGTCACGTATCCTTAGTAACTGCAAAAGCAAAGATGCCCGAACATTGTCACATATCTATGCAAATGGGTGGGAAACCATGTCTGGCAATAAGAGTTTCTCATTTATAGGCAATACTTCACTGAAAACCATTGAATGGAGCAATTCATATATAAAAATAGAAATAAAAAAAACCTTTTTGCAAATTGTGAGTACAAAGTCCATGAGTGATATTGAGACTAAATCACTTGTTAATATAAAAATGAGGAGATCTTATAAAACTTAACCAATATATCAGGCATTTGTTGCTCTTGTTTGCCCCTCTTTTCTTTGTACCATAAATAGATTTATAAACCAAAATGTTTCTCTTGCTATCTGTGTAGGGTTTTTCACATTTATTTCTAACATCAAGATCACCAACTGTGTAATCTATTACAAAAAACAAGTTCCTTTGAATGCTGGCATCACTTTCTTTCTGCCGTAGATGATTGTTATTGCTTCTCTTCTTGCTCATCAGAATTTTGTGGTTGCAGGAAGTTCTCCTTTGGATCAAATCCGTGGTAGAAGAGTGTGGAGAGAATATAACCACAGAACAACTTAAAGACTATGTTTGGAAAACATTAAATAGCGGAAAGGTAGTTTATGACTTTATGTCATTTTGAAATAAGAACAGTTGGCTGATGCTTTTCAAAATCTATAAATATCTTAGTTCCTCTCACATTGTTACTTCACAATAGTCCTGCTTCTGCTTTTGTTGTGTTTAATTCACACATTTCTCTTCATTCACCACTCCCTTATTTTGCAGGTTGTTCCTGGATTTGGTCATGGAGTTCTACGCAAAACTGATCCAAGATATACATGTCAAAGGGAGTTTGCATTGAAGCATTTACCTGATGATCCATTGTTCCAGCTGGTTGTCACTTTATCCTGATCATGTTACATTAACAAGGCCATGCCTTTTTAATACACATGGTTTTTTTTAATCCCGTGGACAATTCTTTCACTAGCTAACCTAGTTTTGACCTTACAGGTCTCTAAGCTATATGAAGTTGTACCTCCAGTTCTTACCCAGCTGGGCAAGGCAAGTTGTTTATCCTTTTGCTCTAGGCTGAAAACATAAATAACATAGAATAATGCTCGTCTTTTAGGTAGTAAAAATATCGTCTGTATTTTTGTCCATGGATCCAATTGCTTGCAAATTCTGATGGTCCTGCAATCCTATCTGGGAGTGGCTTCTTATTCTAATATGGATTTTATTTCTGCTTTTAGGTTAAAAACCCATGGCCTAATGTTGATGCTCACAGTGGGGTGTTGCTGAACTACTACGGTTTAACTGAAGCTAGGTATTCCATTTATGTTTCTTTGAATAATATATTACCACATTGACTTTTCAATAGCAACTACATAACTTATGAGGAAAGATGATAACACTCCTTTAAATTGCTTTTTGATAGGTACTATACTGTACTTTTCGGTGTATCAAGGAGTATTGGCATTTGCTCTCAGGTTTGTTCTACAGTCATTATCATTTTCTGTGATCCTGTTTGATGCCTTAGATTTTACTGATACACTTTTGTTCATTCAGCTGATATGGGATCGAGCTCTTGGATTGCCGCTGGAGAGGCCAAAGAGTGTTACAATGGAATTGCTTGAGAATCACTGCAAGAAAGCTCCTGCCAACTGAAGAAGAATGCCATCCTGTTTTCCTCAGTAATAATTTATCAGAAACACGAGTTTCGTGTTGGATAGAGGACTGGTGTAAAGTTAATGAGTTCCATTGTAGTCAAATTTCCAGGCGTTTTCAAACTCAGGTGTTGAGTTTTTTCCGCAAAATTTGCAGTGACAACTAGGTGACAACCCCAAATTTCATTTTGATCGATACCAACTTTTTATAGTGAAGCTTGTTGAGAGTAAAGTTATGAACATGAATCAAAGCTTCATGGAGCCCATTGAATAAAATAGTGCTGTGTTGCTCATTTCCTTTTGACTCACATGACACTCCTTTTGGTCATAGTTTTCACTGTCCGCTCACCTGGCCTTCTGGCTGGATTTGTTGTTAGCCTAATCCTATCTATTTTCGATTTTAAATCAGCCCCCACAGATTCAAGCCTCTTTCTTCAACACCTTTTTTGGATTTTTGGACGTGATAAAATCTGACTTTCTCATTTCTCCTGATATGATCGTTGGTCATTTCATGTCTCTGATCGTGTTGAAGCTTTTGCTTAATATATAATGCTGGTGCACTTGAAACACAATCAAAGAGGAGAAATGGAGAAATGAGTTGCGTTGGTTCTCATGTCGATCTAATGCAAGCTACCATGTTTAGAACTATCTGCAATCATCTGCATGGGTTCCTCATGAAATATGAACCTGTCCTTTCGAGGTTTCTATTAGCAGTCATGTATTAGGTGGAATGCTCTCCTTGGTTAAAAGGTGTAATGGGGAAACACTTTGCCAGTGTAGATTAGAACTAATGGAAAGGACAGGAGTGCTCAACATCGAGCCATAACCTCTCCGCCGCCACATTTCATGACCCATTCAAGACGGTGAAAAAAAATCCCCTGCTTTTGAGCTGATTGGCAACTCTTACCCTCCTAAATACATCAAGTTAGCTGGCCATGGAGACTCTAACATTGATGCACACCTCATCAATGGTTGGAATCCAGCCTGTGTTTTGCTGCAAGTTGAATAAAATAATAATAATAATAATATTCAGTCGACAAAATCACATCTTAAAGAATAATAATATTCAGTCGACAAAATCACATGTTAAAGCAAAAAAATAACAGTGTCGAACAATGAAAACAAAAAAGAAAAATAAGTAAAAAAATTATGTTGTAGGATTAAATTTGAAAAAAAATAAACATATAAAAAAATAGCAATTATAAGTTGAAAAAAAAAATGAGACTACTCGGGTCAACCCGTCTACCCTATATATCAAGTTATGAGACCGAAATAATCTGACAAAAAGTAAAATGAAGAAAATAATGAGACCTATTTTTTAAAAAAATAAAAAAACAATGCTGAATGTTGAATCATGACATGGAAAAGATTAGAAAAATAGCAATTATAACTTATAAGCTAAAAAAAACTTGAGCCCATCTCGGGTCAAGTTATGAGATCGAGATAACACTACAGTGAAACGAAAATAAAAAAAATCATGAAACCTAATTAAAAAAAAACCAATATCAAATTATGATATGGGATAAAAATAAGTAAAAAAAAAAAAACACGATGCCAACCCTTGTTAGCTTATAAAACCCGTGTCTCGGGCTATTTGATCGAAAACACTAGATATGAGAAAACCACAAAGATCAATTCTCAATAAATTAAATATTGAAAGATGAAATAAAAAATTAATAACACAAAATGATCCAAAAAAAATAGTTATTAAAAGGCCAAAAAAAAAGAGCGCGAACCACCTAGGTTAACTCGTCAAACAAACGGGCCAGCTCATAAGATCCGGATAAATCTATAAAAAAGATAAAGAAGAATACCATGAAGCCTATTCTTTTTAAAACTAACATCGAGTAATGATACTAAAAAAGAAAAAAAGTCTAAAAGAAAATATGAAAACCCATGCTAATTTACAAAACTCATGACCCGGGTCATATGATTGGAAGTATCATATTTGAAAAAATCACAATTCTTAATTTAAAAAAAATTAATTATTAAAGGGTAAAATTAAAAAGAAAATCAATCACAAAAAAATTCAAAGGAAAAATAGAACCGATACACAAATAAGTTCCAAGATAAAGGTTAGTTTTGTGATTTTACTATGCTAAGAATAATGAAAACACACAAATGCCCCTGCAGCAAGGATTAATTAATTATGACATAAAGTGTAAGGTAGTAATTAAATTATGCAAAAAACATGAAATCTCAAAAAGCCTCCTCTGAGAACGAAATATGTGAGTGTTTTCTTTTAAAAGCAGAGAAGGTTTTTTACTTTTAAGAAAAAAAGATAAAATACGTTTGTATTCTCATTAAAAATAAGAACAACAAATGAATCACATGGAAAATATTATTTAACCCATGAACTTAATCTTCTGACTTGATTTGGGGAAGGACAAAAAAATATATAATTTTACTATTACAATCCATCCACAGTAAATTATCTCTTGTACTGTCGCGTGATATCTCATCAGCATCCCCTGTATATTTTTTATATCTACTATGAACTCCAAGCAACAGAAGCAACAAAAGCCACGAGATCCAATCAGACCAAATTAATTGATATATAGCATCTCATGACGCCTTAATCAGCACATTCTCAGTCCTCAATCTCAGCACGATGATTTGTTAACGTATAAGAGCATCACCTTCAAAACCATAATTTCTTTGCCCTGCCCTGTTAAGAACAACGGTTGTCCAGAACCTCAGTCAGCTTATCGGTTATGGTAAGCGCATCAGCACTCGATCCTCCGTTAATCTGCCAAGCAATTCAAAGTACATTCGCAACATAAGCAGACCAAGTTAAATTTCATAATAACAATAAATGCAGTTATGGCAAATTAATGTTCGTCCAGACCTTGGTTTTCAACTGAAAACAATAGTTATCGCAGCCAATGTAGTGACCGGAAACAAACAGGAGATCTAAATGAAGCTTATCAAGAACCTTGGACGCAGACAGCAAGCAATGATTAATGTTCTTCTTCTTTCGGTGAAGGACTAAATGATAACTTCATCAACTATATAATGTGAACATCGATCTATCTCTGTATCGTCAGTAAGCTTCTTAGAAAATGATATTGATCCATTATTAATATTATTGCACGAGTGATTATACCGTGATCCAAGAACAGTAGGCTTTGTATTAACGTCGACAACCCCACATTTCTTCATTTTCGTTCTCCCCACCAGTTGTTTGAGTTCATCGGCTGTTCGGACAAGTTGTTTGATGTAATAAACAGCGTCTCCGGCCACAGCTGCTCTATCCTTCTGTATAGTAAAATAAATAAACGAGTCAAGTCTAATTCAAACAAGAATATTTAATGATATGGCATGGCAAGAACCTTTCTGGAACGATTTTCAATAAAATTGCTGTCTTCTTTGACCCTCCGTAGGAAAGGAGATGAGCAAAGTAGGGTCTTGTATCAGATCGGAAGACAACGTCAATCCAAGTCGAGGATCAGGTACTTCTTCCATGGAGGGCTTAATTTGCTGTTAAGTATCTGTTCAAGCTAGGAAGAGGAAAATATTGAAAACCAAGATATAGAATTTAGTTAATCATTCAACTTATAAAAAATCAAAAGAATAAATTAGAGAGTGATTAGGAGTTGCATGCATTCATATGCATGAGATTGTGGCAGCTGATTTACTAGTACTCCCCCATTGATCACACTTTCAGTTTAACGGGCATCCTAAGCTTCATTAATCAATTGTGTGTCAATTTTATTTTTATTTTTTTTATCTTTGTGTATTTTAATTCAATCAATTATTATTTTTTATTTTTTTCTTAAATTCTTTAATTTATCTCTTGTGCTCTTAAAATTGTTTAATCAACCCAGTAAATAATATTTATTAAATCTGAATGTTAACTATATATGCTATTTAAATAGCATTATTAAATATTATTTTTATTTATTTATGAGAAGAGTTTTTGTATTTGTGTTATCTAGGAAGATCTATAAAAAATAAAAACTAGAGGAAATAAAAGTCTATGAGTACATTATTTTTTAACCAATTTGGCTTAGTTTCATAAGAAATATAGTTATGGGTTTGCAAATATGAGGTAGTAAGATATAATCACACTTGAAATATAGGGACTAAAGAATAATTTATTCTACCTTCATCAAATCTCTCGAATTTTTTTTTTATGGCACTGAATAATTCCATTATCATATTTCCATCGGAAATAGTAAGAAGAGAAGAAAAATGGCTTCTTCCTTTTCTTCTCCCAAACTGATTCATGGGTTTCATGGTCCAAATAGTTGCAGTTGCATACCTCATTTTCACTCTATCAAACTTGGCAGCAACCGCTCTCAAACCCCTCTCAGTTTCAGGTGTTCATAATCTCCAAAAGTTTGCTTCTTTTTTTGTTTCGTTCTTTTATTAGTCATCATGCCTATCAATGCTTTTGCAGCTGTTTCTTTGTTTTATAGTATTTTATATTTCCTGGGTTTTCTTCTTTTGCTCATTAGATAAATAAGAGAGTGAGTAGTTTGGTGCTTCTGAAGTAGAAACCCACTTGTGGGCATGCATTATTTCTTGGATTTAGGCACTTGGTTTAAGCAGTGAAGAGTTATATTCTGTATATCAGTTTATATCCTGGTGGTTCAAAAAAAGAAAAAAAAAAGGAACATGATTTCATTTTCAGGGACGAAAGTTCAGATCTTTGAAATTTATATTGGTGTTCGAATGACAACATTGTCATTTTCTAAAGCTACACTGAATGTTTTGCAAGTGCTTATAAAGGAGTTGGGAATGGTGAGTGCTGGATTATAAAAAAGGAATGGTATTGAAAAGTACTAGTTCTTATTGATTGAGTTTGAAAGGTAGCATTGGAATCAATGTGATTTTGATGACTCATTTTGTTGAACAATTATTGAATGAATTGCGAATACACAATTCATTTCTGTAAGTGTGAGATCTGATCCTGGTACTTTTAGAGGTGCATTTAACCATTTGAAATTGATAGGAAATGTTAGCAATTTAGGACACATACATTGGCAGCATGAGTGGATCAGATCTTGGCTTCCTTATTCTTTTGCTTTTTTTTATATATATATATATAATTGATTAATTAGTGGTGTTCTTAAAATACAAATACATATTGCTAAACAAGCAAGTAATGCTCTGAACAATTTCTTTTCCCCATTACAATTTGAAATCTAATATTATTAGCAATTGGAAGAGAATTTCAGAAAGTTGGATGTGTTTACTACCATAGTTTGAATATTGAAAAAAATCATTCGAAAACCTCAAAGATTTGGTCATGTACTCTTGCAAGATGTCGATCAGGGCAAAGCATGAACAGAGCATAGTCGCAATGTCAGATCCAAATTGTCCTTTGACAGAGGTAGCTCAACTTTGTTTGATTCTCGATGATTAGAGCTTGAAGCTACGTCACAGTCCTTCTCTGGTGGTTTTTTATTCAGATCAAAAGCTTTTCCTTTCTTACTTTTAGGACATATGTTGGCACATTTCTTGCTGTCATTAGCATTAATCAGACTGATAAAATCTTTCGTCATTGGTTCCTTCAATTCTTCCCACATTCGAATTTTGGTTGCAATCATTTGGGGTTGCTTACCTCGTGCACGCTGATACTAACAATAAGCAAAACATATTAAGAAGTAGCAAACTCTATTGAGGATTCTGAAAATTATTTAAATTTCATTTAGGCATAGTAATCACTTACCTTGAAAAGGGCGCTCTCATGTTGTTTCTTTTCCATTGAGAAAGAAGCAAATGTCTAGGATGAAAATGGAACAAGGTGCGTTTGGTGGCCTTGAGCGAGAGCTTATATAGAAAACTTATTTGAAGGTTTATGATTATTATTTTGACATCTCTAGAGATTACAAAATCTTGCATCTTTGGAAAGGTGATCCTAGAAAATCACGCATTCAACCCCGTGGATTGAATGTGTATTTATCACAAACTCTGGATTTAGTTTTATATTTTATTTGAAAATTGCATAATAGATTAATTAATGTTACTATAAGCATACTTCTTTTAGGCATCTCGCCTAGTATTATTTGGAGCAACTGATAATTATCACAATATAATGCTGATTCTAAGATGCATGAGAAGAAAATTTTCAAGTAAATTTATTTGTTAACTGTTGTGGAATTACTATGCTTTGTGTCAATTCATGGATGATGTGCTTGTGAACATGAAATCCACATCATGGCTCTAAATGTCCCAATAAATTGTTACACCACCCTTCCTCTACACTTTTTCTCCTAAATACGTGTCGAATAATTAATATTTTTTTATGTATAATGTTTGCTATGGTCATGGATAACTTTCCATATGAGTTTCTCCACCTACTCTTTCCACGTTATTAGTTGTGCGGTGGCTAAATTGTGGGGCCAAATGGCCGCGTAAACTCTTGGATTGTATATCCTTGCTTGGTATGAGAATGATATTTGTCACTGTCTCCTCTGCATTGATACCATGTATTAGGCTAACTCATTAGTTCTTGTTATCAAGTATGTGCTTCAGCTGATACCGATTAAATTTGGCACTGATTAAGTGCTGAGGTCTTCAATGGCCCTTATATCTCTGTGCTTGCTGGGTTATACGTTTGTGTTGAATATTGTAACAATACTAATGTGCTCTTTTGGCTTGCTCTTTACAACATTACAAATTTCTCAAGCTCCTCCGAAGTTCTATTTGATTATACTTTTTTGTTCCGTATGCTAATTATGCTTTGGGTTAACCAATAGAGTTGGTTTATAGTCACACAGTTTGGTTGCCGGAAGATACAGTAAAGAGAAGAAAAATGGAAGTGTTGATTGGATTGCGTCTATATCTCTGACCTTTTGGATGTTGTCTATGTGGATATAGTTTTTTTTTTTAATGGCATGTTAACTCCTTTTGGAGAAGGCCTATTTGGTTGATCAAGGGGTATGAACTCATTTGTTAAAATGCCCAATGACATTTGATTATTTTAATATCTTCATGAAGACTTACTTTGATATGGTTTGGTATGTTGTTGAATGGATTATATCATCATCCCATATGTATGAAGTGATGAATTTCAAATTCATTTGGATTAGTGTTTAATTACAAAATGATGGAACCACATGGTAGCTGCATAAAGAAAGCAGCAGTGAGGCTAAAGATGTTGATTATAGCTTGAAAAGTTAGCAAACTGTCCGAATTGTATCCAAGACTTGATATCTTATGCTCGTAGCTTTTTCAAATGAGATATTTGTTTTACATGTTTGTGTACACATCTGTTGGTGAAGTACTTGTGTGCTGTTGCTCAAACCAATGCCTTTGCACTTTATATCAAGTATTTTAATTTCTTTTGGGTCCAGGTTCAGAAATGCCGCAAGATTGCAGTTAAGGACAAGGTTATATACTGTGTTTGCTTCAAACTCCAGCCCTTCTGATGGAGATTCCAGCGAAGAGAAATCCGGCGGGACAATATCCAGCGATGATGCCCAAGGTCCTCCATTCCTAACTATTTTGGCAGGATTCCTAGTTTTTTCCCTCTTATGTTGGGTTTTTGGGTCTATCATCATGTGGCTGTTTGGTCTAATTGTTAAGGTGCCGCTTTCCAAGTAGATCGAATATTGTACTGTTCATTTTCGGAGTAGAAGCTTGACCTCTACTCAACAAGGACACAAGAAACCACGTATGTCAGATGTTTGGACATGTAAATGGAGAACTAGGTTGACCCAAAAAAGTTTGTACTTGTAACTGCAAGTCTGCAATCACTCCACCTGGATTCAAACAACCGCTCTAGTTTTTTTTTTTTTTTTTTAAAGCAAACAATTAGTTGAAACTTGAAAAAAAACCCCAATAACAGAATAATACAGTCGATGCATTTAGTGCCAATTAGCTGTTAAGAACTAGCCTGAGACTTCTTTTTCCTCCTGTCAAGGCACTAGCTTGCAACCCCAGCTAAGTTGATGTACAGAGAACAATCAATGAGAAGCTTTAATTTATCTAGCATCTTATATAGGGGCCTCATGTTGAGACACAATGGACTTATAGGAGAACAAAAGAGAAACGGGTGTCATGGCACCGATTTAAGGAGGAAGACGACCAAGCAACAAGACGATATTTCTGCACAATGTTATAATCCAGAGAGCTAACTTGTCCTTCCGGTACCAGTGACCTGCTCCACGGTACATTAGCTAATGCATGGTATTTTATTGTTAAAAGGGAAGGTTAAGCGAGTATTTAAAAATGTGTTAGTTTTTGTTTTTTGTTTTTTTGTGTTTAAAAAGTATATTTTGATTAAAAAGATATCAAATTAATATTATTTTTTATTGTTTTTCAATGGTTTTGACATTAAAAATTAAAAATTATATATTTTTTAATACATTTTAAAACAAAAAATACTTTTGAAAAAATCTTCCACAAAAAATACAAAAATTATTACCAAAATGTATTAGAAATATTGGGAAGACATAAGAGGTTATACAACAGTGTCATTTCAGAACTCGAAGCAGAAACTAAATCATAAGAACAGGCCTGCAAGAATTATTTGGGATTTTCTCCTTTCTCTTCGGATTTATCATTGCCAACTGATGCAGTAAAATTCCGACGTTCATCAGCGTTAGCAGTAATAACTGGCATCCATACATCAGCAGTGTCACTTAAGAGTGACTGCACCTGTGGATCTGAAGCCAGAGCCGAGGATATCATTTCATCCACATCATCTAACTTGGCTGATAATTTATCCAACTCTCTCGCTATTTCCAGCTATTGATAAAATCAAAGCACCCACATTAAGCAAACTCTTGAAAGATTTATGGTTACACTCTGAAAGGGGAACATTGCTTTTGGGGGTGGGGGTTTTTAACATCTGAAAAAAGTAAAGCAAGGACTTTATTGTACCTCATCAAGATTATTTGTCGACTTTGATGGAAGTTTTGCAACCTCCAATCCAAGTGCTTCAATTTTGGAGCGCAGCTCAACTTCTTCCTCGTTTGATTGCGCTTCCACCTAGATTAACGAGACCAGTGAATGAAAAGAAACACTGACAAAACATCAAAGATTCATAGGACCGAGAGATAAATATTAAGCAATTAAGTTATGCCCTGTGTCCTATTTGTAACTGGGGATCAGCCCATAGAGAGATTCCCCTTCAGCCTGTCATGATTATGCATTGCGTCTTCAACTCCATCACAAAAACGAAGCTTCTCCTTATATAGGCATCTCTCGAATTAACAAGAGAAAACAATGCCAAGTTGCATGAGGAAAATTGGACTTTCTGATCAGTTAACTTAAATAAGACAGCTGGTCCTTCGAGGAGAATTTCAGAGCCAAAAACTTTTCAGCTGCAGGTGGAAGGGGTAAGACAGTCATGCTCAATGAGGCTAATAAAGCACGCTTCCCACCACAATACAACCCACACAGTGTGTGCAAAATACAAACTCCTGAATTGCAAAAACAAGTTCACATCATTGGTACATTCCATGGAGCATATCAAATGCAGCTTCTTATTGCATAATAAGCATCAACTGCTGCTACCCCATGTACTTATGAACATTCCACGGAATCCTGCTCCTATGTAAGGCTTCGTTCTATGACGTTCCTTGAGCACTTTTTTGCTCTCTGAAGGCAATTCAGTTGCGTAAACCTCCAAGAGATCCTTGGATAAAAGCATATTTGTAACTATAATAACACGATTTACAGATCATTTCTTCAAGTACATGTACAAAACTAAACCAAAATCAAATTTTGCACATGTCTCTAAAACGAGAACTTGGGATAATTCTCAAATAATTCCTGAATCCAATAGGTGAGAAATGTAATGAGATTAACAATATTTAGTGATTTTCTTCTTCTTTTTCGTAATCAAGAATTAGAATACACCTTGTGAATGTCAACAAACTCAAGCAAATACCATCAAATCAGAAAAAAAAGACATAACTTGAGAAAACCCAGATCAGAAATTTCACTAGATCATAAAAAAAAACCCAATTTCATTGGTCCCCAGATGCTCAATCATATGTCAAATTCCCATTCTTCAACACCCCAAATCAAACAATTATCAACACAAGACTTAAGAAAAGTAAAACATATAATTAAATTAATTAATAGAAGAAATAAGGAAAAAAATCACTGTGAAAAAGAAAAGAAACCTACTTGTTGGAGGAGATTGGAGAGGAGCTGAAAGAGCTGTGCATCTGATTTCCCTTCTTCTGCCATCTTTTGGATTTCTTCTATCTCTCTCTCTCTCTCTCTGCTTTCTTCAGTATAATTTGTTTTTTTTTTTTGGGAAACCTCAAATTTAGTACCTGATGTATACAATAATTATCAATTAGGTCCGAAAGCGATAGGGTTGTGTTCGGTTATTATTTCTACACTGAAGAGACCGAAGCAGTTTGGTATTGTGGCTGCGAATGAGGTTCACTCGTAGCTACAGATATTGTTGTTTGGTTAAGCAAAAAATATAATTTTATTGCTGATAGGACCCATTATAAATTATAACTATGCCGAGGGTTTACAGAAGCACAATTTTGATGCTTCTTGCGCGGAAGAATCACTGAACAGTGTAGCCATACTCCAGTGTTCACGTGAACGGTGAAGACATTTTCCACTGTTCTGGCCGGACCAGGTCCAGTCCAAAGCTAAAAATGTATTGAACCGGGTTCAACCCAGTAAAATAAATAAATAAAATA
>Ga0307517_10006703_pt1 | contig 16952 bp, 22 predicted proteins | sample 23_EM_MG_FD_194515 | JGI IMG/M metagenome (GOLD analysis project Ga0307517, IMG submission 194515) | Populus trichocarpa ectomycorrhiza microbial communities from riparian zone in the Pacific Northwest, United States - 23_EM | ecosystem: Host-associated > Plants > Roots > Unclassified | place...
GCCCTCCTCCTCCTCGCCTGTGGACTCTGCCGACACATGTGGTCCATAAACCCCTTCGTCGCGCACACCCTCGTCAGCCTCACTGGCCTTGGGGTTGTATTCTACCTCGCAATTGTGATCGCTGGGACGTCATCATATGCATGTCCATTCCAAACGCCAGTGTCTATCGCTCTCCACAGTCCGTGGAAGAAGGTTCGGCGTGGAATTGTGTCGGCGATTTCACGGACACGCCGGATGTGGAAACGGAGTGCCCGGCCACTCCTCCGTCGCCAATCTCTGCGGATGATCCCGCTCGAGAATGTGCAGGTCCAGGGATCTGAACCGTGGTTGGGGCCAAAGGATCTTGCCATCATTCGTAGAACCAACGTCAATGACGTACGATATGTTTCGTGGATCCTCATCAACATCACCGACCCAGAGGCACTCGACGCCGCTATCCGACTGGCTGGAATGATTCGATGGTTTGAGGATGGGACCAACGCCGAACCTCCCTATGATCTGATTGTCTCCACGTTCAAGGCGTGTTTCGATTCCACTGGGGAGGTGTATTCCGGGTCAAGGGACAGGGCATACTACTCTGGACGGGCGATCATGTGGATCCACACTCTTGTGATGTGTAAATCCAAGGAGTTTGCGAGGACGTTCCCTCTCCCAGCCACAAGATACACAATCTCAACTTCTGACTCTGACCTTGCACAGCTTTTCCTGGTCAACGACCCCCGGCGCCATCCTGATCTCCGTTTCGTATCTCTGCTGTGTATCTACCCGGAAAACACCCCCTCACACTTACGATGGATTTCAAATGTACTGTTGCACCTGTCCTGGGCCAACTGGATCGCACCAAACTCCAAGTATATCTGGGGCCAATTTTCCAGCACACCCAAGACCACCATCCCTCCAGATGTGATACTCAACCGCCTCCTAGTATGGTGCATCTTCCTTGGCTGGCCTGTTGAGGAGGAGGCACTGAAAGTCCAAGACAAATTGTGTGATATATCTTGTATTTGCCCTCCAAGTTGCTCACACCATTCTTTACCAGCGATCGCCTGGAGCGCATCCTATATCAATCATCCGAAGCAATCGTTTCGGCCATCAGCGCCACCCACCCTCAACGTGGACTCATCACGCTCGTGCTACGTGACCTGGCCGAGTTGGAAAACCATCCTGAGTACTTGACAACAATGATGTATGAATGGTGCTCTGTGATATGCGAGAACAGAAATTTGGAGGATTGGGAGAGCATTCTCCTTGTCTCTTTGGAAATTGGTTTTCGTCACCTTGACCCACAGGACCGCTGCATTTGGGCTAGGCTCACTCACACCGAACACCACCGGGAATTGGTTGATGTAGTTTTCAAGAGTAGGAACAGCGAGGCGATCGCAGATCTTCTTCATGCTTGGACCACAAAAGGCTCTTTCCATGCACCGCCACACACCTTACTAGGCATCTGTACAGGGCACCTCGTTGGTCTTCGCTACCTGGTGCCTTTCTCCCCGAGGTTGCGGCGGCTTGTTATACGCTCTGTCGAGCTCACTGGTTACGAGGGATTCGAGGGGGTGGGGGTGGAGAGATTCATTGAATTGCTGAACCATCTCCACACCACGGTTGAGGATATGGACTGGGGGTTTAGGTGGGCAAGACACCTCTTGGATACCCCCCAATCCTCCGAGGGAGTTCAACGCTTGTCCCATTGGTACTGGGAATTACTGGTGGAACTTGCGGTTTCGATTCCAGTGCGGCTGATACGTGCCACCACCTACAGTCCACAGATCATGACATTCCTCACGGAGGCCCGGGAGTGGAGTAAGCTGGAGTACTGGATGGGAACTGTCTGTGTGGCATGGCCGCCGGAGGCCGGTGGAATAACGGAAGAGGACCTTAACCGTTTGCTTCCGTTGCTATTCCGTCAACGACCTGGTACGGCACAGAAGCTCAACCGGTGGATGGAACGATGGAGCCGAAAATACGGTGGGGGCGTGCCTGAGTCGTTTCAACGGATCTGCAAACAGGCGCATGAGGCGGCGCAAGGAGGTGCATTGTGAGTCCTCTTCCGCGCCCGCCGGGTACATTGCAGGTCTCACACGGGGTTTCGTTTCGCTCTAGATCAATTTCACCCATTAATAAAGGAACTGAAGGGCCCGCCCCTTCCCCACCGTCTGGAGGCAACAAGTTCTGGGAGTCGCTACCGTATCATGTCTTCTGACATTTCGAATGGTATGGTTGTTCGTGCTCATTTATCCCCTTTCGATTCCATTATTCTACGGGCTCCAGGTGTACCTGCCTTTCGTTACGATGGTCATTTTTTGATCGTAGATACGACGCAACTACAATGTGTCTATGAAGATCACGTTATCGGTGACGTTGAAGGGGTTCACGAGAAGCAGTGCGAAAATTTGAGGTGAACGACCGTGCAGAGACGGGGTGTTCAGAGATGGCCGGGTTGTGGATCGACAGCGATTCGGGAGGATGGCCTTGATCATGGCGCGGCTTTCGAAAAAGTTGGCACACCTGAACCCTGCCACGTCGGAAAAATAGCGAAGACCTTGCTCGGATTTTCTCCCGATGACAACGCACCACCATCACCCCGACTCTCGGTGTGAACAAGTCATGGTAACAATCTCAATGGTGGTAACTGTTCCAGTCTGCAACACCCAGGGTAGCATTCCATAATTCAACCCGATTGTATCCTCACCGTCGTTTGGTGCTTGTCGATATTGTTAAAATTCTCCCACCTCGAACGGCACTCTCCGCAAGCCTTGGCGCTGTCAGCGACGGTGACACCGGTCGCCCAATCAGGCGTCAATCCAGTAGCATAGAGGTCGAGTTTGTGACGGATCCGGGGAGAACGACGGATGAGGTCACAGAAACCATGGATTGCCTGATTTGAGAAGCTCGGTGGAATCGTGTGCATGTCGGGTATGTGCACAGTATCGTTCCCTACCTGCTTCAGACTATTCCCGGGACTTTTATATTATAGACGCTAGGTCTCCACTCATCGACATCGATCATCCTCCCGTTCCACACGAACTCCCTCCAACCACAATATCGATGGGCGGCACTCGTCCAGGCGACGAATTGACCACCAGGCAACTGCTGCGTGTCTTGCGGGAGCGAGTTGTATCCATCCTGTTCGTTGGTGCTTTGCCTACGTCAACTCCATCGACTGACACCCCGCCAGCCAGCACAGACCTCCTGATCTTACTCTCGAGGATGTGCGTCCTTGAATTTCCTCCGCTTCTCATAGTTGACCACACGTCCAGGCTCGGGTGTACGAGGAAGAGATCAGCGATGCGCTCATTCATACGAGATATCTCATAAACTCGTTCCACGTTGCCGTTCGGGTACCACCAGAAATCCTCGGCATGATCTCTTCCTCTCTCACGGAGGAGGACTCGTTCTCGGCCTCCCAGGTTTGCCACCACTGGCGCTCGGTCCTGATCTCATCCCCATCTCTGTGGACCCGGGTCTCTTGCCGTAATGTGCCCCGAACAATCGTCAGCCTCGAGAGGTGCAAGTCCCTGCCAATCCAATTGCGGCTCGAACCGCCGTTTTCAGCTGTGGCCCTGGAAGATGTTCTGCTCCACGGAAATTGGATCGCTTCATTGACAATAAACCACGAGCCCAACCGGATGCGACATCTACAACAATTGTTCGTGTATTCTAGACCATCCGTGGAACGGCTACGCATATATTTCGAAACGATAAGGGGGTGGAGAAATGATGAGCAGAGCGTGCACGAAATTTGGCAAGATTTGCCGTCTCTTCGTGAACTGTTCGTTCACCGATACTCCATCCCCATCGATCAGCTCAACGCTCCGAACCTCGCACACCTGGCGCTGGAACACACGGGATATGGTCGGGAAGTCACAGTTCAATCCATTTTAGACACGCTTCGCGGATGTCCTCTGTTGGAAACCCTCCTCATCACCCACTCGTGCGTCTCCCAGGACCCAATCTACGACTACTCCCCCGTTTGCCTTCCAATGCTCCGCAGCATAGAGCTGGGTTCGTATGAGGTCCGCTGTGGACTGATACTTTACCTTCAGTTCCCCCCGGACGTCAAAGTGGGCTTCCGGGCAATGCTCCTGAAGGATATATATGGCGATGTTCCACTGGTAGTCATGGCCCCGGTGCAACACGTACTGGGAAGGATCGATATCCGCTGCATCACGCTTGCTGCGTCTCCGCATCACGAGGGGGGAGCGAAGCTCCTCGTTCGTTTTGAGGGGTTGGGGGGCTCTCTCGAAATATCCACCTGCGGTGTATACACCAGGACAGAACCTCAGAACGTCCTCTTCGACCCAAGAGGGGTACTATTTTCCCATTCACCCCGCATCGAGAACGTGAGGGAACTACATCTCATCGGCTGTTCCTTCAAAGACGGTCAAGGGTTTTATCACCTCAACGCTGCCATGCCGGAACTCGTTTCCATTTCCTTCTTCCGTTGCAAGGGCTCTAATTTGTTGGGACTGCTCGCCCGAGCCAACCCCTCATCACCTCCATTCCCGCAACTCGAAAACATCACGGTTCTTGGGTCGGAATCAGGATTGAGAAGGATAGCGAAGATAAGGAGGGATCGCGGCGTGCCTCTGAAAACTGTTGTCGTTGGAAGAGGACCCATGAGGTCGGAGTACAACTATCTGGAGGACTACGCCGAACTAGGAGAGCTCGTGGGCGACCTACGCGTTGGGTGTCCCACCGAGATCTTGAAGTGGGGAACGGGGAACGAGATTTCCGATGTCTGGTCTGGGTCTGAGGTTCCTGGTCCGGTGAGTCCAAACTTAAGCCTGATGGCTTTGGGCTAACTCCGTTTTTAAAGCACGTTCTTAATGCACTGCGCAAGGAGTTTGAATTTTGTCGATTCAACGTTCGGGGGTGAAGCGGGAGGATGAAACATGTATGAGTAACGATCTACAACAAACACCATCTTGTATAAGCCACAACGAAGCTGCAGTCCACGTCAGCATGTGTACAACATCAGTGCAGCCATGACCAACCTCGTTTCAATCTTTTTTTCGTTACGAGGGTACTCAGATGTTCAGGCCAGTCACTCCCAGGGATTCACCGACACTCCGATTACCCCAGTGCATAACGGTTCTCGAAGTGGGGCGGTGGTTGAGAGCAAGGGTGAAGGCAAGCTTAATGAGAGACCACGTTCTGCGGCCTGACGTGAAATCGCAGAGCCAGGAGCTCTAGCCCGCGTGCAGGTCGAAGCTCCCGTGGGTGATCCCTTGAGATGGATAGATAATAGATAGGGCGGTCGATGATTTGCATCCCAGGCCGTGTGAATACGACCCAAACCTGACCTTGTCGAGCACTCTTTCTTCCTCAGCAGGCGCTCAAGCGCTCACCTCTCGTAACAGCCCGATAGGTTCCCGTGAATAGCACATACAATCTATAATCTATGATCACCGGTCTACAAGCTTGATTAGTGTGGAGGGTACGATACAGAAGGAAAAAAAAAACTGGACAGCAAAGGAAAGCAAAGGATACAAGAAAACCGAAGGGTCCAACAAGACAGCCAGGTCGTGTCCAAAGGAAGAGAGTGAGATAGACAGAGATAAAGTGGAAGAAAACGCAGAAACCCTAGAATGCACGAAATTAGAAATTGACTTAGCACCATCGCCTGAATATTGAGCATTGAATATTGGACCCTCGAAGCAAGCGTCGGATCATCAAACCGATAACCACTCATCCTCATCAATCTCAACGTGATACATCCACACGAGACCACCAGCCGCAGTCCTCGTGAGCAAATCGTATCCCATCCTGTTCCAATTCCACAGAACCAGCCGACACAAGCTCGGGAAGGTGGTCATCAGATCCTTCCCGATGCAGTGGATTCGGAAGCTCAGATCGACACGGGTCACATCCGAGATCGACGATGAGCATGTCCTGCGTGATGAGGTGGATGCGGTGAGGGATGAATGGGCGGAACGGGAGGAGGCGGCGGACGTCATTGAGTACCAAGAGGAAGTGGTAGATCGCCTTCTCAGTCGAGGAGGATGACCTGCCCTGATCGCGTCCGATAATTCGATGGAATGAGGTAATGAGGGGGACGCAGGTGATATAGGAGATTCAGGCTCGTCGAGGTCGTTCTCGTGCGGCGGATTTGGGACCCAGACAAGAGATTGCAGTTTCTTCCAGGTCTTGTGTCTGAGACCCATCGCAACAAATTGTTCGAACACCTGAAACCAATTCTCACTTGTAAGTAGCGAATATTGAACTGACCCGAGGAATATCACTCACGTTTCGGCTGACATCCGATAAGTATATGTACTTGATCGAGGAGGTATTCGTCGCAATGCTGAAAAACTTGGTCACGTCCAGGAACGTCTCTGTCCTTCCGGCGCCCCACATAAACCGCAACGACCGTAACTGTGGCCCGAGCCGGTGAATCTTCTCGATCGCCCGAACCTCTTCTCGCAAACTCTGGCCACCACCCACATACTCCAAATGCCGTAAAGACCCGACATCCAGTTGTGGGTGCAATAGAAGGGGTGCAGTTGTGCTTAACGTCTGGACGGAATACAAAACTTCTTGACCACGGACCCGGGGTGTGGTTTGGGTCTCTAGGGATCGTGCGAGATACGTAAATTCGAGTAGGTGCCGTTGTGTGAAGAGGAAGCGGATGACAGTATCGAAGAGAGGGGATCCGCACGTAAAGTAATCGAGTTGGAACTGTGCCCTCTCCGCAAGCATCGCATAAAAATACGGCGTGGTTCGAGCATCGAGGACTTCCAGGCGACAGAGTCCCCCCATCATACCTAGTATTTCTGCAACGTGGAGTTCCTGCTGAGGACACGACCCATCGAAGGTCAGGGACAGAGAGGTGACGAGGCGAACATCGTGGACCGGATCCTCCGACTGATCGAGGACGTATCCAACGCAGCCGCGACAGAGTCCACCGGGAATCTCAGGTTTGTTCAACGATGTCCGACTTGCTCGTTTTAGGATACTCGACACGTTACCCGTGAAGGCAGACGATCTGTTTCGTATGCGCTTGGTGAATTTCTTTGTGGATTTTGAGGAGCATGGGGAGAATCGTGCGACTTCGGGGCTCCAGAACCCAAACATCGTCTCCTGACGGAAGCGACTATAAGTCATTGTGGCCCCAGTCCCAGACGCAATGGAGGTTGCTAACCTTGACAGGGGAATACGGCGAATAAAGACGGGGTGGCACAGACCGAATTGGGACGGGAGTGGATGGACAGGTTGAGAACACTCGCGTGCTTTTCATTCTGCTGATAATAAACGGAGCCAGGGCCGTGGGCTTCACCGTGTTTCAATTTCAGCTTCTAAGGAGCCTCATGCACAACCATTTCGCTTCCCGGAACAGTGTGGCGGAAACAAATAAGTGCGGCGGCGACACGGCACTGAACAGGTGGCATGGCCGAGAGTTGGCTAGTCCATCGGCGGCTTATTGCTTCGAATGAGGGTGCGTTCAGGAAGTATGTTGTGAGTTCCTCTCCCATGAGGGTGAGGCGTCGCGGGTGGGGGGAGCCCGCAACCATCAAAGGCGTGGGAACAGAGGTCAACCATGAAGCGACGAATTGCACGGCGAAGCCGCTTTATTCCATAGATTTCTTGTAACAAACGTCCCGACACGTGAAGTTTTGCGCTGCAAGCTTACGGATAAAGTTGGGAGGGCGAGTTTTCGACGCTCAACCCCTCCATTCCATCACAAATTATCCGGAGACAAGGATGACATGAATACTGCTCACGCCAGAGGTGAGCTTAGTCCAGCGCTATGACTTAGAGTGCTCATAATGTGGTGGGGGAGGGCGGTTGGGGTTTGGCCATCGCGAAAAAAGGCTGAGGAGGGTTCAAGAAAGGTGTCCGGGCGAAATTCCAGAGGAACGAAAGGGGAGTACAGCGGTGTTACAACCACGAACGTGTGTTAGGTGAGTACACGATATTTGTACTGACGTGGGTATGGGAAATATCCAGGACGGAAACAAGCGGACCCAACGAACTGAAGGGCTCCAGTCTCAGTCACCACCAACAATTACCCCGTAGTGTCCATCGTCTCTGTGCCTCCGCTCGGTGTAGTTTCCGTTGTCGCCGTCCTTGTGGCTGAGACGAGTCGAGGGTGTTGGCCTGGCCGCGAAATGATGACCTTCTCAGGATCTGTGCTCGATATCCTGATATACCGTAGCATCTGAAGATATCCGGCCTCCTTCTGATCCCAACCCCGGAACAGTTCAACGTTTATCTCGTGAGTCAAGTCAGGTACCTCTAGAATAGGAAAAAAAAGGAGATGGGTTACAATCTGCTTGAGCTCGACAAGATGTTCCGAAAAGACGAACCGAAACCTGTCCTATACTCCTCAGCTTCCCGAGTCTTCAATTCATCTATCTGCATCTCCTTAGTAGACTTCGGCCGACCCTTCCGTCGTTTGGCGCGTTCTTGTTCGAGGTCCCTATCGTGTCTCGGGAGCCAAATGTCCCGGATGATCAAATGCAGTTCATCGAGAGACAGTTCGCCTTCTGGTGGTAACGTCAAGTAGAAGAAACCAAGCACATCGACTTAAAACGCCACAGCCCAGTCAGGGACACCGATACCAAACGAAACTCTCAGAAAAAAAAAATCCGCCCGCACCTTGTGACGATTGTTTATGAGATCGTTTGCGAGCAAGATCCTCGAGCTTCGACTTTCGAATATGCGTTCGCACAAGCTGACCAGCCTTTCGAGACTGAGGGTGGAAGAGTTTCTCCTTCTTTTGTCTTTTGGAGCCGGATGACACGCTCTTGGTCGAGGACTTTTTCGAAGGTGCCATTGATGGATGACGGTAATTACCGAACGCTCATCCGACGGCGCCTAGTGGACTACCCACAGGATAAGTGTACGAGGAAAAGGCGAATCAATCCAGTACTGCAGTCTTGGGGAATTGTTTACGGCGGTAGCCAAACCGGACCGACCACGCGAATCATATCTAAGTCTAGACCTACTCGAGGTACAGGCCAACTTGGGGCTTACAGATTTGGGGAATTTAAATCTATGGGTAGTACAAGCTCACCCCGTCTTGCTGCTGCATCCACCTAAAACCTTCGTCGCCTCATCTACAATGCCCCGCCGGGAACATTGAGACTGAGACCAGCGCGGGCAAACTCAGGGACTCCAGCGTCTTCCCCGGACCTCCACATCAGCGTGGAAAGGAAGACGCGTAGAATGCCTTTCTTTCCTTGTTCCTCGACAACGGACAGGGGTTTCGACGCCGTCACGCCGCCGCGGTGAATTATCAAGAAGCGGAGCTCGAGAGTGGTGTACCGGAAACCGATAACAAGCACAAACTTCCTCAGGTGACATGTCGAATACAAAATCTGGGCAGATCGTGCCGCTTGTGCCACCACCGCCGGCCAATCCTCGTCAAACTTGACTGGTATCGCCAGATCCTTTTTTCGAAAACAGATACCGGCCACAGCTTCTCGTTTGATAGATCCATGATCTCGACCATGGGCTCCACAAGCCCCGTCTCCTATTTGCATGAATTGTAAATCGGTATACCAACGTGCGTCCCTCTCGATTATGAGTGGATCGCAAAGATCAAGAGCACGGTGGGATGCGTCGACGAAGTCGTTCAGGGAGTCTACCAGCGGTTCGTGAAACGAGGTATCTTCTCCACCGTTCGGCCAGTCCGAAGGTTTCTGTTCGAGCAGGGAGTATGCGACGCTCACAAGATTAGAGGGAGGTGTGACGTTAGGCGAGAGCATCCGAGCAATCCTAGTCGCGTCGAACTGCCAGAATTTATTCCCAAACTCGTTAAGCAGCGCCTTAAGTTCCAGCGGAAGAGATGAAGATGCAGCCGGACGTCCCATCGGAACGAGAAGGCGCGGCTCGTGGGTGCGGGTAGCCATGTCAAATCGATTCTGCGATGAAATCCATTGAGTGCAGTGACGCGTGGTGGTCCAAAGGGACCTTACTGGGGTGAATGGGGATCCTTGACCGTGTGTTCGATCCTCCTTGAAAACCGATGGGGAAGAACGCGCAACCAGATGCCTGCATGGAGTTATAGAATGATGTTGAACGGAGATATGTGGCCCGACACACCTGTCCCTTCAATCGGACTTGCGATTCGCGCTCTGGTGGAAACTCAGGTCTGCCTTCGAGTGGCGCAAGCCTGAAGGAAGTGACCGGAGCCAACAGAGGGAATCTCCCTGATTCTTCCCACGTTCACTCATCCTCCGAATGGATTCCACCTGCGGCAATGTTTTAGTACGCTGACCGTATTCCCGAGCAATCACTCCCCGCTCGGGGCCCTAACAATTACCCGGCTTTTATGAAGAACCGCGAAATACTAATTATCAAATTCACCCTGCCTCACTTGGAACTCGAATCAGAACTCGAGAAGTTGTGTTTTGCTGGTCACGCAATAATCCATATTTTGTTCACGGTAACAGAACCCTTTATACACAAAAAGAGGGACGATGAACAAGCGGGGTGCTTAACATCAAGTACCCAAAAAGCATTTAAAAGAGTGATCACCGTAAAAACGATATAACTCCGAAAAAAATTCGTGCGAAAGGTAAAAAGTGATCGCGAAGTGTGCTGATGCTAAGAGTATCGACGGACAAGTGCCAAAATTATACGACAAATAGAATGTATGGACTGGAAGAAGCGAAAGATGCATGAGAGTTACCAATAACCCAGAACAACCACACAAGAGCAGTGAGAGGGTTCTGAGCGCTACCCACGTCCAGGTTGCGGGGTTCCCCCAGTGGCCAAGCTCTCCGCCCTTGGCTTTTAAGATTGCACCACATGCTGGGGACCTCCTGCAATGTTCGTTCACCGCGTCGCGACCCGTGAAATCCCCCAGGCCAGGAAAAGTTGCCGTTTGGTTTGGGCACAGAAAGCCGTAACGATCCCGAAAATGGGTGTTTCGGTGTCGCCTGACCTGCTTGGCATCCGTGTGCCAGTATTTGTAACCCCCCACCCGGCAGAATAGAGGCACCTCACGACCGAGGTCGACGACCGCCCCAAACGCTCCTCCATTTTCCTCGTCGCTCTCGGAGTAGTCGTATTCGTGGTGGGCGCCGTGGTCGTAACCGTTGTTGTCGTGGCCGCCTCCAAAGACGTCGCTACTCGCGCCAGCTTCCGTAGCTGACTTCGGCCCAACTTCTTGAACGCCCGCTTCAGGGGCAGGCTGGTCCAGCCACCCCAAAACGGCATCGAATGGGGTAAGTTCCTGATCCCCTTCAGGGGCATTGAGGGACCTGTTTGGTGGGGGGACCTCGGTTGGTTCTGAGAGGTGACAGGGTCAGCGACAGGGCGAAGAGTTGTCTCCGGTCCGACTTCCTGAACTGCCGCCGAGAAGATGGCCACCAGAGCCGCCAAATGACGTTAAAGGGGGCTCATGCTCCTGATCTCCTTCAGAGGCATCGAGGGACTCCTAGACCATCCGATGAGGGGACTTCCGTTGGGTCTAGGAGGTGACAACTTGGTCAGCGATAGAGTAAAATAATATTCCAAGAAAAACAAACCCTTTGGTCTCCCGACACGCTCGCTAGTGGAGGATCCCGGGGGAATGTGGAGCGGAGTGAGGTCTGGACCACAGGCGGATCGATGACCCCGGGGAGAACCCGTCGCGAGGATGACGGTGAGACGGTTCAGGGATACGATGAGTACAACAGAAGCGGAATCCAAGAGATGGAGGGTCTCCAGAATGCGACATCGCTGAGAGGAGAGTGAGACAACGAGTTTGGTTCAGACATTGGGGTCTCCGAACGACTTTTAAACGGGGAGCAAAGAGTGATCCGACCTTAGGGTCCTTTGAGAAAGCCACTTCCACTCGAGATAAAGGGGGAACACGTTGATTCGCACAAAGAACAGAACTTTGCGGCAAACAACCGGTCCGCGGTCTCCATTGTGCACGACCCAGATGAAAGCACAAAGAGCCAGAAAGAGATGAGTCACCAAAGAGCCCCGGGGTATCGGGCGATGGTCAAACAGTTGATTCTGTTCTCTTTCCAAAGTTGTGTCAAGCGAGAAAGGAAGCCATTCAGAAAAAGAGCAAGGACGTTTTTGAAGAACCTGGAATCCGCAACGGTTTCAACACTGCGCAGAGTCGATTCGGAACTACGGCACAACCGACAACTACAACACAGAGTACACTGAGCGACTCCATATTGACCTTGCGAAGGATGCCTACAACTCTTCAAGCTTCAAGGACAAGTTCGCTCAGGAGCGGAAGGAGAAGGTTATTTGCCACGCCGCGTTCATCGCCTGGCGGCTCTCCCCACCGATCGTTTTGTGAACCAAACAAACCCCGGCGACCACCGGCCGCGAGCGTCTCTTTGCTTCCGACACACTGTGACGATGGTCCTTTTGCGGTTCGCGCCCTCACCGACGGGCGCCTTGCACCTTGGCGGACTCAGGACTGCTCTGTTCAATCACCTTTACGCGCGAAAGCTTGGGGGGCGATGGATATTGAGGGTCGAAGACACGGACGCGGTGCGTGTCGCCTGATGCTCTATGGATGTTCGGATTGGGTTTCAACGGATCGACAGGCGAGGTATGTCCCGGGCTCAGTGGAAGGGATTAGAGAAGCGTTGGCTTGGGCCGGCTTAGATTATGACCATGGTGACCGTACATCCGTTGGTGCAAACCTAGATGATGTTTCCTAAGGCAGTCTTGATAGGTCCTGTAAAAGGTGGCCCGCATCACCCATATTTTCAGGTACAACTTTACAAACAAGGCGTTTTCCCACTCGACTGACGGCTGCCTCAGTCAGAACGTCTTGATTTGTACCAGACGTATGCCAAGAAACTTGTTGATGCAAGTCTACCCCTCGACTCCATTACATGCCTCCCCGTGCTGAAGCCGGTCGTGTCGGGCAAGTTTAGTCAGGCCATGCGTATCGGTGCTTCTGCTCACTCGATAAGCTCGCGACAACTCGTGAGAAGTTGGCAAGGACGGGGTCGAATGCGACATATGACAAGTCTTGCTTAAACCTCACGGACGAAGAAGTTGCGAGGAGAGTGAAAGTTGGGGAGAAACACGTTATTCGAATGAATGTAATACGCAGGGATTTTTCCTCATTCTGTGCCTTGGTCTGATGGGTTTTATAGGATGGTGCTGCTCCGACCCGTATCACCCCAGACGATATCGTTTTCGGATCCCTCAAAGATGCCCACGCGTCGTTGCCGACAGACCCAGTTCTGTTGAAGTCAGATCTGTTTCCAACATATCATCTTGCTTCGGTGGTGGACGACCATGAGATGGGCATCACCCACGTTGTTCGAGGGGAGGTGGGCTTTGCGTCGTCGTGAAGTTGACCGGTCCACTGATGTGGAGCAGGAATGGTTGCCCTCTCTCCCTCTACATCTGGATCTGTATGCGTCACTAGGGGTTGCGCCTCCCCGCTTCGCTCATCTCCCCCTACTATTGAACCCGGACGGCTCGAAAATGTCGAAACGGAAAGGAGACGTGGACGTGATGGAGTTTATGGTATCTCTCATCTTGACGGTCCTGATTTTTCTATGGGGGCATTGACTTGGGGGGTAGAGACGCGGATGGGAGCCTGCGGCAATTCTGAATTGGCTCGCGCTCGCGGGATGGGGTGTTAAACACGACCATTCCGAAGATTCACCTTCGTCAGCCAAGACTGCGCCAAAAAGTACGACGGTCATGACTTTGCAAGAGATGATCCAAGAGGCAGGACACTGTGTCTTTCTCCCACCACCGTCTATCTTACCGTTTTGTACAGTTTGATCTATCCGCGTTGACTCACCGTAGAACGATCTTGGACCCGTCAAAACTCGAGTACCTGAACAAAAATCATCTTATGGAGACGTGGTCCCAGCCCCACGGGCTAAATGCTTTGGCAAATCGCGTGATCGGTTCAGTGAAGGAGGCTTTCCCGGATAGGTGTGTCTGTGCTACGTACATATCTCATCCATAATCCCGCACTTATGGCCCACCCCAGTGAGTATACGACCATGGACCACGTGAAACAAGTCATCTTGGCTCTACAGGTATGGTATCGCCCCGACTTGACTGAAGGTTATTCAACTCGGCCAACAGAGTCGAGTCACCAACATCCTCGACATCCCAAAACACGCCACTTACTTCTTTGTCGAGCCTGACTATGGATCGCACGAGGCGGAATCCATGGTCAAATCCATTCCTCAGGCTGACATCGGTGAGGTGCAACTGGCGCGGTCCAAGACCTCTGGCTAATCTGGGGTACCCTCTTAGTGAGAATCTTGACCAATGTCGTCCCAAGACTGGAGTTGGTAGAGTCTTGGACGGAGGATGAGCTGGTAACTGTCCTTCACGAAGCTGCTCACGAGCTTGGTGTTATCCAAAAGACTTTTATGACGGTTCTGAGGCACGCATTGAGCGGTATGAAGGTATGTGGAACCTTATCTCAAAGCTCGCCGAATTCTTACCATCCCGAAAGACTGGACCCGGCGTGGTGGAAATCATGGATGCTCTTGGAAAAGAGCGGAGCGTGGCTCGTCTGCGGGGTCGAGAGATCGTATCTTGAGTGCGATATGACTGACCTCGGTATCTTATGCGGAGGTGGCGGTCGGTGCCCATAGATCAATCGAAAGAAGATATTATCAATACCGTGAAGTACCGCCAAAAACCATACCTTCCTCTTCGTAGTCCGCTTCTTCTGTGGAGACGACACTTCAGGTTTAAACAAATCCTTGTCGACCCTGGAAATGACAGAGCGAATGAACATCAAAACACAATTCTGCTGGCAAACGACTTGGACGCCTTCCCCGTACGCGTCCCCGTACACCCCCATCCAAGCTTCTATAAAGGCTTCCACCGGCGTGCCTGTTGTGACGAGGCACGCGAGCCTAAGCCTGATTCCCTCTTTCCCATTATGCTATAGACAACCATAGTAAGTCTGCTAGAGGGGTGTTTGCTCGATGACCTCCACCACCGTTCCGAGGCAGTTCGTGCAATGCCTGATGAGTTTGTGGTATGCGGCGGTGGGGACGAAGTTAAAGTCATCAGGGAGCTTGGAGATCCCTGTGAGAATGGACAGGCGAGATGATATAGCGGGAGGTGGAATCCGCGCGGTCGGCAGCGGGGGTCCTTATCGAAAAAAGTAATACTCCTACGGAGCGAAAAAAACTCCGTGCTAAAGAGTAAAATTCCCCAGATGAACACCCGCTTCAGGGACGGGCTGGTCCAGCCACCCCAAAACAGCATAGAATGGAACAAAAGTAGGCACATGTTCCTGATCCGCTTCAAGGGCATCTAGAGACGTCTGAGCCATTCGCTGTAGGAACCTCCGTTGGTTCCAAGAGGTGACAGGGTCAGCGACAGGGCGAAGAGTTGTCTTCGGTCCGACTTCCTGAACTGCCGCCGAGAAGATGGCCGCCAGAGCCGCCAAGGGATGTTAAACTCGGAGCTCATGCTCCTGATCCCCTCCAGAGGCATCGAGGGACTCCTGGACCATCCGATGAGGGGACCTCCGTTGGGTCTAAGATGTGACAGCTCGGTCAGCGACTCTGGTCTCCCAACACGTTCGCTAGTGGAGGATCCCGGGGGAATGTGGAGCGGAGTCAGGTCTGGACCATACTGGCGGATCGACGACCCCGGGGATAACCCATCGCGAGGATGACGGTGAGACGGTTCAGGGATACGATGAGTACAACAGAAGCGGAATCCAAGAGATGGAGGGTCTCCAGAATGTGACAACGAGTTTGGTTCAGATATTGGAGTTTCCGAACGACTTTTAAACGGGGAGCAAAGAGTTATCCGGCCTTGGGGTCCTTTGAGAAAGTCACTTCCACTTGAGAACACGTTGATTCGCACAAGGAACAGAACTTTGCGGCAAACAATCGGTCCGCGGTCTCCATTGTGCACGACCCAGATGAAAGCGCAAAGAGCTGGAATGAGGAGCCCCGGGGTATCGGGCGATGGTCAAACAGTTGATTCTGTTCTCTTCCCAAAAGTTGTGTCAAGCGAGAGGGGAAGCCGTTCAGAAAAAGAGCAAGAGGACAGTGATGATCAGGTGCGACCGTACATTCTCCGCAACGGGATCGAGGCGAAAGAGTCCTTGATCGAATCGATCAGTGTCGACGAGGGTCAATGCACTTGGAAGCAGAAGTGGGACGAGCGAAGAGAAACACTCAATTTTCAACGCTGAATTCCTCGGTCAACGGTTTCAATACAGTAGATTAGAATAACCCAAAATACATGGAATGGTTAGGGGGTGTGAAAACAAAGATACCTCGAGGGCACGGCGATCACGCCTTGACGTCCTGAACAAGAACGGGAGGGGAAGGAGCAGCGCGAGCCCGAAGCTCTGCCTGAAGCCTACGATCTCTCAAAGTAGGAACGACGAAGTAGACCCAAACAAAGACATATCCGGAAAGCAACACGCAGAGGACGAGCTTGAGGAAGAAGACGAGCTCCTCGAGGGTTTGGGCGTTGGCGGAGGAGATAAGGGAGGAGATGGCGGAAGTGGGGGTAACGCGATCCTCGGGAACGTCGGACCTCTTCTGGTAATTCTTCCAGCCGTACTTCTCTTCGTCCCACTTTGACTTGTCGACCCCCTGATTCCATTTCGACTTATCATCACCCCACTTCTTCTCATCCCACTGACCGTTATCGGTTTTCCCAGACTCCCACCAGTGACTACTCGGAGGGGTTGCACCGCCTTCCTTGTCGTAGTTCTTGTGACCCCACTTCTCCTCATCCCACTTCGATTCGTTGACACCCTGATTCCACTTAGACTTATCGTCGCCCCACTTCTTTTCATCCCACTTGCCATCGTCGTACCACTCGTCGCTGTCCCAATCGTTCTCGGACTCTTTATCTGGGGGAGGCTGGTTGTTGCTGTTGCCGTCATTGCCGTTGTTACTGTGATTCGAAGGAGGCATCTGATTCTTGCCCTCATCATTCCAGTGATTGCCTTGGCCGTCACTTCCCTTATCGTCGGGTTTGCCGGTATGGTCGGTACTAGGGAACTCGTTGCCACCAACGCG
>Ga0307517_10006704_pt1 | contig 16952 bp, 19 predicted proteins | sample 23_EM_MG_FD_194515 | JGI IMG/M metagenome (GOLD analysis project Ga0307517, IMG submission 194515) | Populus trichocarpa ectomycorrhiza microbial communities from riparian zone in the Pacific Northwest, United States - 23_EM | ecosystem: Host-associated > Plants > Roots > Unclassified | place...
CGAGTAGGCGGTATACGAAGTAAGGCCCGTACCGCCTGTGTTGGGGGCCACCGTGCCCGCGAGATAGCCGGGGCCATTGGTAAAGCTGCCGAGATCCGTCGGGAAAGTCGCAAGAGATCCGTTGCCTCTCCAGTATTGTCCCGTTGTTCCCGAGGGATTCATTGGAGTATACCCCAACCAGGTGATTACCTCGGAAGATCCGGGCGTAAAATTGTTCCACTTTGAGGTTGTGCTATTCCAGCGGGTGAGCTGATTGTTTGCAATGGAGGCCAGGGCCACATCCGTAAGCGTAGAGAAAGCGCCGGCGCTGGCCGAGGGCGTGGCCCAGGTGCCATCCTTACGAAGAAAGTCGGTAGAACTGCCTCCCGTGGCGCTTATGGCGGCAATCCCTACCGTGCCGTTGCCGAACCTGCCGGCAGGAACAGAACCAGAGGAAAGGTTGCTGGCGTTGGTGGCATCCACGTTCGGTACATTGCCCAGGCCCACCGTCGAAGGAGAGAAGGCCCCCAGCGTTAGATCGCCTTTGAAATATTGCGAAGAGAGGCCGAGCGTTATCGCGTTCTGTTTGGAATTCCAGTTGGCGGCGGACGATATATACGCATCCGCTATCGGTGATCCTTGCCAAATGCCGACAGTTATGGTGCCGGTGTGGTTTAAATTGCTGGACCCCGCCCAGGTCGATATTGCCGTATTCTCCACCGCCGGGAGGCCGATAAAGGCTTTGTCGAGGGTGAAATTCTTCCATTTGGTTGATGCTGCATCGTATTTTACCAGCTGATTATCGGACAGGGTCGTCAGGCTGACATCGTTGAGAGTAGAATAACTCAGGCTCCCGCCGGCGGAACCCACCCGGAGCAATACGTAGAACGCCTTTACCTTCCTTCTCCAAAAGAAAAGGGTATCCCGCGTCGTTCCCTGAGCCAGAGATATCGAATCATTCGGCAGGATGTTCAACAGGCCGTTGAAAAGGTTGTTGAAATTTTGCGCCGTGATGGACCGGGTATTATTGGGTAAGATCACGGAATTGGTATACGACCGGACGGAGCTGCTGTCCGTCAGGTTGACCACTTGCGAGCTGCCGGTAGCAGCCCAGGATAGAAACAGTAAGATTAATAGTTTTTTCATCAGTATCTTATTAGTGGGATTTTGCCGATATTTTTCATGATGGTTTGGTCAGTGCCGGTGTTATTACTCGTTTGAACCGGTATCATATCGCTGGGCTCATTTTGCTCTCCACCTCCTACGAATCTCCCCTGTCCGTTCTGTCCTTGCGACGTAGCAGCAGCCGGAACGGTAAGCAAGTGAGAATGTGGGCCATTCGCATCGTTTTCAAAGCCGCCGGGTGAATTGTAAAGCCTGTTGGCATCAATTCCCCTACCGAGATCCAGGTTACGAATAGCAACTCCCCTTTCATCGGGCACTCTTATCGTTGTTGTCCCATTACCGAAGCTGTAGCATCCCTTGTAATAGGGTAGACCTCCCGGCAAAAGAAACCATTGAGCATCCGGGACAATACCACCGTTGCCCGCGAGCCTGGCAGCATAAATTGTCACCCTCGGAATATCAGCCCTTTGGTAAGGGTCGCCATTTGCAACCAGTGTATTCTTTGCTTGTATCCTGTCGGAATAACTTTCTCCAGCAGTGTGAAAATTTCCGATCGCGGTTTCCATCATCCAGAATGTGCCAGCAGCAACCAATACCAAAAATTCACCATCGTGCATATAGGTGGCGGGCTGGGATGCATCCGTATATTTTCCGAAGGAGATCGTTCCATCGAGTATTAGCTGCGTTCCCTGGGCCTGGACGGTCAGATTTTTTATTCCAGTGATGGCGGTCTTTATTGGAATACGCGTACCGGCCCGGAGGGTGCTGACATCGGGAAGAGTGAATACCTTGTTTGCGTTGATCTGAAAGAACAATAGTTTCCGAATATCGACCACATCAAATGCATAGTCCCCTGTTATGGTCTTGATGCTGTCGTAGGAATTACTACGGTTAAGCAGGTACAGTGTCCGATCAAACAAGGCTTGCAAGGGATCATTTGCGTCCCCTCCCAAACCACCCTGCACGAGATCGCTCAGGGCGTAGATCCCGGAATCTGAAAATATGTCGGCGGGATTATATGATTGCATTATTGGATATGGATTTTGTAGTTGATCGAATAGGTTACGCCAGTCACTTTATTTTTCGGAGTGATCACCTGCCGAAAGCAAAGGACATTATCCTGGTTCAGGACACCCATTTCTTTTATGACCATCTCGGGATCGCCGGCGGCGAGCTGGGCATTCAATTGCAGGAATCCGCCCGCGAGGATATTAGTAGTCTCGACGTCTTTAGCCACCTGGTTTTCCAGAGCGGTTTCGGTGCCGGTTACAGGGGCATCGGAAGTACCGACAACGATTTTGGCGAACTTCTTTCCATCGGCGGCGCCGGTAAGAAGATTCATAACATTTAATACCCCTGCTGATAAGACCATTATAGTAAATTTTAAAGCTGCGTTATTGTTGCCACGTCCCCGTCGCCACTGTAATTATGTGAGCCATCAAACTCAGCCGCGCCATCGAAGAACAGGGCGGCCGATAATAAAAGGCGGTCGGTCGCCTGTATCTCCTCGTTGATGATCGCCTGGTCGGTGATCGTCAACGAATCGCTTACCAGAATCTTTATGAGTATTTCTACCAGGACGCAAACAGCCCTCTTATACTCTTCGACCATCGCCGTGATATCCGTAAAAGAACTATCCGTTAGCTGCACATTTTCCGTTGTGATCAGGATGCCGAATTTTGCCCAATGGTCGTACCCGGTTTTTATCAATTCGATATCGGAGAACCCTATACTCTTCAGCGCCTCCTTCACTGCCCACTCTGTTCCTTTGTACCGGTGTAGCTCTATCGCCCGCTTGATGATCTCCCGCTTATCGGCCTCGGTATTGGCGAGCCGGAATCCCTTATATCCCAAAACATCGAATTGAGCTCCGAGATAAGGAAGAGCCGAAGCGTCCACCGTATCGACCATGTACACCAGTATCTTTTTCAAATCGATCTCCGCCAGCTCCTTCATGAAAGCGTTATACCATCCATCCATCTCAGGCAGGTACGCTATGCTATCTGCCATTGGTTTAGCCATTGTTGCTGCCGGTTATGGTTACTGTAATGCCCGTACACCTGGTATAGGTGCTCTCGTCCGCTACGATATCCGCTGCCGGAGAGATCACTACAGCCTTATAGACCTTTCCGGTAATGACACACAGGGCGTTTATCTGACTGATCACTATATCCACGCCCAGGCTATTGAGCCGGGTCTGCTTATAGTCGTTCAATGCTGCATTTACCTGGGCAAGGACTTCGGCATTGATGGCGCCGGTGTAGGTCGTCAGCTGTACCGTTATTTGATATTCGATGACCGAAGGATCAGCGACCAGGACCGTGTCGTTTTGCGGACGGATCTTCTCGTCCCCGCATATCGCCAGGATTGCATCCTTTATGGGTTGAGCAGCCAGGGTGCCGTCTTTGCACAGTGGGTAAAGCGTTACCTCTCCCGGATTGGTTGTCACAGATTTCACGTCTACGATAGTAGGGTCGGCGGATTTGGCAAAGAATTCATACGCACCCTTTGGACCGGCAACACTGAAGGAAGCGGCAGCAAGTTTCACCCGAGCCCGGAGCTGGATATCCGTTTCGGCGTCGCTTCCGTTGCTCGTCTTTTCAAGGTTAGAGGCATCGGACACAAACGGCTGAGGGTCCAGGATGATCGACACATTGCCGATATCGTAACCGTTACCCTTCTCCCCCGGGGTTTTACATACAGCAGCGACCTGGATAGAATTTACCTCAGCGGCGATGTCCACCGCAGCGGCGGTTATAAAGATGGCCTGGCCGTCCACGGACTGAACGCGGACCCCTGCCGGGAGCTGCACGGCGTTGTGGCCGGCAACCAGGTTAAACCGAAGCGTACATACCGCCCCTACTGCGGGCAACCTGGAGACGCCGATCAGGGCGGTCAGGTATTCAAGAATGGAACCCGTTGAAAAATCGATTAGGCTCGACCGGAACGCCTGGTTGCCGGAAATCCTCAATAGAAGAATCTCGTACGCAAAGGCATTGCTTATAAGTACCTCCACATCTCCAGGGGCAAGGGATCGGCCTAACCCTTTTTCAAGATTAGCCTGCAAGCGTTGCTGAATCTCAACAACGTCCTCGGAAAATATGGATGGTAACTCTGCCATTATTGAGGTATAACAGAAATATTTATAGTGGCAACATTCACCGTTTCAGTGAGGAGTTGTAAATACTGCGTGTACAGGTCGAAATCTTCCATGAAGTCTTCATTGAAAGACCCATCATTCGTAATTATCTGCCATTCGCCCGCCTTGCCCATCTCGGGATGATTCGAGACATAGGAAAGGACCTGCTGAGGGGTATAGAAGTCCGTGGCTGTATATTCTTTTACACCAATGATGATGTCCAGCGAATATTTGTAGCCCACCGGCAGGGCGGGAAGTAACCCACCGAAGCGCTTGCGAGCAAGGATCGAAACGGTTATCTCACCTTTGAGGTAAACCGGGTCCATATAGCCGACAATGCTATTCCCGTTTAAATACCATTGGCCGGCGTTCAGCCAGTTCGTCTGCACCCAGGCGTACATATCGTCGATGGTTTCGAATCCATTTGACGGGGGCGACGGCAGGAGGTCCGAGCCATCCAAACTGCAAGCGATTTGATATTGAAAGCTGGCGGGGTTGGGCGGAAAGAAGCCGCGAAGGATAAGCCGCTGGCGCTCCGCGCCGGTAATAATGCCCCCATTGCCTACCGCGAAGGAGACGGAATCCGTCAGGGAGCTATCCGCGAGCTTATAAGTAAGAATGAATTGAATGTTGGAATTGTCTGACAGCGTATGCCCGATGGAAGTAAAGACCACACGCGGCTCCCAAAGTGATATGGCGTCTAAGATGGCCTTTTTCATATTGGGGATTGCGACATTCAGGGGGTAGTCCTGAAATTTAGCGATGTCGCTACCGAATTCCGGGCGGAGTGGGTCGGTGCCTTTTGTGGTCCGAACAATAATATCCACGCATTGACGTATTGCCTGCATCCCCTCGGCAATTGAGCCGCCGCCGTTTGTACTCAGCGTCCACACCGGAGATTGTATGTCTTGCAGGATTGCCATTCGCCACGTGGTTAGTTGTGGCTCAAAAATCGCGGAAAGGGTTGCGTCTCTATAGACAATCTATAGACAAACTATAGTCACGGTACTGGTGGGCCGGAAGTTCCGCCACCGAATGTAACGCCGGAATGAATGTGCGTTGATAACTCGACAGTGCCCGCCTCTACTTGCGGAGCCTTCAGGGTTGTTCCGTCGAAAGAAACTGCTCCGCCATCGCCGCCGGACAGGGTGCCGGAGAACGCCAGGTTTCCGACAACGGCTAAGTTCCCAACTGCCTCTATCTGTGGGGCAGTAAGCTGGATCTTTGTTTGCGAAACAACTGAAATATCTCCGTCTGCCGTAACGGTCGCCTTTCCTCGTACGCTGGCCATAAGTTCATGCGTAGATTTATCATACTCTATCATCGTGCCGTCCTCAAATACCTGCCGGAACTTGCCGGGACCGGCGCCGGGATCAGGCAGGTCCTCGTCGTTGTGGACGGCTCCCAAAACAATACCTTCCTCCATCAGCTCGTCGCATACGCAGGCGACATGCTCCTGGATATTTAGTGGCCAGCTCTCCTTGTCAGTCATAGATACCCGCCGGAGAACAGGCCACCAATCCGTTGAAACATTGTCCTCCTTAAAGAAAACCTTTGCATAGCCTGGCTTTACCTCGCTGACAATCCCATATTTGAAAGGAAGATGCATTATTTATAAAGGGATTTATCGATCAATTTTACCCTCTTGATATTGGCGGAGGTTGTATAGCCGGAATCCCTGGTTATCGAATGGTGAGTATCCAGGATTTGATAAATGCCGCTGAACCGGCCTATGCCTTGCAATTGAACATTATTACCAGACAACAACAAGGCGTTGCCGGGGACCGATATTTCACCCGCGACCATTTTACTGTTAGCGTTATGAAGCCCCCAAGTCGCTTTTGCTTCAGCCTGATCCTCGTCCTCGACACGGTCGTACATTTCCAAATCATCACCGGAGGTTATCTCTTCGCCTGTGGCATCCCCGTTAAACCTTGTTGAATACTCAATAGTTTTCTTCTTTTGGGGGACATGATATCTGATACGCGCATTCTTATAAGTAAGATGGGAACTGTCTTTAATATTCCATTTTACCAGGTCCTCTCGTTTGAAAGTGATGGATGCAGGGCGTCCTTCAATTTCTTTATAATCAGTAAATACGAGCAGGTCGCCCCGGACGGAAAATATATAGCCGTATTCGCTCCCTAAGCGGTTTAAAAATTGCAAATCGGTTTCCCTGTACTGATTGGTTCGGGCTGGTCGGATATCTCGTATCGTCCCCTGGACTGTAAGGCCCAGGCCACCGGCGACGGTATTGGCGATCTCCCGGAGGCTTTTGTTCTCATGAGTTCTGCTGACCGCGCTCCGCATACCCTTCGCTAACGAGGCGGCGAGCCCTTTAATGGAGAAGATATCGCCATCAATGCTTCCGTTGCACTCCATTTCGTCAATTACGAATATGCCACACTTGAGGCTTAGTCCCTCAGTTCTAATAAAGAGCTCCAACGTCGCGCCTTTGTCAGGATACCAGGAATTTTTCCAGCGACCGTCCGTATCCTCCAACGATATTTGCAGTTCGTCGCTCTCGCCGGTGGCCCGATCATCGTATTCAATACTGAGCACCTGGTTGGAAACATCGGCAGAAATATCTTTGCCATTATAAAGGACTGTGAAATCGGGGATCGGTAGATTCATTTTATTACGTTTTCCAAGGCGGGAGAAGAGATTTGTCAGTTTCAACATTCGAAGCTGCGATAATGGGGACCTCCAGCACGATACCCGGCGCCAGGATGCTTGATGGAGCAATACTGGGATTTGCGCGGATCAGGTCTCCAATCCTCCCAATAGTACCGTAAGCTTTGTTACTTATGAGGTCCCATCGGTCTCCAGGCTTTGTTATGTATTGTGTGCTGTTCATTAAACAACCGTTTTTTGAGCGATGGGCGCCGCAACTGCGCATAGGGTCGCAATTGCCGACTGCAGGTTTGCATTATCAGTGGATACTTTTTGCCGACTGGTTATCAAGTCGGTCAAAAATAACATACTGGTCTTAAGAGAGGTGGCTGCATCCGAAACTCTTTTTGCCGCAACTGATAATTTTGTATTCCCAAATACGCATTCAGTTTGGTGGCTCGCAGTGGCATCAGTCAAGAATTTGCAATCATCTATAATATAATCGCAATTTGCACGAACCTCGGGCACTGCTACACTTGTATTTTTAGTTAAAGCCGTAGAATTTATTACTCCTCCTCTGGATCTAATATCGCTTACCCTGTCCGATACAAGTTTTTCGCATTTTGGAGGATTGACCCTTTTGCTTTTAGTCGCAGGTTTCTTGTCACCTACAGCAAAGGCATTCATTTGCGCCGTCAGTTGCAATTGATCAAGAGTATTGTCTGTCACACTTTCTTTTAGTACGACATTAACAACAGCCGCATATACATTTCCAAAATCATCTTGCTGTACAATATCAACCGTAAGTTGCTCAATTACATACCTGCCCTCGATCTTCCCATTGCCCCATAGTAAAGGCAATATTTCAAATGAATCCTTCGATTTTCGGAGAGCCGATATTTCCTGGGAGACCTGACAAAATTCCTGGTGCAGGGCGAGGCTTAGGGTAAGGACCTGCAGGCCAATGCCAGATCCCTGCAATCTAGGCTTTCGTGAAATAAGAGCATGCTCTACAAGGACCGCGCTTTCATCCTGAGAGAATGATACAAAACTTTTTAGCCCATTAAATAGGGTTGTCCCTAGCTGGCAATAACTCATTAGTAATTCCTCCTTGATTTTCTTGCTTCATGATCTTTCATCATCCGGTCAAACTCTGCCCTAACCTGGCCGCTAATCCTCCGGGCGTCCGCCTGGCTTGCAGACCCGTGCAAATTTATTACCGGGTTGAAATGAATATTACTGGCAACCCCGGATGAAATAGGAATTGCAACCGCCTGCGGCCTGACCATTTGCATGCGCAGCCCCCTGGTGGCGGCAGCCCATGAATTTATTAACGGCTTGGCGTGGATAGTGGCGGCTACCGTCTCGGCAATTCTGACCTTGTGGATATCGCGTAGGGGTCCTTCCTTTGCCGGACTAAACGGTAGGAAGTTGCGGATCTTCTTGACTATCCACATGATCGCCCGGATAGGGGCAGTGGCGACGGCCCATATCCCTTTTGCGATGCTGGTAACGATATTTTTACCGGCCTGCACGAAACGAGTACCCAATCCCGCCAACCAATTCCAGGCATTAGAGAATACTTGTTTTACGGAATTCCAGATGCCGGCAAAGAAACTACCTATTTTCTGCCAGCTCTTAATTATAAAAGCTGGTGTGAACGGTAATAATAGAACCTTAGCAGCATTTACCGAAGCGCGAAAAACACGAAGGGCTCCGGCCCATACTCTGCCGAAAAATGCACTTATCGCCCCCCAATTACGGACTATAAGATAGACTACGCCAGCCAGAGCGGCGGCGGCGGCAATATAAAGGGTAATGGGATTTAAAAGAAGGGCCTTACCGAATCCAAGTATTGCCGCGCCGGCACTCTGCAGGGCAGGCAATACGGCAAATTTGGTGGCATACTGAATAGCGAAGAGCGCATATTTTAAACCTTCGTAGGCGCGAGCGGCAAGTGCAGCAATTTTTGACCCATTCAGCAATGTACCGTTAAATAATTTTGATGTCAACGATAACAGCTCATACCCTGTTTGTAGCGCCTTCATGCCGAAGGAAACGACCTTCATAGCAACCCCGAAGGCCAAAAGTCCAACGGCGGCCTTTGCCACCATCATGATCAGCCTGCCATGCTTCTCTATAAACGCCATGATCCCCGGCATGGCGTCCGCTATTTTCTGAGCGAACTTTTGTACCGCCGGCAGGAGCTGGCGGCCAATGGCCTCGCTGGTTTCATGGAACTGAAGTTCCATAATCTTTAAAGGATCGGCCATTTGCGCAGCCGTCCCCTTTACCTGCTTTTCAATGGCCTTCAGGAGGAACATTTGCGCAGCGGCGCCACCCTTTGTTGCCTGGATCTGCTTGATGATGGGAAGGTCCTCCTTATTGATCGCGCCGGCGCGGGCCAGGGCCATCGATCCAAGCGCCGGGTTTTGCAGGGCCTTACCCAGGGCCGTAATATTGCTCATGGCATCCCCGAAGCCCTTCGCCTGCATGTCGAATGCCGCCTGGGTGGCTCGTTGGAATACGCCGCTCCTTATGGCCGCGTCCGTCATGGCTCGCTTGAAGGTGGAGAGCTTACCCTGCACGTTCATGATATCCTCGTCCTCTACTCCCCATTTGAACTGCAGCTGCCCGGCGAGGTCTATTTGTTCCTTCGCCCGTTTGACCGTGGAGCCCATCGTAATGAAACCCTGGATCAATTTCTTTTGGGCTATTTCGGATTCCCGGGCGTCGTGGATGGTCTTTGCGAAAAAAGCGGTGGCGATGCCGCCGGTGATCAGGGCGCGGTCGCCAATTTCCGAGAATCTGGATCCTATATTCTTCAGGCGCTTTGCCTGGGCTTCGGCATTATGGAAAACCTTATTGAACACAGCGGACGCCTTGTCCGTTGCGGCAATTATAAGGGCTATCTTGTTATTGTTTGCCATTGCTTATTTAAGAATCCCTTTTTTTATTCTCCAGGTGCGCAGCCTCGTTATTCCATTCCAATATTTCGGCCGTTTTCCATCCTTCAACCAGCAAAGGAGACTGGCCGTAATAATGGGCCACGTAGGCGATCATATCACGGCCAACTAAAAATTTAAAGCATAGAACATTGCGAGGAGCTTGTTGTAGCTCTTCATCTTCATGGCCTCAAAAAACTCGTAGGTCTGCTTTGATTCATTGATCGTAGTCGCAACGGCAATGCCGGACATGGTATATTTTTCCTGATCCTTGCCCGTCAGCTCGCGGACGATGGCGATTTTTCCGCCATCCAGGACGGCCCGCTTGACCTTGTTGTCGTTCTTGTGGATCTTCGTCTCGATACCCATTTCCTGCTCGTCCTCGGTTTCGTAAAAAAACCCATCGGCATCGGGAGCTGTTGGGAATGTAGTGGCTTGCTCTTTTTTCATCGTTTTTGTTTTAGCTGTTAAAGGAAAAGGGACGACCGGATAGGAATCTCCGCGCCGCCCCCTTTAAAGAGATTATAAACCCAGGGCCCGGCGATAGTTCGCCAGCTGATCATCGTCACCCAGGAAGAAAATATTTGCCATAGCGTCAATTTCGATAATGCGGTTCCCGTCCACTTCAAGCCGGAAGTACGTTGCGCTGTACTCGCTCTCCAATTCAGGGTTGTCGTTCATTTTAAGGGTGATGGGTGGCAGTACGTCCTTAAACCTGATAGTAAGGAACGCCACAACAGGGACCTCCGCAATTCGCCCGGAACTATCGTACGTCTCCAGACTACTCCTGACCTGCACCTGCCGGGTTACATACGGACTGCCGAACTCCAGGATCAATTCCGGGTAGACCGCATTAAATTTCATTTTTCCCGTCATCATATCGAAGCCGGAAGGCAACTCGATGCCCATTTGCATGCCGAGGGTCTTTTGCTCAACGTATTTTGCCTTAATGGCCGGTACGGAGACTTCCTCCAATTTTCCCAGGTGGCTATTGCCAGAACTGTAGAGGTTGGCGTTCGTGATTTTATTAATTTTAATATCCGGCATGGCGAGAATTATTTAAACTGGTTGAGTAATGAGATATCCAGGACGTCCTTGTAGGTAATGCGCTCGGCCGGAGTGGGGATCATGTAGATCCTTTCGAAAACCACCTTACCGGCCGCCAGGTCGCCGGAGGAATTATCGTCCTTATTATAGACGACCCGGCTACCAGGAAGAACCGCCCCGCGGCTTATCAACGTGCGAAGGAACGTGTTACCCGCTTCGCGAATAGTGTCGATAAGTGCCTGAGTGAGCGGTTGATCGATATACTTCAGTGCGGCCAGTTCCATAGTCTCGATGACCATATCATCTGCCCGGCGGATGTTGATGAAATTTTTGACAGAGGCGGATGTCGGGAATGCGGCATTCCGGTTGCCCCAGGTCAGGATACCGGTCCCGTACCCGGCGGCGATGGTTGTAATACCGACCGAGTTGAGCTGGTTGGCTTCACAGTTCGGGTCGTTCACGCTCCACTCAATCGTCCTTTCCGATCCCGTAGCGTTGGATATCGGCTTATTGGATGGAGAGAACCAATACCCATTATTCAGGTCATTGGCGATTATGACGCCGGCCATGAAGGCGCTATACGGGTAATCCGCATCCGCCGCCGTGGCATCGTCGTATGTTTTCAGGAAGGGATAGAGAAGTACTGCACGGGCATCGGCCGTGTTGAATACGATAGTCCCGCCCACACCCCGGCCACTTATAGCGCCGGAGATCGTTGTTCCATATGGGGCGTCTACCAGGTACACGGCGCGGAATTTCGCGGCGGCGGTCGCCATAGCTGCGACAATGGCGGCAATGGAACTGTATTGAGGAGACAGGAATATCTTCGGCTTATACCCGAATAGGTTAAATGCCAGGTCGAACAGGGCGAGGCCGGTCCGGTGGTTACTGTCGTCCACAGCGCCGATCAACTGGCTATTCGTGACGCTCGCGGAGTTGAGTTTCTTGTAGGTGAATTTATAACTCGTTGTATCGGTCACCAAACTGGACAGAGCCTTGAAATTGCCATACGAATCGATCGAGTAGTCCGTTCCGGCCACGATGGTAGCGGCGGACCCGTCGTTATTATTGACAACAACGGTATTCACCGGCGCGGCGGTTAATTTCAGCTTGCCGCCTGTAACCACCTGCACTTCATTTGTAACCTGCGTGGTGTTGCCCGTTGAATCGAAGGTATTAACGACCAGGATAGGACTGCTGCCCGCCAGGGCGCGGAGGATTTTCAGGGTCTTCGGAATATTGAAGCCCGGCAGAGGATCGCCAAATTGAGCGTCGTCCGCTGCGTTGAGGCATTGGGTCAGCACATTTACCGGACCTTTGGGAGCGACCCCGACAAGGGCGACAATGGACGATTTCACAATCTGGACCGTTTGCCCGCCGATTTCGAGCTCGATAGTTTCGGACCCGTGTAAGTATGTTGCTGGCATTTGAAAGAGTTTATTTTTTTGTAGAAATAATGTTTGCGTCCACCAGGAGACCCGACTTTATGAGCGCCTTTACGTGCGGGTGATCTTCCGGCAATTCCGTATCCTCGCCCTTCGTCAGCCGGAGATCCGTTTCTTTTCCTCCGACACGGATCGTGCAGTTATGATCCTGGGCTCCCGTGTATCTTAATTTCTTGCTCATTGTTCTGTAGGTATTATGGTTGTTGATTCTCCGTTACTATCATCATCGGCATTTGCGCCATTTAAAAACTTTACTTTTAGGTCTGACAACGCAGGAACAACGATCGGTTCACTCAAAGAATCCTGCACCAGCATGGCTTTACACTCAAAGCCGTATACATGCACCCAAAGCCCATCCGTCCCTCTATCCGCATCGTCCTTAACCAGGTACATCCTGTCGCAACTGGAAGGACGAAAACCGATCAGCGCCTTTTCTACCAGGTCCATTAAGATCAGTAATCCCCCTTCTCCTCTTCGTGACCTACCCAGGCACTCCACACTAAATTGCGGTTTTCGATCCTGTGTAATTGGGTTGGTATTCCGTACACCCGGAGAGGTAGATCCTGTGTAGACCACGTACGCAACGGCAGTTGGAACAGCCTTTGCATAATCGATCACACTGTCGGGCATCACCAGCGCCTTATAGACCGTAGCACTTTCGGTAAATACTGCCTGCAAATGGTCCACTATCTCTTGCTCTATTGCCTCTATATTCATGGAGCTGTTTGCAGGTGAATAATGATCGTATCCCCGTCGTACTTCCTCTCGACCTTATAGCAGTAGTAAGAAACGCCCGAAATAATGACTACCTCGGATTTATTACTCTCCACGGAATCAGCGAGGCCGGGAAAATATCCCGCCAGGTATTCCAGTTTGGGCAGTACCGCATCATACTCCATATCGCTGATCTCGGATTTCTGCGTAGGCTTATTTAAAAGAACTCTGGCGGTTTGCATGGGACCGCCGGCCAGTGGCGTCCAGGTAGCCGTGAATCCCATCGTATACGTTACGATGTCATGCGCGGAGGACCTGGGACCATCGAACAGGTTATCCATTACTGCCGGAGAATGACGGTTCCGGTAGTATCGGCAGAGGCGGCGTCCGCGTTGGCGTAACCCGACAGGGTGTTACCGCTCGCAGTCGTCGTAAACGATCCGGCGGTGTTATCCCAATACAGGAGAGCGCCGGCGGTCCATGCCTGGGCGGCCGTTTTAGGAACAAGGAAAGTTCCTTCCAGCCAGATCACTGCCGTATCCCCGGATACGTACTTGTTGGCCGCGATACCTACCAGGACGCCCACTTTTACCGGTGCGCCGCTGGCGATGTTGCCTCCTGCCGTGATCTCGATGGATTTACCTTTACTGATTTGATTGTTCATCTTTGCTATTTTGGGGAAGGCCGCTAAATAGCGGTCCTTCCGGTTTTAAGATAATTTAAGCGATTACGCGCCCACGTTTTTGTAGAAAGACCTCCACTCGATGGCCTTACCGCCGAACACGGTACGCACCTTGTACTGCAGGGCGTCTACCTCGAAACCGTATTTAGTCTCGGAATAGATATCCTGTCCTTCGAGAGTGGCATACTCCGCCGTATCGATGACGCCAGGATCGGCGGCCAGGAACCAGGAGTTATCCGTGATCCTCGCATCCACGATCACGGTCAATAGACCGATCCATACGTTGATATCGGAGCTCTTGGTGGAGACATATTGAGAGGAGGTATACTGCAGAGCCTCCATTTCCTTCGCGGGACCGACGATCAGGTATTTCGGCGCCAGGTTCAGGAAGCTGCCGCCGGGGGATTTCTGCTGACGGAATTGCTTCCGGGCTAAGCCCAAACTTGCTACCGTAATAGCTGTTCCGGGACCCGTGGTTAGGTTTGCGTGCGTTGCGACGTCGAACAATGCAACGCCGTCGCCCATCGTAGGGTTGCCCGTCAGGATGCCGTACATGATATCCCCCTGGAGCTGCGCTACCGCGCCGGACAGCAGGGTTGGGACACGGGAGAAGGCATTGAGATCGTCATTTACGATGGTTTCCCAATCGATGTTCACGATCTTACCGTATTTGGCAACCTTGTACGTTTCTCCGCTATCGGAGATCGTTGCCGCCTGGTATTCCCCGCCTTCCTGAACCTTTGTCAGCTTGACATCGCTAAGTTGCGTACGGAGCATATTTTTGAAATCGGTAGCGGTCGTTTTGCGGGACCATCCGGTGAAACTCTTGCCTTGCAGTTCATACATTGCCCGTAACGTCTTATTCATGACGTTCTGGAGGATGTAAGAGAAATCGCCGGTAGCCAGGCCACCGCCGCCGTCGCGGGTCATTTGGAGCGCCCTTCCCGCTATCTCCATTTGGGTCATGCCGCGATAATTTATGCCGGCCATTGTCAGACATTCCTTTGCGAGATCCATCATCGTCATGCCACGAAATTGACCGGGATCGCCGATAACTTCAGCTTTGAGCACACCCGCCCGTTGCATAATACAGGATTCCATGCCGCCGACCTTTTTATCCTTCTCGTCGGCATTGACGCGGACGCCGGATTGCGGTTTGGGTTCCACGGGATTTTTCTTAGCGGCCTCGTCAATGATCTGAGCGCGGGCGGCGTCTATAGCAATCCCCTGCTCAATCAATGGCTCGGCAAAGGTTTCGTCCAGGCCAGCAACACGGACAGCCTTACGGATATCCGATATCCTGGACCTTTCGGCCTTTGCTACTTCCCCGGCGTTGAGAGGGGCCGGTTTTTTTGATTCGTCGGCAATTTTGGTGCGGCATTCGTCCAACGTCAAATCACTTTCGATAAGGCTCTGCTCGAAATCGGCACTGAGATTGGCCGCGCGGCAGGCTTTTACTATTTCGGCACTGCGTTTTCTTTCCAGATCGCGTGCGGCTTTTTCTTCGGGCGTCATTGTATTTGAATTTTTGGTATTGCGAATTATGATTACGTCGTTTTCTATGCCTTCTTTTGACCGGCTGCCACTGTTATAGTCGGCGGGAACCGGAACAAAGGAAATCTCGGCGGGCTCCCAATCGATGGCCCGGTAAACAGGGATGGGATTATTTTCGGATTCATCCACTTCGTATTGGTACACCATGTACCCTACAGAGATATTGCGGATGATGCCCAGCTTGATATCGTTCACTACCCCTTTCCATTCATCCCGCTGGGATAACCTCAGTTTTGCCCTGCACTGCTTTGTACCGGCGTCTATCCAGGCTTTCTCGACCACTCCGAATTGATCCTGGAGGGACCATGTGCCGTGCGTATCGACCACCGGTGCGCCGGAGTTGATACGGGTCATTCTTACGTTTCCCTCATTGCAAACAAGAATTTCCTGATATCGGCCATCCCATCCATTCCGCAATACAGGCGTCTCCGTGGCAAAAACCACCTCGACTGTATTGTCGTCGGCATTGAAGGTTCCTGGCTGAAATTCAGCGCGGCCTTTTAGCGGAGCGATCTTGCGTTGTGAAGATTGGGGCATAGACTTTTTATCTGCACCAAAACTAGCGGGGATGAAATCGGCTCTATAGACAATCTATAGACAATCCTTAGACAAAAACAAAAAACCGGATCACTCCGGTTTTTTAGATTTCTTATTGTCGTCTGTGCTTTCTTCTGGATCGTCCAGGACCTCTTCGGGAGGGCGGTTATTATCAAATCGGGGATCAGCTTCCGGCATGAGCTCCAATTGATCCCACATTTCCTTATCTTCTTTCAGTTCTTCGCGCAATTCTTCGGGGATGTATCCGAACATGCGGACGACCGTTTGCCAGCTTATGATACCGGCCCTGAGCTGAAATTTAATAGCCTGAATTTCTTTGAGAGGATCAATCATTTCCCGGCGGGGCGGCGTCCAGGTCACTTCCGGGCTCACCGCAAAAGGGATATGCCCGGCGAGTTGAGCAGCTTCGATGAACCAGGGGTACACCTTATCACAGAAACGGGCGATCATGAGATTCCACTGAAGGCGCTCCACGTTGCGTTGGCTCTCCAGCCATCCCATCCTGCCTGAACTAAAGTTTACATTGCTGTAGTCGTTTGTCAGGGATTCGTAGGATGTGCCCAACCCTGCCGAGATCCCGCGCAAATTATTTTTCACGAATTCGCCAAATCCTGCGGTTGTGGGAGGTTGTGCGACTTCTATTTTTTTCCCAGGGGGCAGATATTCAATAGCACCTGGCTCAATCTTTTCAAGCTGAGGCCCGGCAGGGGCATTTTCTCCATCTACAGTATCGTCAGTTACAAAGACGCTATACGAGGCGGCCACCTTACTTCGGATCCTTTCGGTAAACTCGTAATCGTCCAGGTCCTTCAGGCGTAACATAACTCCACAGCTCATTGGAACACCTCGTATCTGCCCTGTGCGTTCCACTTCGTAGACGTGGATAATATCAGCGGCGGGAACAAATTCAGATTCGTTTCCGAATTCATTGGGATGATTCTTATACAACCAATAACCTTTCCGGCGACCTTGCCGGTCAATAACGATTCCGTAATAGGTTATGGTGTTATCAGTCTGCCAAACGCCGTTATGTTTGGAGGTGTCGATAAAATCTCCTTCCAGGACCTGGAGACGCAACGGGATCTCCTCTTTGCTTGTTCCGCGAACCTTTCTAACCAGGCATTCCCCGCTTTCCATTACGGTACGCATGA
>Ga0307517_10006705_pt1 | contig 16950 bp, 21 predicted proteins | sample 23_EM_MG_FD_194515 | JGI IMG/M metagenome (GOLD analysis project Ga0307517, IMG submission 194515) | Populus trichocarpa ectomycorrhiza microbial communities from riparian zone in the Pacific Northwest, United States - 23_EM | ecosystem: Host-associated > Plants > Roots > Unclassified | place...
AGTAGGTGGCGGACCTCCAGCGATCTGTTATACTGACCGTAATCAATGGTGCCGATTGTGATTGTGGCGAAACTGAGGGCGAGGAGTGGAACGAAGATACCCTTGACGGGGTCCTTGATGAGCCTCAAGGATTGTCGCGGGTAGAGGATGAACTGGATCAGGAGGGTGGTCGTGTTTAAGAGAAAGAGGGCTATATTGAGGAAGTAGAAAACTTCCTCGAAGTGAATAAAACCAGGCGGTTTGTATTTGACCCCAGCCAGGGTGACATAGACAGCACTGCGGCATTGACGTGAAGTTGATTGGTGTGGATTGAGGTGAGTGCATCGTACTCACCCGGTACCAATCCCGATAGGAAACTAGATAGATGGTAGGCATGCACCGACGGGCAGGAGGGGGGTGCTGTCACATACCGCTTGCCAGGTCCAACCATGTATCCTCCTCGCGATATTGCTCACACTCTTGGCCGCGTTTGCGATCCTCTCTCGCTTTCGAGTGGGAGAGTGAGGCGACATGGTTCAGAAAGAGCGAGAAAGCGGGAAGTGGGATGTCTTTCCGTCAGGCCGGCTGCGGAGGATGGGAAGAGGGAAGAAGAAAAGGGAGAGAGGGAAAGCGGGCGAAGGGATTCTTCTCGCTAAGTAAGGCGATTTCCGATCGGTTCTGGGCCAGGATCCAGAGAGCTTGTACCGTGACAACTGGCGGTCAGATTGAGAGTGTTTTGTCGTCAAACATCAAACGATATTATCACCGGAGAACCGAAATATAAATCGCTCACTACAGATATAGTTCTGAGCGGCATCAGCAAAATTCCCTCCCCATCATTGACTTCATCGGGTAACGGCTCCAAGTCAGTGTTCCCTCTTCCCGGCGGGAGCGTATCCTTGCCATTCGCTATTCTGGCCGAATAAGGTGGATGGTGACCGGTGAACGCTGATTATTGACGATATCCAACCCCTCGTTTCTGGTCTCCTTTTCTCCCGGCTCGTTTTGCGGCCCACGCATCTCCTGCTCAATACCCGTCTTAGAAACACCAAGCTAACAATGAAGTGGATCTCACTTGGGGCCCGGCCTCGGCACGGGAGTTGTCCAGTTGTCCATCCCGCCGCTTCAGTCGTCTAACAATCAAATTTTCAATCCCTTGTTCATGCCTTCTCGCTAAACCGGACGAAATGGTGGGAGAGGCCCGGGAGACTGAAATCCATAGGGAGGGGTGTTGTTTGAGAATAACGAGCTGTGGAGTACACGGTGGGGGGTCGCGTTCTGCCGCGGGTCCTCGTCAAGGTGAGTCGAAGAGAAGATACATCACCCGAGTTAGCCATCCGAGCCCACCAACGAGTCGGTGATCTTGATCAGCGTTAGACGCCAAGCAACGACGCGATGGTTTCGCACGACCAACACCCGACACATCAAACAAGCCCATCATTCTACTCTGAACTTGAAGCTGATCCTCAGTGACTGACCCGGTCTATTCCTGAGTCAGGAATTCGGTGTGATCAGCCTCCCATTGCGGTCCTGGCATAGAATCACCACGAATCTCAGTGCTCCCCTGGCAAACCGAGGCAACCGCCGACTAGAAGCGATGCACTCACGGGCTACCGCGTCGGCGAAACTTAAAAATACCTGATGCCTCTCGCTAAACCCACGGTTGAGGTTATGATAGAACACCGGGACACGAGAGGTATCGTAGACCAGCGCAGGTTCCCCTCGCCTGAGAACTAGAGGAATTATAAAATTGACGTTGAACACGCACCGGGGAAAGTCCACGCAGCCCATTGTCTTTCGCGCGCCGAAATAACCTGAACCCCTCGAACAGTCGGGGGCGCGGCGATGAAACACCCACAAAGATCGTCGCCTTCCTCACGATCTTGACCCCGCCTCTGAGATCGTTACCGCGACATCAGCGAATTACACCCATACCAACGACACCCATAACATACCTACGACGGACCTTTGGCCCAATGTGGGGAATGCTGGACTCTGCAGAGTCCCGTAGGTCAGACTTCTAGACAAGGTCGTTTGGGTTGTTTGGGAGATGTGACTCGGATGTCTCAGTGCCCCCCCCCGTCGAATCCGGGTCCCAGTTCGCACTTGATCACATCACTTCTCCCCATCAGGGAAATCTAGGGTCGGACTTTGTGTGTTGTATGCGGTCGCGCGTAACCAGCTTCAGTGGAACGGTCGTACACTCCATCCAGTTCTAAGTTATTCAGAGCGATTGTACTGGGGAAGTGCTATGGTATGATCGTATTCTTGACCCCTCCCTCCACATCAGGGTTGGTTGGATCACAAGGTTCAACTCCCCCAGTCGGGGATAGCGTCGACGACCAGATGACGGAAGCAAAGTGGTGCGCATGCGGTCGTCCCGGAGCAGTTCCAATCTCAGTCCAACCGCCGATCGCAGGTGTTTGGCTCGTTGCCTACCACCCCCCATGACCGGATTCTGGCGGGGATATCTGGCCGAGGTGTAAGATTTATAATCTGGGGTCGATGAGGCTCGAAGGTCTGGAATACTTACTTAAAAGACCGCCCTCACCAGGGAGTTGTTCAATCGAAGCGACCATGGTCCATGGTGGCTTTGGACGGCGGGCAACGGGATTTAATTGAACGTGTGGGGGTGCTATCTCGGTATTTTTGCAGTGGGTGTACTCCTAGTCATACTTACTTGGTTGTTCAATTCGTTCTCCCCTAAATGGCGATTACGTCGGGGGTCAGTACTAGTCAGTGGTTACTTATCGATGGATTGATCGGTTGAGGACCCTACCACAAAATTGCAACGTTACCTCGGTCCAGCTCACGTTTGAAGGCCGCAGCCATGCTTCTTGAGCGCGGAAGGAGTCGGATTTTGGTTCTTCCCGTGGTGAATGGTCAGTTCGGGGGTCATTCTGGACACAATCTCCAGGGAGACTGCACCATACCCAACTCTTACGCGCCGGGCGTTATAGGGTAATTTCCAGCGTACACTTAACGTTCCACCTTCAAGGCTCCGGACTCACTGGTGGCCCGGGAGTGCACCCTGAGATATGGTCGGGTGACTGCACCCGGTCTCTCTGAGCCAATGGTTTGGGAATGACTCCCAAGGTCGAGGCCCGAGGCCCGAGGGGCTGCTCGCCTCAAGTCGGCCCACCGCGAGGGGTGAACGAGACAAATTCCTTGCGCCGTGCTTGTGCGAGGCGTGGAACTCGAAATTTCCCACGGCCACAACCTGATACACCCTGGTCCATTCTGACGCGTCCCGCCTAGCACGGTGCACGACTGGGCCACGGCAGGGGTTACTTATCGATTGATGGCAAGATAGAATCGGGTCCCAGCGGGCCATCGACCGAAGAACGGAGATCTCAGCGCTTCGACTGATTGGTGATCGCCACGTTTCTCCCCCACGCGTCCACCAACGGCGTTGGGCCAAATCACCATAAAACGGGCTACCTGGTGAGCTTTGTCCCCCATTGCACTCATGTCCGCTTCTCATTCGAGCAGACCCCCCTCCACTCCCCGTCGGGATCCCTCGCAGTCGGAGGCTCTCTCACGCTCACTCCAGTCTACCAGGCCGAACAAAGGGTCTAGTAGCTATAGAGAACACCTCAACGACGTAAAGTGCGTTTGAGAGATCCTCCAGGTTCGCCACCCACTTACCGATTCATTTACGCAGGAAGACCGCCATCGAACGCGGGGTTGCCATCGACATGAAGAGGTCCCAGAAAGCTGGCTCGACAGACGTGGTTAAATTTATCCTGGCCTTTTGCTGTGAAGATGATCCGTCAGACGTCCGTGATACACAAGCCTTGAACGAACGCTTTAAGGAATGTTGGAAGAAGGTGGCCCCGGTGGCCAACTCTCCTGAAATGAAGAAGCGACTGGAGGAATAGTACGTGGCCCAGTCATCTCCTTCAACCCCACTTGCAATTGTTTAACGCGTTGCGCAGCAAATCGAACTCCAACAACGAACGCGCCATGTATGCACCACTCTCGAATGCTCTGAATTACGGGCTCGAACGTTTGTCAAAAATCGATGTGGAGGGACTGCCCAAATTCGGGAACCATATCGTGTTCGTGCCGTCAGACAAGGGGATAAAATCCGACCGGGATCTGGACGGTTCGCTGTTTAAGCCAGACATCGCTCTCATGAAGCTCTCCACTGCCCGCGACTTCCATAAGATCAAGGAGACGAGGGGTTCAAGCGTCTCTCGGTTCGTCAGCAAGATCCCAAATCAGACGACGTCCAACAGGCGTCCTCCCAAGGCTAGTCTCTCCACGCAAGTTGCAAAGAATAATCTATCCAAGAACAACTCTGAGACCGCCCCCTCCTGTCGAATCAGTTGGAAGGACATCCTCTCTGCGGTTGAAGTAAAACGGAGTTCAGGCAAAAAGTGGCCTAAACTGGGGACCTTTGCCGATGAGGTTGTGCCAATTGTCAACGAGGATGCGGATGAGGAACCTGCCACATCACGAAACCCGGATCGTGAGACACCTTCGGACATTTCTGAATCTCAAACGCGTAAGATTCCCGCACTTGTCTCTGGGCGTACCACTGAAAACCGAACAGTGACGACCTCGAAATCCGGCATGAGTAAGAAGCGCTCCGCGGCTGATGCAGGGATCAGCTCTGCGGTACAAAGTACAGCCAGCAAGCGGCAGAACCGGGGTCCAAGGCCAGGCTACTTGAATCAAACCGGGACATATGCAGGAGAGAAACTGTCAGATTCGTACTCGGTCAGCCACGCGCTAAATCTACTTTTCCAAGGTGAGTTCCAGGATGTTCGTGCGGGGTTCAAGAGGTTTACGCGGCCTGCCAGACGACTCCCTTTGGGTCTCTTGGGTGGACCGGGAAGGGGTCATCGTCTCGTCGCGGATCGGTCTCTTTGAACACCTCCCGCTTGTGCTCGTCCTGCTCCTCGCCCTCCAGCGATTCGGAGACCGTCAATGGGGGAACATCGTTGAGCTCGCCTCGGCGGAACACCCCATTTCGTTGTACCCCGTCACTGAGGATGGCGCGCTCGGGACAGAGGAGGCGGGTGTTAGCTTTCACCCGGAAGATAAGGTACATTCTGGGTGGTCTCTCCTGGGTAGAGCGACAACGGTTATTGGTGCCAGCACCGAGAAGAAGGGCAATGACGGGCCGGCGAAGGATGGACGCGTCGATGCTCAAGGGGATGCGGGAGACGACCCTGTTGAAATCACTGCGGATGAGGATCTCGAGGAACCGGAGGCCAATGAAGCCATCCCCAGTGGTAGTGACGCTGCGCGCGGGGAGGACAGGAAGCAGGACCCCCTGGATCAAGCTCGCGACGCCTATCGAAAGGCTTGCGACAAGATCATCAGCGCACACAATCTTGTCCTGAAGATCTACTGGCCAGAGATATCTCGAATCCAAGAGTGGGAGATCGTCGCACACGCCCAGACGTTGGGGAAGACGGACAGGTTCATCAGGGGTCACGTCCCCGAGGTCAAGTACGCTCGCGATCTCGACCAGTACTCGACCCGGTACATCCGGGACTTCCTGGACCTGCAACACGGCAAACAGACTGGGACGCGAACACTTCGTCTGGTGGTGATGAACCGTCTGCGACCCCTCCATGACCTAAGCGGAGAGCAGCTGTGGAATGCGTTTTGGGAGTGTTTTGCATGTAGGTGTTTCTTGGTGCAGTTCTGCGACCATCCACTAACCCGGTTCCGTCAGGTCACTACCGTCTCTGGGTCAACGGAATCCGTCATGGGGATATCAGCCTCAACAATCTGATGTACAACATCTCTCCGACTGGAAAGGTTGAGGGAGTCCTGAATGACTACGATCTCGCCTCATGGGACAAATTCCCGACCACGAACAGTGACCGAACCGGCACTATCCCTTTTATGGCTCTTGATTTACTCCGCAGTGGACTTGATCGACAGATTCCTCGACTGTACCGACACGACGCGGAATCGTTTGTATGGGTGCTCACCTACCTGACTGCCATCACGGTCGAGTACAGGGGTCACTCCGTCAAGATCTCCCGGCCACCGGTCTTCGAACCCTGGTTTAGAGACGATTTTGACTCCCACTACACATTGAAGCAAGCCTTCTACTTCAGGTATGGTCGTGATCCCCGGATCCCAGAACACCATGCACAGTACCTCACCACGATCAAGAGGTTGATAGCGTATTGGGTCGACTTTGATGGTGTCTTGACGGACTTGGAGATTGCCGGATCGGTCGAACCAGAAATCGACAACCCCGAGAGTGCTCTGGAAGATTTGATCAAAGGTGTGGAGACGGCATTGGGAGCGGGCGTCCAAAACGAATTCACGACAGTCAAGACCCTCCTTCTCAAAGCAATCGCAACCCCAAAGGTTGCGTAATGGTCTTTTGGATTTGTAGTCTAGCTTTGTGTGTATGTCGCAGTAGATCTGGATTATTTATAGAGGACTTGCTCCATGCTCTCCCCCAACGTGATCGCGGGATCGTCCAAGCGTTCGCCGTTTCCACCGCCACCACCATGAAGTACAAGGGTTACTTTGCTAAGGTCCCTTTGTTACCGTGCTACCGTGCTTTGACTTTCTCTCATAGGCGAGTACCCACGGTTGTGCATAACGCAACCTCGTCCCGGATTTGTACCCGACCACCCCTCTCATCTCATCGTTAAATATCTCTTCGATCCTAACCCAGCCATCCTTCCGAACCATCTCTATCCCAATTAGTGGACCAGCGACACTATGATCCAATTCGTGTGGCGGGGAACCCCCAGTTTCCCTCCCAGACCCCAGGTTGCTTAGTCCGACCGTGAATTTGCTGTTTACCCCCGTTACGAATCATGGGGCAACTCACTTCGGTATTGTGCTAATCGTTTCTTCGAGGTTATACGCCTCTGTGTCTTGAGGATAGGATAAACCTAGCCAAAGCTGATGGAATTCGGTTCCGGGCCCCTCGGTTACGATACCCCCATACACCAGTGCCCCCATCGTCCCCCTCGCCGCCCTGTGCCAGGCTCTGGTACCTGAAAGTCCAATTTCCTACCATATCATTCACCTTCCGAGAATAACCATCTCCGCCTTTACATACGTATCCAAACAACTCCGAATTTAGCTAATTTGATCTCCTTCCATCTTTTCCTCTAATCTCTCTCATCGATCCGTCCTAGCACTGCGACGGGTTCGGAGTACAACCTCTGAGTTTCCTTTATGTTCCCGAACACCCTGTTCAATTGGGGAGGTCGAGTGAAGGTGTCCGGAACATGCCTATGTTCGCGGGCAGTGGTGGGATCTTAGAGGCCGAAACAAACGCACCGGAGGAATAGCAAGATGTGTTAGGCATTTCCGGAGCGTCAGAACACCTCGACGCCGAATCCATTATCGATTCGACATCTTCATTGAAACACGACGCCGTGACCTCGGAGAAACGGAGACCGCCCGAGAGGTCACACGGCCAACGCGGGGAAGAGCGGATGTCGCCCACCACCCCCGAGGACCTGACGAGTTTTGGTAAGTCGAAGGGATGTCCCGTCAATCAGTGTCTCTTCTTTTGAGGCAGCATAAACCAACCTAACCCCTCGAGAAGGTGGAAGGAACAGATGAATCGGAAGCCCGAGGTGGGATGTAATTCGGAATGGATCAGGTGGAAGGGTTTAAGGTTAAGGTTAGGTGATAATCCACATGGTTGAACGAAGGAGATCTGACTATCATCCCACCAAAAAGCGTTTACCCGCAAATATACGACATGGTGAAAGGCCGCAGAGGGAGACGGGACGTGCGTAGTGAGCGAGAGAGTTAGATTGGCCCGGGGAGATGTCCTTCTACCGTTCGATGGGTGGTTTTAGGACGTGAAACCAGATGCGAGTGAAAAGGTGTTTTTGCGTCCGGGGAACCCATGATTTGGAGAAGATGCAACAAGTTTTGGGTGCAGTCGGTTCGTCGCATATGCAGATAGTCGACAGTGTGGTTGAGGATCTCTGGCAGTGGGGGTGCACCGTGCACGATATGATCATGGTACATTGAACTACGACCGTGCACTTGATGCTCAGGCGCTGACCTTAAGTTTGCCATTTTTACGACGCTGAACGTGGCCATGGGCCGGTCTGAATATCATGGCCTGAGAAGGCGTGGAAGTTAACGTCAATCCCTTGACGTCTGCTCCGCTGACATGCGCCAGCGCGATCTTCATCAAGTGGAGATGATTCGGGAGGACCGGTATGTAATCGACGTGCGGCAGACTCGAACTCAGGATCGAAATGGAATCGGCCGAACGCGTCGGAACACGGCGACAAGTACGACACCAGTATAGACACTCGCCCAAAATACTCAGCTGTATAATGTTGAAGTGCCCCATACATATGAGCGACTGATATGGTAAATGGGTACGAGAACCTAGGCGGAGGGCCAATGGCACGGCGCGAACCTGTTCGTGGCGGGTATCCCGCCAGCCGGCGCGCCGGCATGGAATCAGATCAAAGCCACGAGGCCAATCACCTACTACCGCACCGCCATCTACGCCGATCCATCCAACACCGACATGGACGACATACGAAAATCACTCTCCAAAATAAAGAAGAAGTTCAAGCACCGACTGCCAGGGGGGGAACGCAAACAGGACGGAATGGGGTCTATCCTCGACGGGGACTTGGAGAGGGCTGATTCAACGAGTTCGCTTCCGCAACAAGAGCCCCACACCGTAACGGACCAAAGTTATGACCGAGAAGGGGATAGAGCCGACGTAGCTGGAGAGCAAATTGCTTCGGCGAATCGACCTCAACCAGATGGGCCGGAATCTGTGCCAACGCGTGGGAGCGATAACGATCAAGGAGATGGAGAGGCAGACATCGATGGAGAGGAACCTAGCCAGAGGGGCTCGGGCCCACACTCAGACGTTGAAGTTGCAGTAGGAAATGGACGTGGTGGAGAACTCGAGGGAGTCTATCTCTCTCCATCCACTCCTTCGATCCCACACGGTGGAAAGCCCGACGGTATGTAAACGTGGTTGTTTTCGTGACTGCCTCTGATCGTTCTTTCCGACGATGCAGATATTGAATATGGACCAGAAGTTGTTCGCCCCGACGAATCCCTCGAGCTGAGCACCGCCGCGGGTGAGGGTCTGAACTGCAAACCTACCGTGTCCGCCACGGCCGAACTGCTCCGTGAGGTGACAGACTCCACAGCTGCCTTCGGCCCGCTCAAATATCTCGCGAGATCTCTCTGCTTCATTCTCGACAATTGCGAAGTATTTCCTCCTTCACGCGTACTCGATTTGTGATACTCACGGCCGTTATAGCAAACGGAGGTGAATGAAAATGCCATAGAATTATTGGCACCCAGAGTCAAAATTCTTTCTGAATCGCTCTCCGCACCTATCCCTCCGGGTGACGCCAATGAGGAGGAGAGGGCAACCAAGCTGGTACAGTGAGTCCATATTCTCCCAGATCAAGAACCGAGTCTGACGCACGGGGATTTATAGGGAACTGAAAGAGATCGGCCAAACTATGGATTCGATGACGAAGCAGAAGGATCCCGCGCTTTTCCTCAAAACGCCCGAGAACGCACAGAAGGTTAACGGTCTGGTGCAAGATATTCGCTATGCCTTGATGGACTATCAGGTTTGCTCTCCCAAAAGCCTTGCTCTCATTATAGCTGACATATGCCCAGACTTCGTTCCGACAAGATAGGTACGACGAGGGTTGTCAGAAGATTGTAAGTCTCACTCCCTGACAGTCCCACCCCTCGCAATAACTTGCAAATAGGGAGATATGGATCACCATCGTCTGGAAAAGATGTATCACACCACCAACGCAGGGTACCGTTCCGGGAACAGGCAGGGGTGCCTGAGGGGAACCAGGATAGATCTACTTCTGCAGCTTGAACGCTGGCTAAAGGACGAACAAGACCGCCGGGTGTTCTGGCTGGATGGTCTCGCGGGGACCGGGAAGTCGACCATCGCCCAGACATTCGCCGAGATCAGCTTCGCGGATGGAAGGCTTGGCGCGAGCTTCTTCTGCTCACGAGATTTCGAAGATAGAAACAACCTCCAAACAATCCTCCCAACTCTCGCCTTTCAGCTTGCCTATCGGTACCTCCCGTTTCGAGAGCGGTTGGTCCAAGTCTTGAGGGCCGATCCTGATGTTGGAGGGGAATCTCTTTGTTCGCAAATGGAGAGGATTATCGTTGGCCCATTAAAAGCCACCCGCATCCGGACACTTATCATTGTCGACGCCCTTGACGAATGCAAGGATGAAGAACCCGCTTCTGCCATTCTTTCCGTGCTCTCCCGTTATGTGGACAAGATCCCCAACGTCAAGTTCTTTATCACCGGTCGTCCGGAGCCTCGGATCCGCTGTGGGTTTCGCCTCAAGTCACTCCAGCCCATCACAGAAGTTCTCAGGCTGCACAATGTCAAACGTTCTTCAGTGGATAGGGATATCAAGTTATTCTTCAGGACTCAATTGACCAACATTGCCAAAACCCGAAGTGACTGCGATTTTGCCCAAGATTGGCCAAACCCATCAGACATCAACATTCTTTGCAAAAAGGCAGCAGGACTCTTCATCTATGCTTCAACAGTCATCAAATTTGTTGCTTTCAAGAGCAGAACACCTACTGAACAGCTAGACCGGATCATCTCTCTCCCACAAAGCACTGCTCATGAAGGAAGGTCTGGGATTGACCTCCTTTACACCCAGGTTCTGGAGCAAGTGGCTGATGAAGTGGATGCAGATGTTGAAGAAGTCTACTCCCAATTCAGGACTGTGGTTGGGGCAGTCTTACTTGTGCTTAACCCTCTTTCTGCCAGGGCACTCTCAGACCTCCTTGGGGTTTCTAGCCTATCAACCCTCCGCCCTCTCCACTCTCTCCTCCTTATCCCTGAGAGTGCAGAAGACCCTGTTCGGGCCTTCCACAAGTCATTTCCTGACTTCCTCATGGATTTGTCTCGATGCAAAAATGAACAATTCTTTGTAGAACCCAGAGTTCATCACACAGAAATCCTACTTTCATGCTTCAGGCTCATGGGGGAAAGGCTAAAGAGGAATATCTGTAACCTGGATGACTATGCTGTTCTCAGTGAGGTCAAAGATATCTCTACTCGAAAGAAAGAGTACATTGGAGATGCTCTAGAGTATGCATGTCAATTCTGGACAAAGCACCTCCTGGAGATCCCTGTTGATAGCTTTCTCAGTGAAGAGGTGCAGAAAGCAGTTGTCAAGTTCTTTACAAAACATTTGCTATATTGGATTGAAGTCCTTGCCCTCACAGGGAAGCTTGGTACTGGGGTTTATGCCATAAATGATGTTCAACAATGGAGTGCTTTGGTGAGTGCTGTGCAGACTGTCTGCTGAGACTTGTATTGATTTTCCTTGTTTAGGCAGGTTTTTCATCTGTGTGGACAAATGACAGCCAGAGAATCCTTTTGGAATATTTTGATACAATCTCCAACTCTCCCTCCCACCTATACCATTCTGCCCTCCCACTTTCCCCTTCTTCATCTTGGCTCCATGAGTACTACATCGCAGAGCTCTCACAGGAGGTTAGGGTGGTTGAAGGACTCAAAACAGAGTGGGGCAAGTGTTATCATACAGTTCTGTTGGAGGATATTCCATGGACACTCTCATACAGGAATAATACTATTGCCATTGGATCTGCACTTGGGGACATCCTTATCCTTGATGTACTCACAGGCAGGCAGACAGCTATCCTCTATGGGCATACAAATTGTGCAACTTCTGTCACCTTCTCATCAGATGGAGCATCACTTGTATCTGGGAGCAAAGACAAGACTGTTAAGCTCTGGGATATGCAGACTGGTGGTGTTGTCAAGACATTCTATGGCTATACTAGCATGGTTTGCTCTGTTTCCATCTCAGCAGACAGTACCACAATTGCTTCAGGGTCTGACAGAACAATTCATTTATGGAACATTCAAACAGGAGAGTGCCATAAAACCATAGAGCAACAGTATTTAGTATACTGTGTCAGGTTCTCCCCTAAAAACCCTCAAACCCTTATGTCTGTATATCCTACAGCTATTCAGCAGTGGGAAATTGATAGCTGCTATACAGTTGGACCTACATATGATGGTAATCAGATTGCTTTTTCCTCAGATGGCACCCAGTTTGCTTTCCGTACAGGGGGTGATATCACAGTCCAAAACATTAATTCTGGAGTAGCTGTGGCTAAATTTAATGCAGCCCACAGAGATTTTGGTCCCTGTTGTTTTTCCCCTGATGGTAGGCTGGTGGCTATTGGTGATGATCAGAAATTCCATCTCTGGGACATCACTGGCTCACACCCTCACCTTGTTGAGACCTTTGTTGGCCATGTCTGCTATATTAGCAACCTCACATTTTCCTCCCCCTCCAACATCATTTCAGCATCCTGTGACAGATCAGTCAAGTTCTGGCAGATTGGGGCCCCATCAATGGGCCTGGTTGTGACTGATCCAAAATCCACACCCCTCACTTCAACTCCAGCCAGGTCTATCACTCTGAAAGCAAAAAACAGTCCCATTATTCCAAGTGATTTGCCAGATGGAGTGATCAAGACCTGGGGTACCTCAGCTGGCTGCAGCAAAAGATCTCCCCAGATTCCAGCCCAAGGCTCCCATGAGAACAACATCCAGCAAATTGACAGCAAATTGATCTTTGTTTGGTATGCAGATGAAAAGATCAACATCTGGGATGCTGAAAAAGGGGAGCTCCTCCAGACAATGAAAGTGCCCAGAGAAAGAGTTACAGACCTAATGGTATCAGGAGATGGGTCCAAGGTCTTCTGTCTGTATGAAGAATCCATTCAAGCATGGGACATCTGGACAAGTGAGGCTGTGGGTGAAGTGCAGCATCAGGGAGAAGAAATCATTGCAATAGATGGCTCAAAAATCTGGGCTATGGATGGATGGAGGTCTCAAGGGTGGGACTTTGGGATTCCAGGCTCATCCCCTGTTAAGTTGTCCATTGAGCCCCCAGATAGGCTCCACCTCAATGATACCAAGCTGTGGGAAATTAACATGTCCAGGATGCAGGATGTGGTTACTGGAAAGGTGGTTTTCCAGCTGCCTGAGAGATTTGGAAAGGCAGTTTATGTACAGATTGGTGGCCAATATCTAGTTGCCTATTTTAGGTCAAAGGAGGTATTGATTCTTGACTTCAGCCATACTCTAGCATAGATCTATAAGACATGTATCTCCTTCACTTATGCCTGAAGTTCTATGTGCTGAATATTTGATTGCTTGACAAGTGCAGTGCTCAAACTTATGCTATGCAACCAACAAATGGATATGAACAGGTTTTCTGTACAATGTGTATATGCAACACCCCACAGAAGGGAGATACACATTCATGGTAATGGATCTAGGGTAGAAAGACCTTGAGCAAAAACCAGAAGATAAAAGATAAAAGATGAAAGTTATATGAACATAATGCAACAGAGACAACAAGATAATACAAGGGTGAGAGAGATAAAAAAACACTGACTATTAACATGATCAAAATTAGATAGTGCTTAACCCCTCCTGAAAGTGGCTAAGGAAACTTTGGTCTGTTGAAAACTGCCAATCTTCATCCTAAGAGGACCATGAGATGGATGTTATAAGTATGATTAATACCATCAATGACAAATGTCTGGTCAGGTCAAACCACTGAGAACCTCAATAATGAAGGGATCTGAGATGTATGTCAATGCACACAGTGCACTCTGGGCTGGCTTGTCCTGGTTTCAACCACCCTAGTGGCCAAGTTGAAGCAATGATCTAAGAACATGAGGATGTCAATGCAATATTGAGACATGGGGTCAGCCCAACAACAGAATGGCATGGCAGGGAAGTTTCCATCGTGATATAGAAGTGCCATGCTACCATCCTAGTCACCTTCCTATGTTGGTGTCGACTTCATTGTGTCAACATCCCATGCATCTCGGTTTGATCGTATTGGTTCAGCCACTACTTCCCGAGCATGGGGAGACGAGCAGTGGGGGCTGAGGCAACAATGCCAGCATATATCGCACATTGAAAACCGATGTAGCTGTTGTCAGAGAGCTTCAAATCGGGGGAAGGGAGATCGACATGTCGGCATTTCAGACGAGCACACGAAGGAGTTTTGCGGATGTTTCACTGAGACAGTCCTCGATATCTTGCTGAATGTCGACGATAAACGCTGGAGTCACAGGGGAGAATAATCCAGCCTAGGATTTCGTTAATTTGGTCCTACGCGCCGCACGAACTCTCCACTCACAAATGTCAGAGGAGTCGTTCAGGTCTCAATCGTGCTTCTCTGTGAAGTCATTGCCGTGTTTTTCTGCCTCCCTCCTCTTGTAACTCTGCATGGGCAGACATAGCCCAACTCACGACAATGGTCCCTCGACCCCAAAGCGGGTCCATCCTGTCTGCACAACCTAAATCAAAGAAGGCACTGTACGTTAGCTTGCTCTCCATCCTGTAGCCCTGCTTTGCCGTCGTCGCTCATGGTGAAAGGTGGGGGAGTTTCGGAAGAGATGTGGCGCATATCCGATACACTCAGTTTGGTGTCCTGGCACCAACGACCTGTGGACCTGGTGTGTTCGGTTCAAGTACTATTGCTGTGAACCACACGAACTGTAGCAGAGGTAGGGGCCGGGGAAAGTTACACATGCTTTGGAGCGGATGTCGCCGTAGTGCTCAGGTAGATGATCGTGGTCTGGCGCCTACTAGTATAAGGCTCTTTTTACGTTGAGACATGACATGCATGACCTCTCCAACTCTGCGCCTCCCCACGCCACTCACAACACACAATCATCAAGTCAGTATGTATACCAAGGGTATACCTTCGGAAGTAATTAGGTCGCCTACTCACCCCACATACACCCCCGCCTGATTTTTCCTACTGACAGATTTCTGGTGATCTCCTCGACTTATGCGTTGTGTTGACGTACCAGGAGATCGCTTGCTGGTCGTAAGCAAGCTGTTATCCCCATGACTCCTAGGGCTCACCCCAGCGTACTCATCCAAGCGCACGTGTAATTGGGATTCAAAAGTTGACTTCAGTCCCCAAGTGTACAGCTCCATCCGATCAAGCCTGGACAGCACCTATCGATCCCACCACCTTCTACCAACCCTCCTTCACGTGTACTCGTGTATCGATTGCCTACTCCACTGCCCAGCAAGACCCTGTGTGTGTTCTGCGGCCGGTTGGTAATGAATTCTCAGATTTTCCCCAACAGCAGTAGCAATATGTGGGCCATGTGCGACCCCCGTGCCCAACTATCCAACTGTCCGTCCTCCCCCCCTCGTCCCCCCGATCCTCCATCGACTGCCGTCCTACATTACAACCGCTTCCGGGCTTTTGGCAGTTGAGAATATGCCCCGCAATATCAAGTCCTACTCAGAGGCAACCACAGCGTTGAACGCCGGTATTGAATCTCTCACCGCCGCCAAGGACGCGCTAGAAATCGTACCCGTAAGGGTGGTGTTTGAGTCTGTTATTGGTATTTTAGGTCTCATCAGGGTAATAGTTCTCCGTTCCGTCCCCTTTCTTAAACTAATTTCTCGGTAACACGATCAGGACGAGATGATAGACGATGTTCCGTTTGTGGAACTGGCCAAGTACTGCATCAGAACGTGCCACGTGTTGAAGGCCGCGACTGAAATGGGTGTGGATGGCTTGAGTGGACCCGTGGAGGAGGCGATTGAGAGCTTGGAAAAGTATGTCGACCCAGCCAGCCTATCTGGAGGAGCGTCACCCCGGGTCCATCGAATCATATCCTGCCCTGTAGAAGACGGAGATACAGGGGATTTTAGGCGCTTTTGATGTATGTGGTTGCCACTTCAGAGTGTTACGGTTTCTGAGCTGTCCCAGGGGGATCTGGAGCTGGATGATGCCCTCGTTGTCGAGTTCTGGAATCGATTGCCTGATACTTGAGCAGTAACAGTCGATCCGTTTGGTTCACTTGTTGATTAGACAAGTAAGGCTGGTTGTAAGTCTTGAATGAACTTAACTAACAACTCCACAGGGTAAGCGGGATTGACTTTGTCCGGTCTTGTGGTCCTGTTGAGTTCGCTGAAGGGGTGTGATGTCTTCAGTAGTGTTTGAAAGGCTTCAGTTACAATCTTCCTTCACACTCTCTCCTTGTCTGAACCTTGTTGTTCTACACCTGAGGGGTGGAGGGGATTGATGGGAAATGGGTTCCTGATCTGCTTGATGATCGGGAATGGAAGGGGAAGATCAGTTGCTAAGGGGATGGTTGCTGTGGTGTTTCTGTTGAGGCTGTGTCTGTTGAGGCTGTGTTCTGATGGGCTGTGAAGGGGGGCTGTGTTCTGTTGCTGTGGTAACTTGATGAGGCTGTGAAAGAGATGGGATCAATATATCAGTGTTCTGTTGCTGAGGTGACTGTTGCTGGCTTCTGTGGGCTGTGCGCAATCAAGGGGGCTGTGTCGTCTGAAATCTGTGTTCTGGGAAGGCTGTGTTCGGGTCTGGAGGGCTCTGTGTTCGTTGTGGGGATGGGAATTCGTCTGGGGAAGCTGCTGTGAAAGAATGTGGTGGAGAACAAAGCTTACTACACTTTGGTGGCTGTGTGGTTGTTGAGTGACTTGAATCGATGGTAACGGATAGCAGAAGGTTCGGATAACGTGTTGAGAAGGTTGCTGAGGACGTCCACTCGTATAGCAATCACCTGTCTGTTTTGTCTGACACTCCCCGCCCTGAAGACTCGTGCTTCAGTCGTAAATGGAGATCTGGATGCCAGCAAATACAGAACCAATCAGGTGGCCTGAGATATGGTCTTCACACAATCAATCGTGCAATGTTGGGAGAACTGTTTGTATAAGATGACAAGTGAATGTCACTTCTGCCACACAGGTCAAAGGTAATGAGTGTAAGTGTTTGTTTGGGTGATAGGTGGTGGGTGCTGATGGGGAGGATAGGGGGAATTATGGTTCTGCTGAGCAGATTGCCACAAAGGTAGGGGTGAGGTAACTTGGAGGTCTTCTGAGCAGACGCTGCCAAAGGTGGGGGGGAGGTAACTTACCCTTAGAAA
>Ga0307517_10006706_pt1 | contig 16950 bp, 20 predicted proteins | sample 23_EM_MG_FD_194515 | JGI IMG/M metagenome (GOLD analysis project Ga0307517, IMG submission 194515) | Populus trichocarpa ectomycorrhiza microbial communities from riparian zone in the Pacific Northwest, United States - 23_EM | ecosystem: Host-associated > Plants > Roots > Unclassified | place...
TCGACGGCCAAGTGGCCGGAGTGGCTTATCCCTATGCCACCATTTTCACCGGTGGGATTGTCCCAACTGCCTGGAGGTAAGGGTGCGGTGACATCCAGAGATTAGCCCGGAATTCAATTTAATCCTAGACCCATAACATCCTACGGGGCTTTGGACTTGCCCACGTATTTCTTGGATATCACACCATTTATCCCGATTTTAACGGACGGTCAACCACACAATATAGCTCTGGACGTGACATCAGCGGAAGAAGACCACACAATTCTCCAAAACTGGTTCCTCTCTGGGGTTCTCCAGGTCTTTGTTGATAAGTCTTCGAAACCAACGGTCGGAAAGATTACCCAGTACTCAGCTGACCCTTTCTCAACGACTACTACTGTGGGCAATGTAGGTGATAATGGTGACATCAACGTTACGGTGACTGCCTCGCGCAAGATCCACATTGAATCAACAATCATTAGTGGCTCCGGAAAGGAGAATCGCGTTGTGTGGTCTCAGGATCTACAATATAAAAACGTACAGAACTTCCTCAACAATACCTTGATTCAGGTATATTCCTGCTTGCTCTCTCAAAGGTTTGCAATAGAACTCACGTCATGTAATTAGAACGTATTCCAGACCTCATCTGGCTCGGTGCTATCCACACACAACGGTGTACCCGTGGTCGTTGACCACTTCTCCTACCCGTTAGGAATCAATTTCACTGAATTGGATCCAAGTGGCAAAAGCTGTCAGTCAACATTATACATTCTTCCTGAAGTACCTTCTCAGACTACTTTTCCTACAGTCAAGAGTACTTTCGACCATTCATACAACCGCGATCTTCTCCCTTTACCTATTGTGGTGGGCTCAAAGATATCGGAACGTCAAACTGCCAGTGCGTTATTTGTCCCACTGCTCATGAAACAATTAACTTACCGATTGTAAGCTGGCTTTTTCTTTACTTCACCCACCGGAAACACGGGAAATGGAACCAACTCCAACACGTTCAGCTATCTAGACCAAGCCGGAAACACATATGCAAGGGTTGTTGATGCTGTGTTGGACAAAATCACGTTCGACGAGCAAACAGGTTCACTAGCACCGCTTTCCATGCCGAGACAGGAACCCTTGCAGCCATTCGCTGGATTCACCGGGAAAATACGCTTACCGGGCGGTCGTAAGCTCCCAGGTCTTTGAATCTAGCCCCACTTCTTGGCTTCCACGTATCTATTCGTATCTATTTAAATATATATGATTCCCTGGGGCATGTGGATTTTCTTTAGAACAGACCCACAACTTGGCCGGTCTCCCGATCCAGGCCAACTTCCCAGAATCCTGGTCGTGTACCCAATCCAGGCATGGTTTGCATGTCGCCCAAAATCGGGTAAAGGAATCCGGCACCAGCGGACAGTCTCACCGAACGAATAGGCAAGGTAAACCCTAAGGATTTATCAGACGCTGTCACGAAAGGATATCGAATCGTGTTCCATACCTGATGGGACGTTCTTGAGTTTAGGGTCATGAGAGAAAGAGTATTGCGTTTTCGCCATGCAGACTACGACAGCAATGTCAGCAAAAAGAATATGGATTTGGCATACGCTCTCACTTGGAAGGCCGCCATAACCTTGTCGGGAGTAGTTGTCGACTTGTTGACGGGCAAGATCGCTGAGCTGAATGCCATCCGCACCATAAATTTCTTTCCCAATTATGGCAATCTTTTCCTCGATTGGAAGTTCCAAGTCGTAGAGGAATTTGAACTCCGAATCGCCTTCGCAAATGTTAATGACAGCTTCTGCCAGGTCTCGCGCACCGGCTCCTCCCTTGGCCCAGTGGTTGCTCACAACAGCTGCATCGGCCCCAGCGGCGAGCGCTTCCTCTCGGATCAATGCAAGCTCAGCATCAGAATCAGACCTGTAAAATGGTTAGTGGACAATGTAGGGATAAAGGCTGCAACACTCACGCAAATCGGTTGATGGCAATGATCACCTTTACGCCAAACTTCCGAGAATTTTGGATGTGTTTTCGCAAATTCTTACAACCTTCTTTCAAAGTTACAAGATCCTCCTTGGTGTACGTCTCATGCAAGGGTTTTCCAGGTGTAACCTCGGGGCCACCTCCGTGCATCTTCAAGGCGCGAGTAGTTGCGACAATCACAGTTGCGTCAGGTTTGAGTCCACTGACGCGGCACTTAATGTTGCAGAATTTCTCCATACCCATATCCGCTCCAAAGCCACCTTCTGTCAAGACGTAACCGACTCTGTCTACGGAGTCACCTTCTTCGGTACCCGCAAGCTTCAGAGCAACACGATCAGCAAGGATGGATGAGTTGCCATGTGCGATGTTCGCAAAAGGACCTGCATGTACGAAGACGGGTGTTCCCTAAATATAAGTCAGTAAAGGGTTTATTTATTTGAATTAGGGATGAAGGTAACCTGTAAAGTCTGCATCAGGTTGGGTTTGATCGCATCCTTGAGGAGAACGGCCAAAGCGCCAGAAACGCCAATATCATCAGCCGTGATGGGGTCGCCCTGTTTACTCGTGGCGACGACCATGGCACCAAGGCGGTCAGTCATGTCCTGCAATCCAGTAGCCAAGGCGAGGATAGCCATACACTCGCTAGCGACAGCGATGTCGAAACCAGTAACACGTTCGTGTCCCTGTTCAGTAGAATTCTGCCCGATGGTAATTTTACGCAAGAATCGGTCGTTCGTATCCATTACTCGGTTCCAAGTGATTGTGTCAAGATCAACATCCAACCGGGCAAAACGGGTGATTTCTTCTGGAGTCAGAGAATTGGGATCTGTCTTGTCTATCCCAAGTTTCTTGAGACGCTTGAGCATCAACGGAATGAACTCTCGTTTTCCTTTCTTGGCGGGCACTAGGCGACCATAGAGGGCCTATGGATGCATCAGTAGACGATCTCCCTTTAATTCTGAGAGACTAACCTTATCACTTTGAGTACCTTCATGGAAGATACGAGCGTCCAATGCAGCCGCTAAAAGTAGAGTTTAGGTCGAGAGGTAGTATGCTGAAAAAGAGTTACCAAGCAGATTGTTGGCCGCCGTAACGGCGTGAATATCACCAGTTAAATGTAAGTTAAACTAGTTCAAGTGGTTAGATGCTGGATGTGACAAGCACAAAAAATTGACAGACCTCATCCATAGGGATGACTTGACTGTATCCACCACCCGCAGCTCCTCCCTTAATTCCGAACGTAGGTCCTTGACTGGGTTGCCGGACGCAGGCAAATGCTGGACGACCGAGTTCAGCTCCAAGGGCTTGTGCCAACCCAATGGTCGTGGTGGATTTTCCTTCTCCTAAAGGTGTGGGTGTGATGCTGCATTTATTTACAACATGTCAGCATCCTTCATGACTTGTCAAGGGAAGAAATCATACCCAGACACAATGACATATTTGCCATCCTTTCGATGGGCAAGACGATCAAGAATACTCAGGTCAATTTTAGCTTTATATTTCCCATAGCTTTCAAGTTCGTTCGGGAGAACACCGATCTCAGTTGCCAGTTCAGCAACCGGTTTTGGCGTCTGAGCCATGGCAATCTCAATATCGCTCGGGACCTTCTCGAGCATAGTCAAACCCAAGGGCTTGACCTTGCGATTCCGGACGAACTCCCATTGGCGCGTGGCTGCAAGCAAGGTATTTTCCATGAGCATGGCGACTGTCATGGGTCCCACGCCTCCTGGAACTGGCGTAATATGAGATGCGACGTTAGCAACAGTGGAAAATTCGACATCTCCGACAAGCCGTTGTCCTGACTTTTTTGTAGAGTCTACAAATAATAATTATATAGCAGATCAAAGAAAGACCAAATGACGAACCAGGAACGTAGTTGATTCCAACATCGATAACAACCGCGCCAGGTTTAACCCATGCGCCCTTAACGAACTCTGGCTGACCAATCGCGGAGACAATGACGTCAGCGTTTTTTATCTAAGCAGTGAACGAAATTAAAATCTGCGATGAGTATCATGATAGTGTTCAACCTACGATGTCGGGTATATTTTTGCTCCGGCTATGACACTGGGTAACAGTAGCATCCTCATTTCTGAGCATTGATGCGACTGGGCTGCCAACAATGTCACTGCGACCAAGAACTACCGTTTGAGATCCTGAGATGGACACCCCGGTAGATTTCAAGAGTCGAAGAACAGCAGAAGGTGTGCACGGTGCAAAGAGAGGATCAGACGCGCGCGACGACAAGTGACCGATGTTATATGCATGAAATCTGAAATGACCACGGTTTAGTCCGCTCACAAAGGCAGAGTACTCTAATCTCACCCATCGACATCTTTCTCAGGACTGACAGCTTCTGTAATAAGCCGCTCGTCCGCTGGGGTTATATGGCCGCCAAGTGGGAGTTGAACGAGAATCCCATTGACGTTTTCGTCTGTGTTGAGATTTTGAACAAGCTTTATGATATGGTCTGCCGATGATTCAATGGGGACATTGATGTGTCGGAACTTTATGCCGACTTGTTCAGCGGCCTTCGCCTTCATACGAACATATGTGCTCGAATCTGGACGTTCACCAGCCTGAACAATTGCAAGTTGTGGCTGAAAACGCGGGAAGACAGTCTGCTTTGCCTTGATCTGTTCTGCAACAGATTCGCGTATGGATCTGACTGAAAGGTTAGCAATCGATTGAATGTATGGAACACGGACGCACTTGGCTAAGGCAGTTCCGTCAATGATTTTTGCGGGGACAGTAGTTTCAGAGGCCATGGTCCGCAGATGGTGTAGAGATAAGACGTGGGGAGAGATACGTGCTACTGCCGCAAGCATCAACTTCGACTCCTATAATATATTATCCTCACGGACCCGGGAACCGTATGGAGTGTGCACCGTATGGAGTGTCCCGGGTTTGATGATTGGCCGGAAGGAAGTGTGAAAGAATTCGACCAAGGATGGAAACGACAGATGTTGATAATCACCGCATAAAATACGTAGGAAAAGAGCGACAATAGGTCAACAGAAGATAATGGTCGTTGGGTAAAAAGAGTGTGACGTCAAATACGGAAGGTATTTCGCACGCCCAATTTTTAAGGTGACAAATTTGGATATAATTCTTGTCTTCCTCGTCATTCCCATTAACTATGAGTTTCGCGGCCTCCTCCTTCCAAGCATTCCGCACATGTACAGCAGCGTTGTCATCGAGGACTCTTGCGCGCCCAGCTGCGATCCGTTGCTCGACACGTCTGTCTAGCTTGGGGACACGCTATTACTCAGATGGAAAGGCCACCCAGACTCCGGGGGAAAATACGGAGGGGTCATCTGGGGAACCGACCGGAAAACAGGTCGATTCCACAGAGTTGGAGGCAAGGCTCAAGGATAAAGAGGCTGAAGTTGCTGACCTTACGGTGCGTCTTCTAACGTCTCTTCCATATTAGTGACTTACCTCCGACGTTGGTTAGGGTCGACTGCGCTATCTACAAGCGGATTTCTTGAATCTTCAGCGCAACGCTGCACGAGAGAAGGAGCAAACGCGCGACTTTGCCATCACTAAATTTGCAGGCGACCTGCTTGAGACCGTGGACGTTCTCACAATAGCACTACATTCCATCCCTCAACAAGCCCTCAAAACCTCCAAGGCCGTCGAGCTTGCGCCGTCTTCTGAATCCTCCGCTGTGCCTCCGACATCCGAATCTCCTCTACCCAAAGATCACGAGACATACTTGCGGGAGTTGCATTCAGGAGTCGAAATGACACAGCGCCTCCTTCTCCAGACCTTGTTCAAACACCACGTCAAGCCTTTCGATCCAACAGGCGACAAATTTGACCCCAACCTTCACGAGGCTCTGTACCAAGCACCTGTGCCTGGCAAGGAGTCAGGGTCCGTCATTGAATGCCAGAAAATTGGGTATAAGATTAAGGACCGGGTATTACGCGCGGCTCAGGTCGGAGTTGCGCAAGACACTTCATGATGTATCGCTCTGGACATCGGTACATTGGCAGGTAGAATATCGCAAGCGCGGGTATCCATCCCAAAATTATATAGCACCTAATCACCCAGCATTTACCATCATCAATCCCAACTCTTTCTCTTCGAAATTCGCGTGAATACATCCATTTTATAGCATATAGATATATATTAATCTTTTGTAATCACCGTATTTCAACACCAAATTGGTCTTTAAGACGGGAAAGAACTTGGCTCTGAACGTGGTTGACTTCCGCGTTTGACAGCGACCTTGGAACGTATAAGCTAGGTCCAGACGCTTGGGTTAGAAACTTACCTGTCCATTGAACGATAGTTTATGCGGTAGCAGAGGCTCGTTCGTTGGGTTTTGGGATGGCAGAAGTGGTCAATCTAAGGTTATATCAGTAGAGAGACAACAGGGTAGGAAGTAGGATCAGTACTCTTTTAACATCCTCAGCCAAATCTCCAGCGGTATCACGAACGACATCACAGAAATCGTTTTCATGCATTTTACTATCCTGGGGAATCCAGAAGCTGATATCTCGGTACGATGATGGATACTTTGAATAAGGCTGGAAGACGTTGATTTTTCCTTGCTGGAATTGGGAGAGGAAACGGCTATCTGTAGACCAGAAAAGGCGGATGTCGGGAATAGAGAACAGCACCATGGCTATCCGTTCCAACCCGAGGCCAAACGCCCAGCCAATTTTGTTCTCGACGCCTGCAGGAGCTGTCACCCTCAAGATTGGGAGAGTTGGTGGAGTGAAATACCTGCCGTGTCGAGCGTTGCTTGACGGACAACGCCTGAACCTAAAATTTCCAACCATTTACCCTGGAAGAAAACTTCCACTTCAAAGCTTGGACTCGTGAAAGGAAAATAAGCTTCAATCCAGCGCACCCTAAGAGGGTCCTGCTTCGTGATACTGGCGGCCGCACCAAAGACCTTCAGCAGAAGATTGTTCAAAGAAAGTTTGAGGTTCTTGGCCAGTAATTCTGAGAACACAGGGTCATGGTTGTGTTGTACAGGGTTCGTGGCTGAGATATGGGGAATGTCCTCGATGATAATATTTGCTGAGGCGAGCAAATTCGAGAGCCGTTCGTTATCTTCTAGTACCTCCTTCATCCCAGACGCGTCGGTATTGAATATTCGAGCGCCTTCAACTTGGTGAAATATAGGATAGTGGGAGGCATCGATTTCGTCGCGTCGGTAAACGTCTGCGGTTAATAACCATTTGGTTTCTCCTTTCCGGAACATCTCCACTTCATGGGCAGATGAATGTGTGCGAAGCATCATGTCTCTGTTCACGTAGTAGCTGTCGGTGTTTGCACGACCTGGGTGGTCCAAAGGAAAAGAGAGTTCGTCAAAGTTCTTGTACGGTGACACGAGAGGTGAAATGGTCGAGACATGAGTGAAATCTTTATATGCAGACTCAATCAACTCGCGAAGAGTGCTTAAAGGATGTGAAGGTTTGATATGCAATTGCAGGGGCGTTTTCGAGATGATTGCTGGAGTTACATTGGTGAAGTCGTCCGTGGGGAAGCGTTGTCCAAGTATTTCCAAGTGAGAGGGAGCGACGGTCGAAAGAGACAGTGCAAAGTGTCTATGACGGAGAGTCGGAGACAACGACGAAGCTACTTTTCGTCTGCATAGAGCAAGCTGGGACATGTTTGCGTTGTTTCGCCAACCAGTCGTGGTAATTCGCAATGGCTTACATAATGGAAACTAGATGGAATTCAAGAAACTTCGTACACTAGCTAACTATTAAGTATCAAGACATAACGAACTCCGTCAGTAGAGCGCCTCATGCCTTCCGAGCACGAGTCCAACACCATTTATGGAACGAGAAGCTGTATAGGAAAGGAATAATATGGGAATCGTTGGGGTGTCCGTGAAGAAGAAAAAAGTACGTAGAGCATAACAAGTCGTGAGCTTGAAAACATTACATAGAACAAGATACACCAAACACTGTTTTACCAATTACCAAACCATCTATTGGGAAGCCGTTTAGGTCCCCGTACAATGGTACGGGGTTTTTGATTGTCCCTTTCTTCCGTGACCATTTCCACTGCCGTTGTACGTGGGCTGCCAGCAGAGGTTGAAGGGCTCGCGGCCTCAGGGGTAGGGAATGCGGCTAGTCGTGTGTTGGCGGGAGGGGGAACAGTGACGGTTTCGGTTTGAACTACGGTCTTGGTCTGGGTTTCGTAAGATATTTCAGAGACAATCATAGGGGGGAGTTCTTGAAACTAAAGAAGGCAGAGATTAGCGAACTGCCAAAACAATAACGACAGAATAGCAAAGTAAAAGGTTTTTCAAACTGCTGATCGGAGAGAACGCCATCACGTGGCCCAGTCTCGATCAAATGTCGATCTGGTTTTACGATCAGGACGCGTTTAGCACCTCCGATCAACAGTTTGCAGCTGAGGACAAGGGGGACGAGATAAAGCACCGTGGTCCCCCAAGCCCGAACGACGAGGGCAGGGAAAGGGCGTGAGGGATTGATACGGACTTGGAACATCGTCGTGGCCTTGAGAGGACCCCCCTTTGTCTCAAAGCTCGGAGCGGCGCGGGGAGGGCGGTGGTACCTTGGATTTTCGCTTCGACGGCTCGTAGACATACTCTTCATCTTGAACACTTTGTGGGTCTCCATTTCCAAGGGCACTGATGAATGTAGATCAGAGATGGTTTAGGTTGGAACGAAGGGGGGTAAAGAATTACATCAATTGCTCCATGATCCAGCCTTCGCGCCTAGAGGCATCGTGCTCTCTGCGGTTGACGTTCTCTTCGCGTTTGCTAATGTCTCGTTCCCGTTCAGCGATCTTGAGTTCGCGTTCGAGGATTTCTTCGGCGCGGGGACCACCCCAGCCAGGAGGTGCAAGGGAGTCTTCTTTCACGATCTCCTTGATAATAGTTTGAACAGGAGGTATTTCGGTAAGAGTAATTGTGGAGGCAACACAGGAAGGGCAGAGGATAGGAGATGGAGAGGGGATCACACCACCAGGGGCACCGGCGAGAAGCTCGGCTTCACGACGGGCAACTTCGGCCTCTCGGACAGCAACAGCGCTCTCTCTAGCAATAAGAGCCTGGTTCCTTTTGGGTGTCAGATAGCTCATGACCCCAGAGGAAGAGTCTGTGCTCGAGCGAATTGGAAGTGAAAGCATGACGGCGAGAACGGCGAGAACTAGGGTGAGAAGAAGTAGAAGGGTGGTAGATGAGATAGTTCGATGGTGATGAGATGAACGCTCGCGTTCACGGTCGCTACGATGACGACGTTCTTCATGATGGGAGGAAGAGGGTTGGGCCATCCTTTCTGTTGTGTCAATGTGAGGAGGTGAAGGAGTAATTGTGGTGGAAAGACTGACCGCTAATAGATGCACTAGGCGATAAGGACGTAGCAGTGGTTGGGCGACGTAGGATCGACGTGGTGAAGAGGGTAGCGCAGAGAAAAAGAAAAAGGCGGATAGACGGTGGTTAAGAATGAAGTTCGAACGAATCCTCTTTTTCCCATTTTCATTGTTGAACCACCACGTGTACAGACACGTGCCCATCAGATTCAGACACCAGAATGTAAAGCCACGTGATGCCATTGTGCTTTTCCTCGAACCATGGCTCTCCGCCGGTTTGCTCATGAAAATAATGCTGCTGCATCTCCCAGGAGTCCCGAAGGCCGCGCCCCACCCTCCCCGTTGAACGGTTTTCCGCCCACCACTCCCCGTCGTTCGTTTGGCATACATCGCTCCCCAGCCGACACACCTTCAATATCTTCCTCTGTACCCTTTGACTGGGATGCCGCCCGTTCCAGGGCACCGCCACCCTATTCCACCCCCATTAAAGGGCGTAAAAGTGTTGGAACAGCGACACCCTCTGGGACACCACGAAAAGCTATTATACGCAAAAAGGGCATCATCGAACGGCGAGTCCTTGAATCCTACTCCATTTAGTTCCAATCCTTACCTAAGGAACTTAGAATCCGTAATATACCCTCAACAATCGCGTTCGAAATTGCATTGTTTCCTCATAATGTGCCACTGCCGACTCCAAAGACGACTGCCCGAATCATCGGTGGTTCTATCCATGTTGTACATTTCTTTCTAATGGCTAGCCGAGACTCGGAGGAGGACTGGGATGCCTTAACTGGAACCAAACGAAGCTCTTGGTTCGACTGGGTCAGTAATTGAGTTCGTCTTGCTCATCAAGTCCCTTACCCTTTAAAATTCAGACCACACCCATAACTCTCCTCCTCGTGTCTTTTTCAATGCTCAATACCTATAACCTCGCGACGCGCAATAGGTCATACAAGTTCCACCGACGGAAAGATCCACTAGCGTCACCTCATGCAAAATTCGTCGTCACGAATTTGGATTTGGAGCCGGTGGCACAACCCTCTTTATCTCGTCGTTTGCGAGCAGATCTGTGGTATAGCTATTCCTATTTCTGGCGATTTCTACTTGGCTTGCAACCACCAAACAAAGGAACTCCCCCAAGAGAGAAAACCTCTCGAGTTCAACAGTTGGAGATATGGGAACCAAGCGAAATGGAACTTGAGTTGTTCAGCATATACTCGCCCGCGCACGCTTTAGTTTGGCTGGCCGTTGCTTCTTCAAATTGGTTATTGTCGTTGTTGATTATGGTTCTAATTGGCGTACAGGTATGCCCCTCCCTTCGTTCTCTATATTTGATTTCTGACGCTTGAATAGCTGAATGTCCTCGTGCATTCTTACTCCCAATTAATCAAGGACAAGCAAATTATTGCATCGGAGACCATGAAAGAGTACAACGACGTGGTAAGTTGCATGAATTCCATAAATCTCAAGCACATAATTTTATTGATCATTTCTTGTTAGTTTGTGAACCCTCGCATCAATCCTATTCGTCGGGATGTTGCTGTGATGACGCACCAGTCCGAGGTGGTCAACGTTTGGGAGGAATAGTTACGTAAATGATATAAATAGGGGTACTATAAAATAAAATAAAATGACAGACTTTTTCTCAAGGTGCAAAAATGCCCATATCGAGATTCGAACTCGAGACCCTTGCATGGTCAGTTATCCTCATAAGTACAATGCTCTACCGGCTGAGCTATACGGGCTTGATAAAAGTAGTTCGCTAGTGCAATTAAATTTAGATTAATTCGTTTTTTCTATATAAACTCAATAACCTTTCAATATTTGGGCGCTAAAGCCCAGACAAATCTGCAAAAGAATTACACAAGAAAAGTGTCTGTGATTTTCATTACTGGTAGTCTCGTTAACCAGACTCTAGTTCGACAACACTATCACTGATCACTGACACTGTTGTCTTTTCGCATTGGTGTGCGCAAAGGTGGGTTTTAAAGAAATATGCACATCCAAATAGGCAACACCAGTTATGTAAACTAATTCCTACCGAACTGTACTTAGGAACCAGCTTTGCGTTACTTCCATAAGATGATGTCGAAGGGATTGACACCACTCAGAGAACATTCGCTAAAAATATTTTGAGATTTTGGAGGCAACACGGTCTACATCGTCTTACGCCGTTATGATCCACATAACTCTAACCAACAGAAATTAGCGACGCTTTTCTTTGGCGTTGCGGCCATACAGCCTCCTACAGTATGCATCATTTCCCCCCAAGAGAGCAGCGAAAAGGGCCCCCACTACGTGGCACTCGGGCTTGATGCTCATGTATAGAAAATCGTTATTCCAAGTTGAAGCTGGCACCTAACCTACAGGTGTGGGGGATGCGAAGAGGGAGAGGGACTGGAATCTTCACCCTCGTAGCAAGCGCCCGCTGACAAGAAAATGAACCTCGTACCAACTCTTCTGCTTTGTTCGGGGGAGTGCGTTATCCATATAATAGCTTTCACAGCTAAAGTCGAAGAACGAATGGCGTTCACTAAAAATTCTTCCACCATTCTTGAAGTTTCTGAATCCAGCGCAGACGTTGGTTCTATTGGACGGTTCAATACGGGTGCTGCGGACACCAACAGGGAATGTACACACCATCAAGGAGAAGAACCTCGGCGCTGTTGAGAGCCAAAGCAGCGGCAAGCAATATACGCTGGCCTTCACCTCCGCTGAGGTTTATCCAATTGCGACCCCAAACATCTGGCTCGATCCCCCAGGCTTCCCCAATCTCGAATGCTCTCTTGGCAACTTCTTTTGTTGAACCTTCTATGTTGTCCTGGAAAAGGGTTTTATGTGCTTTGATATTGGTGATTGCCTCCAGAAAGTCGTAAGGCCCTCCAGGCAAGAGAGACGGCCGCTGAGGCACATACATGACACGAGTCCTGAACATTGGAACCCCTAACACATTCTCATGAGTCGTTGTCGGAGGGCGTGGACCAGGATATCACACCATGTATTTGAGGGCTCCTACAAGGGAGTAATAAGACACCCATTTGAGTGCGTAAAGAGGTATGCTGCGAACCTTCCTCGGTACAAGACTTCGCCCGAGTGCATCACCAGATGAGCAATGCATTTCAGCAAGGTGGATTTACCCGATCCACTCCTCCCTTGCAAGACGAGGATGTCGCCTAGCAAGCAAAGTATTAATCAACAATTGGGTAAAGCATGAAGGTGTTCGCATTGGATGAGAACGTACCCTCGTTTAGGGTGAAGGAGATGTCTGAAAAGATATTCGAACCCTTCTCCAGGTAGCAGGATATACTGGAGAGTTCAAGGATGGGACTTTGCATGTCACTGGGGCGAGATAAGAAGGCGAACCGAGTTGTGTGGGATTGAGCTGCGTTGACGTGACGTCATGATATTTCATCGTTCAACATGCTAAAAGATTATGTAGTCGAAGACTGTCTACAATAAAATATATTATTTATGTAACGTTCAAGGCGGGGGAATCATTCCCATCTCCTCCGGAGTTAATGTGGTACTTTCGATCATTACACCAACTCCGACTTTGGCCGCGTTCTAGAAAGCGGGAACACTCAGTTTGAGCAACGAGTCAAACCATAGATCATACCTTGAAGTGGTCGATCTCCCCTGACACTAGGAAAGCAAACGCTGGGATAAACCGTTGCTCAAGCAAAGCAGAGACCTTTCCTGTTGAATCGATTTGAGCCCTGAAGGTCGCAGCCCGGAAGTCGTACTTGGCACCAAGGGTGGCAATAGCATCGCGACGTGTCGGGGCAGAGAGGACCTGCAAGTCGGCCGCAACTTCGACCTTCTCACTCAATTTTTGCCAGTAAGTAGCTTGGAGAATACCCGAGGGTTGCAATTGACCAGTGGCAATCCAGTTTTTGTCTGAACTGGTTAACTTTGCGAGGTACGAGGTCGCAAACTCGCTGTTTTGAGGTGTTGGGCGTTGGTAGAGTGTTTCAAAGCCAATGGCCAAGTTTTTGGTGATGGACTGAAGGTAGCTGCCAATAAAGATACCAGTGAAATTGGCCGGGGATGGGTTCACGGCCTTGACATTGGCCGTGAAGTCTTGCCCATGGTAATCGTGCTCCAGCTGGATCATGTTTTGTTCTGCTTGTTGAGAGAGCTAAACTCAATCCATTAGCTTTGGGCACGGAGTATTGAGACCGGACACACCTGGGCTTGAACTTTGGAAACGTTATTGGCCGTCCAGCCATTGTTGAAACGGGCGCTCACGCTGCCTTCATGGTCAATTGAACCTTGCAGGAAGACCTAAACCTGATTTAGTATCTAAGAACACAGGAAAAGGATGAAGAAAAACACCTTCTGATTAGCAAATATGGCACCAAAATTGTAGGAAGAGGGGAGGGTTTGGGAGCCGAGAGCAAAAGAATGCGTGACTTGGAACAGTGGGTTAACAGAGAGACTCTTGGTCAAGTCAGCACGAGCGCCATCGAATATATAATTAGACAGATGGGTCGCTTGAGAAAGATGTCAGCTAGAACAGTGCCAAGAAAGGGCGACAGAGATTTGCCTTTTACTTCCTTCTGGAGGTTTTCGACTGAGCCAGGTTGAGGGAGGCCTAAATCGGCGCGCCAACTGGCGAAACGGTCGTAGGCATTGAAGAAGGGAGATACGGGGTTGAAGTATGAGGGAACTACGGGAGTGGCAGGCGCATAGGGATTCGGGTGCGCGTCCTTTGCAGACAGCGAAGTAGACGCCATAAAGACGGAATGAGAAATGCGTTGGCAAGAGAAAAATGTTGCCAAACACGAACAAGCACGGCATCAGACTTTGAATTTCCAAGGACCAAGGACCTATCTTTCTTGAGCAGCCGAATAAGTAGTTACTATGTACGACTTACCAATTCCCTCCAGATCTTCCATGAAAACTACTCTTTCTTTCGTTTTTTTTGACGGTAATATTTCCGAAACCACCGTCCGTCTCCACTTGGTCTCCACTTTGTCTGATGGTATAATTACATTCGTGCCGTGATCGGTTCTGGCGCATAGCATCTCTTCCCACTCTTAATCTGCCTCTTTCTTCTCCTTTCCACCATGGCCGCTGTCTTGCCCTTACAGATCTCTCCCCGGCGTCTCGTTTTTATTATTTTGGCATTTGTCGTGAGTCCATTGCAATGTTGGCTAAACGAGGCACTAACATGTGGAACATGTTCTAGCTGAGTCTGCACTATCTCTTGACAATTGTTTTTAAAGATTACGGTAACCTGCCGTCCTTTACCAAGCTCGGCGACAAGCTAGGTCTGTCGATATACTACTCGAATACTCGCAATGGCACGGAAAACGATCACTTTAATCATACTGCCAATGACACACTTATCTCTAATGTCAACGTCACCGTCAGCGATTCGGATAGGGCCAATGCAACCTTCGTCTTTCTGTGTCGAAACAGCGACCTCCCAGGCGTCGTCTCAAGCATTCAACAAATGGAGGACCGTTTTAACCGACGACACGGGTATCCCTGGGTCCTATTGAATGAAGAGCCTTTTACAGAAGAATTCAAAGAGTATGCCAATCTTCCTTGCCTTTTTTCGCGAATGACACGTGTCTGCAGGAGGGTTAGAGTGCTCACTGACGCCCCTGTGCATTTCGGCCAAATACCCCCAGAACATTGGTATCAGCCGGAGTGGATTGACGAGGCGCAGGCTACAGCAAACCGACTACGGATGATGGCACAGGGCATCATTTACGCCGGTAAGTGGACGTTTCAAGGAATGCGCAGTCGATTTACCCGTATAACCACCGTCACTATAGGCAGTGTTCCGTAAGTTTGTTGGTCACAATCAGATTGCGCGCTTGTTACTGATTCCCTTGTTCAGGTATAGAAACATGTGTCGATTTAACTCGGGTGTAGGTGTTCTTCTTTTGACGCGATGACGACGTCATCTGACCTAACCCTTTTGTAGTTCTTTTTTCGACACGAACTCCTACAACCATACCGGTATTATTGGAGGTGAGTTCTTCTTTCGCATCAAAATCATGAAACTGATGCTCCACACAGAGTTGAGTAAGTGGCGCGAAACAAACGCCTTTGGTTGTTTGATCAACATGCTCCACAGACCGGAGGTCAAGTTTTTCTGTGATGTGAACTATGATCCCTTCAAGTTCATGGAAGCCAACAATAAAGTATATGGTAAATCAATTTAACATCATGCTTGAAATCCATTACATTATCTTTTCCAGGCTTTACCATATCCCTGGTGGAATGGGAAGCAACGATACCCACATTGTGGAGCACCGTTAAGGGTATGTGACACCATCGGCAGAACGAATTACATCTAACCCATACGCAGAATTCATCGTCAACCATCCCGAATACGTGAGCCCGGATAACTCCATGGGGTACCTCTCGGGCGATCACGGTGAATCGTATAATCTTTGCCATTGTAAGCCAAGGGAGTCCATAATTTTACCCGTCAAAGCTCATGGCTAGATTGCACAGACTGGAGCAATTTTGAGATTGCCGATATGGACTTCTGGAGAGGGGAAGCATATCAAAAGTTTTTTGAATTTCTGGAGTCAAAGGGAGGATTTTATTACGAGGCAAGTCCAGTCCTGATTTGTTGCCCTTTCCTGGTCGTTAAGTTACCAATCAAGCGGTGGGGGGACGCACCTGTGCACAGTATCGCGGTATCATTATTTGCCCCCAAGGAACAAGTCCATTTCTTCGGAGATATTGGTTACAAGCACGAATGGTTCCAGCATTGTCCTTCTGGTGATACCTGGGCCAAAGGCCGATGCGCTTGTGATCCTAAGGATACTTTCGGTATGTGGTGTCTGGGATGTCATTTTGTTCTTGAGTTGATCTCCCATCTTCAAAGACTATCAACCCAATTCTTGTCTTAAAAAGTATGAGAATTTGTTTTCATAGAGTGGGCACTTTTTGTGCAGTCCTTCAAGCAGCTTACAACTGATGCTTTGCTTTGCAACGTACACACTGTAATTATACTCATCTAGATTTTACTTGACGTTAGTAGAAGTATCTATTTCGTGCTCCATTCATCGATGTCTGCTGCGGTTTCCACTTTGCCACGCTTAGGTAATGTTGAGTGCGGTACTATCATGACACGACTGTCGGTGTCATTTGCTCTTTACCTTTCGTCTACGCCTGGTGCCGTTCTCCTACCTCCTTCTTCCTGCCTATTTGGCACAGTCAGACCCATTAACATCGTAGTAAGGCAAGATGATGACCCCTATGCGATATGTTGTTCTTGTCCTGGCCATAATTGTGTGTTGTGAACCTCAATTGCTTATTTCATACTTTGGGCTAACATCTTCCCTAGATTAGCTTGCACTACATCATCAGTTTTACGAATGAAAACTACGGTCGTGCAACGTCCCTTTCTACCCTTAAACAGCATGTAGTTGGAACAGGGTCGGAATTGAATGTCCCGCCTTACAAGGTTCCCATCCCGGACGAATACCATCTGCCCAAAAACGTCAGCTCACCTGTCGGACGGAAAGCAAATGCTGCTATTGTTATGTTGGGTGAGTCATCACGCGCTTTACATTGTGAAAGTCCTTGACCGCCCTTCCTCAGCGCGGAACAGCGACTTAAACGGAGTGGTCAGCAGCATGAAGCAAATGGAGGATCGCTTCAATAAAAAGTTCCAATATCCCTATGTTTTCTTGAATGAGAGACCGTTCGAGGATACAT
>Ga0307517_10006707_pt1 | contig 16949 bp, 23 predicted proteins | sample 23_EM_MG_FD_194515 | JGI IMG/M metagenome (GOLD analysis project Ga0307517, IMG submission 194515) | Populus trichocarpa ectomycorrhiza microbial communities from riparian zone in the Pacific Northwest, United States - 23_EM | ecosystem: Host-associated > Plants > Roots > Unclassified | place...
TTCGGATGTGTGCCGTACAACTGAAGGGAGGCTGTATAGGTGTAACTATATCTATTATGTCATTATTCAATACGTTGAAATTTCCTGGTACATGTGCGACGGATTATGAGCAGTTGGAATAAAAAATAAGCAACTCGTTGTGCGCGCCCACCTTGTTTTCCGATGTTGCGAATATCCCAGACCCTCGTAACATATCACTGACATGGACCGTCCCAGTACACCCGACGTTCCTGGAGTCCTGGACCTGTATGAGCAATTCTTTATATAGCTGTAGACGTCCAGCTCGTCCACGAAGCAAGGCTTAAATATTATACACATATCGGCTCCGAGAGCCATGCATCGGGGGTCAGTGTAAACGAGAGAAGAAGTGGGCGACATCGTGCGGGGTGCCGGAGCATGGTCCTCTCGAAGATGATATTATGTTGATGTCGTTGTCGGGTAATGACAAGGTAATAATGATACAATATATTTCCTTGGTCACCGCTTACATATCACATTGCTGAGAGTGCCCAATATGTGTAAGAACGGGTGTAAAACCTCAGACAGATAGACAGACGTGTGATAGTATCTTGCGTGAGAGACGAACTAATGTTCATGGACCGAAAGTAACTTTGCTCCAGGGGTAGATAAGTCGTCTGTGAAAAAGAGGTCGAATCCCCAAACAGTGAGCTCGCGGCCTTTGAATTTGGAAATCCGGCGGTCATACGTAGGTGGGTGATTTCATACGCGGTCCTATTTTCTGGGTAGATATCTCGGCGATGTTGCCATCGATGTGTGGAAATTGATGACTGAACTTAAGAGTAAACTTGAGGGGTAAGATATCGCGCTGGATAACCTCCAGGATTTTCGGAGTCAAGGCTACTGGTAGATAGGATGGTCGCGCGACGTTGCACCCTAGGTCACTGGCTATTTTCGACACAATCTTTAATCATTCCACTTTTGTCGCGTCAAGAGCAGCTGTCTCGGGGTCCGGGATGACAATGAAATGTGTCAATCGGAATGACTGAACGGTTTCTCAGCTCACTTCGTCATACCCTTGCGTGGACGAGGGATTGAGGGGATAACGGAAACTGGAGGAGAGGAGAGAAACATCAAGCCGACGTCGAGCTTGCTCCCTAATTGAAGGGAGAATTGCCGACATCTGGCATGCGTAAGGCATATCTTGGCACACCTTATCACGCTCCTTGCGTTGACGATAGTCTCGAAATATGGAGAAAGAGCAAGAAAAGGCTGACCAACAATCAGTTTCGAAGCCCTTTTTCAAAAATAAACCCGTCAGACCAAAAACCCCTTTTTCGCCGGTTCCTTGCCTAAACGAGAGTTTGGAAATAGTGCGAAGTAGATAACGGACTCACGGAACGAGAACGCAAATAGGGAAGCTCCCAGATGACGCTGACGAGTTCTATGGTTGCGAGGGCCTGATTCAGAGAAATTCCTCAAGTTAAGGGATTTCCCACCCACCCTCCTCGCACAGACGAGAATTTGGGAAACATTACGGAGGTGAATAACAGAGGAGGCTGACGGGCATTTCAAATGCGACAGCCAGAATGTAATTTCCCATCCAGCTTCTTTGAGTCGACGAAATTTTATTTCGAAACCAATGCGAAAGTGGATAACGCCTGGGAGGAGGAGATGGGCTGGGGGCCTCTTTGCATAGACGAGGGGTTTTGGAAACGGTGACAGGGAAGCGAATCAACGAGCCAAGAACAATCGAGGAACGAATATAAGCTCCCTTGATACCCAGTATCGAACTGAACTTGGGCAATAATCAGCCCACTATCCTTTCTCTTGATTCAACAGACGATACGATCGAGATTTCAAGCTCCAGCCAGGACGGTGAGTAACCAAAGTGTTCAGCGTCCTCGAAAACCACCCGTTAGGAAGAGGGCTGTCAGTGGGGATGAGGCCCGGGGGAGATCCTCCTTCTAGAACGAATTTAACATTTGTATAGTCCGAGGACATGACGCCGCCATCGGATTGGGACTCCCGGAAGTTGCCTGGGATGAGCGCCCTGGGACCTGTTATACATTGGTTATGCAGCCATGGATGTGCTTTTGTACGCCGGCAAACTCCGTCAGGGTTGCAGTGACAGAACGGGCTACATCGAGTAGTCGGGCGGGGAGGCGCCAGCGCTTGTTCATAAATATAGGTCTTACCGCTTGAACGACTTAAGTAGTAAGAAGTTGCTATAAAAAGCCCAACTTGGAAATGTGCAGAAAGGAGGCGATTTATCTAACAAGAAGGACCCAGGGCGATGAGAAAGTGGCTTCGTCGATCTTCAATGGTGGCTCGAGCACGTGAACTCATGATCATCTCCAAAACCACGCTGGCGTAGCCAATGGGCAGGCTTCCATCCGTATTCGGTACTTTGGTAGAGGATTGGAAGGATATCGGAAGGGCGGAAATGCCAACCGGAATGCTGGGTAGGACGGCGTGCGTCGTGATACGTAGTGATTGATGGTTTTGTGATCATCCGATCATCATCATGATCGTCGGACATATCCGCATACGCCGTTATCCATTAGGTTGATGACCGACGTTGTAGGTACTCCGGTTTTCACAATCTCCTCCTGAATCGTCGACATATCTCCGGCTCAATGGACAGTCTCACGGAGTAAGTGGAGGCGTGGTAAGGTGTTTAAAACCACCGATTTGAAAAATTTCACAACTTACGCAAACAAGCAACTGGCCACCAGTCAAGAAATAGTTGGACCTCGGATGAATTCCTCACATACGTTCCTATGGAGACGATAGAGGGCCTCATGCTCGTCTGAGCGAAAATGACCACTCGGATCTCCCGCATGATCTTGACGTTTTGTCACGGCGGAGAAGTGGTGATTGGTGGCGTTGATCTGGAGAACGAAAGATTAAATTGGGTTTAACAGGGCATGATAAATCTGACCTTTCGTTCCGCAGAAGTCGTGACTCATTGCACTACTTCCCAGTCCCAGCCTCACCGCACCCCCAGGGGTTGTCTCTACCATGCCTGTCGCAAAGAAGAGCTCACGGACACAATGGCCACCTGTATCGATACGGGATGACGAAACGGATGCGGAAACGAAGCTGCGGTTGAATGATGAAGCAGAGGCAAAGCGCATAAGTGATGAGATTGATCGTCAACTTGACCAGGAGCGCCAACAAAGAAGCAAGGTTGTAGGGGCGAAGATATTACTCCTAGGTTCGTACCATGTTCACCCATCATACTCTGGGTCTCAAACTTATATGCCCGCTTGGCCATGATCTCTATCATTGTAGGACAGGCAGAATCTGGAAAATCTACGGTTCTGAAGAACTTTCAACTGCTTTTTGCGCCCAAGGCTTTCGAACGAGAGGTGTGCTGAGACGCCTTACTAAAAATCCTCATTGTAACGACTTCTTCAGGCTGAGGTTTGGCGACCTGTCATTCACCTTAACCTTGTCCGATCCGCGAATTTTATAATCAACTTCCTATCACGCAACCAGAGTCACCGGGATTCCATTGATTCGAATCACCAAAGGAAAGGATCGACAGCCGGGGCTCTCAGCCCAGAACTTCGCAAGCTGTGTGCTCGCCTCGCGCCCCTCCGTCAAGTCGAAGAGAACATTATTGCCATCGTATCTGGTCGCTCAGCTACCAAATCATCAGATGATTCTCAATCCCAGTCGCAATACAACCCTGCCAAGACAATGGAGGTGTCCGTTCTCTCTGGTACAGGATGGAAACAGGCACTCTCACTCGTGCGTAAATCCGTGGACTCATCGGGATCAAGCACCCGTAGCACCGATCATGAGGATGCACAGAGTCTTCGGATATTGGCAGCACTGGGAAACGATATTGCAAACTTGTGGAAGGATGACTTTGTACAGCAGTCCCTGAAAGAGGCAGAGATCGCTTTGCAAGAGCAACCGGGATTGTACGTTTCTTTCCTTCATTCTCACATCGCCCGTGGATAATCTTTTGCCCATGTTAGTTTTTTGGATCAAGCAGCGCGAGTTACGCAGGAAGATTATCGACCAAGCCCAGGTGAGTACGATCCCTCCTTTGTGACATACGTTTACGTGATCCATCAGACGACGTGTTGAAAGCCCGGGTAACCACTATTGGACCAGAGGAACATACAATCATTGCAGAAAGTGGTTCACAGAAGGCAAAGCAATGGACAATCTATGATGTGGGCGGAAGTCGAGGCCAACGGGGTGCGCATCATTATGAAATTGGAGCCTTGTTGAAGCCTCTCATTTTTAACAATTGTATAGCTGCCTGGGCCCAGTTTTTCGATGATGGTACGCTGCTTCTTCCTTTGAAAACGCAACTTATACAACATACCAATGCTTCCTAGTCAATATCATCATCTTCCTAGCGCCCATGTCAGGTTTTAATCAAGTGCTTGCCGAAGATGAGAGTGTCAACCGTCTCGTACGCTACGTTCCCCGTCATGTGAGAAATTCACTAACTCTATTCCAGACAGATTCCCTGCGATTATGGCAACTGATTTGCAGTAATAAAATTCTGGCCGACGTCGAATTCGTGTTGTTCCTGAATAAATTGGATATTCTGGACGCCAAACTTAAGTCTGGTATACAATTTTCGTCGTTTGTAACTTCGTACAAGGACAAACCCAATGAAACAAAACCGGTCGCCCGGTGTATGTATCTATTGTCTTCGTTTCCACTGTGTATTTCTCATCTCCCCTGCTTTTAAGATCTCCTGGACGTCTTCGCATCTCTTCATCAACAACATTCTCCGAGGCGGAGACGACTACACCCCTATCTAACTTGTGCTGTTGTAAGTTACCCAGGGTTCCATTCATTTCCCGTTCCTAACCACTATTATTTTATTCAAAAGGATACAAAAGCTACATCATCCGTAATTTTTCGCAGTGAGTATTATTCGTTCCAGTTGCTGCACGCCGTGATCCTGATGTGGTTTTTCCAGTACATGAGGTTATACTTGTCAAGCTTCTTGGACAAACAAATATTTTATGATGTACCGCATCACTTCGTATCATATAGCTTGTTGTACATTATTTCTTCTTACATTAGTGGGCCGTCGTTTAGTTTGTACCGCTAAACCCTTTATTAGGTTATGTTTATGTTGCATTTCAAATACTATATACTTCCAGAGCAGCCAGCAGTACTGGACTTTCCTTGAGTTCAGCGATGTCTCGATTTCAAATACGCAAAGCTGCCGGAGAGCCAACCTTACATATCTGCAAACTTGAGATCTGGGTCCACCTGGTGTCAAAAACGATCGTGGTGTAAAAAGAGATGTACCATACTTGACATAAAGCCCCAACCTGCTGACTGAACACTGTCCAACCAAATTGAAGCGGCTTGAGGTAAAACATCTCAAAATAGCTGACGATTTCAACCCTACTTATTACAAGATTTAAGAAGATATCGGACCACCGCCAAAAGGAAGTACATAGGGATAAGTAACAATGCCCTGTGATCCCAACGCAATGATAAATCGTATTGAATGCTTGACTGAATGATTTATACGTAGACCACAAACTGGAGTGAAGATGGGCTAAATTCAGAAACCACTCTTCAACTTCAAAAAAAAACCCACCGATTCATAGGGACGTTCCGGCGGATTTCCACGCTTTCGCAAGCTTTGTGGGAGCTCTGGGCGCTTCACGTACGCAGTAAACAATCCACTATGATCTCGGTATCCCTCATTCTCGAAAGGGGTACATTTTCAAATCGTCAGGGTACTGCATACTCTTCGGAGGGAATACAAGGTAACCCTCCGGGGTCAGGTGGTCGCCGCGCCGGTTCCAATATCCGCGACGTACTGAACCGGTAAAAACTGCAAGTTTGATAGGTTGTTGCCTTGGGGTCGAGTTAGAACTTGAGGAAGTAGCTACCTCATGGATGGTGTCGAGGGATCGCATGGCGGTGGCTGGGTAGGAATTCTGCAACGGGTGCGGTTTCCTTAGAGCAGAGGTCTCAGGGGGAATGGGACTAGGTGGCATAAAAGGCGCGATGGGCAGGCGAGGGGATTCACTGCTGGAATTTAATGTTGAACAACGAGGTGCAACTGGTGGAGCAATGAATGTGGAACGAGGTATCATAAGAGGTGAGGGAAAGTATTCACCCGACGTGGAATGAAAAGGAACAGACGGTGAGGGGGGAGAAATAGATACTGACGAGGAAGATACAGTGGAAGAAGTTATCCGCCCCGGTTCCGTCGTCTGTCGTGGGCATGTCACAGGGCCGTAATTATCAGGTGTTCGGACAATGTGAGACGAGAAGGTTGGCTTCAACTCTAGTTTGGAAGTGAAGTCCTCGGGAAGGGTGGCCAGAGAACGTGGTGAAGCGGGTTCATACATGAGGACAATTGGGTTCCATGTCCAAGGCGTATGGAATTCAGCTTCCTTGGGATCTAACTCCCTGTTAAGGGAAGGAATCATTACAAGGAGGAAGCGGAATAAAATTCTGGAACACACTCTCGTGGAATCATATTCGTGAGGCCGAGAGGATTATCTACCAGCTTGGTGGCAAGATACTCCTTACTGGGTGGAGTATGACTCTCTTCTTTGGTTTTCTAACTGAACATGTTAGAAGTAAAGAGCTTGAAATATTTTTGGGACACACACGAAGGTATAGCCGTAGTGAACCCCCGAGGGGCCGTGATCGCTCTCAAGTCCGAGAGCACTGGGCTCATAGTTGGCGATGGGGTTGAAACCTCTTGAGGGACGACCGGAGGAATTACTGGCCTCATGGACATACCCAGCGGTGGACCCACGATACCTGGTGGAGCGTAATATCCATTCCAGGCTCGTGGTGCGTATCGACTGTTTATGGGAAGGACTTGCGTGTGGACTGGAACCCCAGCATATGGTTGCTGTGGATAAGGGACGGATCCAGGTGGGACCCATCCTGGCGGGGGGGGAGGTGGGATCCATCCTGGGTACCTAGATGTTCTGCGGAATGCTGGTGGAACGATGAGTTGTTTCTGGTGGTCGGATGTAGTGCGCTTTGGATTTCCTTTGGTGCGCGATTTCGAAGCCATTACAGTTACCTTGGACAAATCAAGTAATCATATACGTCCTGCCTTGCGATTCTGCTAGTGGGTACTCCAAAGCCAGGAGAGTATTCGATGGATAGGAAAGAAATGAGCAGGTCCTCGTTTGACCGTTTATTTATAGGAGGGTTACGTACGGCCGGTGACCGGTGACTGTCAATGACCACTGCCGCCCTTGCCAGTGACAGAGTACAGCCTCTCAAGGAACAGGGAAGCACCTTTGCAGCGAAGCAAGGAAAGGCTGAATTCAATGAGAGGCTTTCACTAAGTACTCGAGGACCTCAATAAATCGAGGGAGTCGAGTTTGGCTCGCTGATTACGGTCGTTTTCGGACAATGGTATCTTATCCATCCCAATTTTCCGCCTTCGAGAACGTTCAGAATACAGACTACAAGCTTCATGAGTTGAAAATGGTACGTAGAGCTAGCACACAGTAACTTAGCATATATACCGCCAGCGATGAGATATTTACATAGGGAGCGCTGAGAATTATGATCAAATTTGCGACGCGGCAAGAACGTCATTTACGGCTTTTGTGATCTCCTTCAATGATCCTGGAGGTCAACAGCAACGATTAGCAGAAAATACGTTGCCGATAAGGAGAAATGGTACAGCGTACTTTCTATTCGAAACCGCAATGCGTCCTTTTCCCGGGGAGCACTCATAGTTAAAATGAATAGGGATTATAGAGGGATTGAATCACACCTGCTCTGAACGTCTCCAATCTAGATCAACCTTCTCTGAAGCACTGGTTTTACCCAAATATTCTGCACCCGTAATCGACCGCAGAGTATTTGCATGTCGGGTGAGTTGAACTGAAAGTTTGTGAAGCTGTTCCTTTAGATGGGGTCCGTGCACTACCGCACCGCCAGGGATGCTCGACGTTGAAGCCATGGCCAATTTAACGCGCTCACCGGAAAGTGCGGGATAATTTTGATTCTCCTCTGCCCATATCGTGCTCGCGTTGAGGACTTCGGAGTTGATGAAACTCTTGTACCGATCGGAATATGCCTCGGACAGAACTTTCCAAGAAAAATAAGGGAAACCATTAGCAACCCAGAACTGAACACTCACTAGAAATCAAGATTGTCATGGTTCCGACTCCCAGTAAAGCCCAAAAAACAAAGATGGCGCGTCCCGCAGGGGTTGTGGGTGCCAAGTCGCCATAGCCCACGCTTGAAAAAGTTATAAAACCTGTGTTTCGAAAGACATCAATTAATTCAATACGAACAATTGCAGGAACTTCTCACAAAAGTAGGCGGCCGATCCAAAGGTCCATTTTTCAGTCTTCATAAAAATAGCTGATCCTGACTGAAATGATAGTTGTCAGATCTTTGCCGGAATACATCAACAACAAGTGAAATACCATCCAGAAAATTACGAACAGGATGCACGCGACACCCAATCGGGCATAGAATGCATTCCTTTCTTCGATTTCGAGAGACTTGGCCAGATCCATGTGGTCGTCTTGAAGTGTCATCGTCCTCGTCATAGATCTTGTTAGCGGAACGCCATTTCCCAAGGTTTTAGACCCTTCATGAATGGCTTCGCTGGAGTTCTCTGTGTCAGGATCTTCTTTAAAAGCTTCATGGGTAACTGCGACAGCAAACTTCGCAAGAAAGGAAACCATTCCGGCAATGCGCACGTGGGTAAGCGAGGGAGGATGAAAACTGGTATCGCTAGATGAAAATTGGGAGCTCGGCGAGTGCATGGCCTCTTGTTCCCTACTCCCGAGTTTCAGGCCTTTTGGTACCAGCTCCGAGAGCGGAGCACCGGCTTCCAGAGCAGCTGTTTCCAGCTGGGAATGAGACAGAGCCTCCAGATTTAATCTCGTCTGGTTCGGGCCATAGACATACTTCCAAGCGGGATCTTCCCACTCCCTCCAAACCTCATCCCACAAGCGCCTCCAGAATCGCCGCAGAGAGGAGTACCACTGATGCGTCCGCCGAAGTCCGATACGCCCCTCGCGCTCTTCGGCGTGGTCGTCGATCCACACCGGAAGACCTTTGGAGCGCAGGCGCCACCGCACGGCGGCGCGCCAGCGGGTGATGATGTGTCGTTCGCGCTCATGGGCTTTGGCGGCTTTGATCCGATTTTGAAACCCAACTGCGACGGCTTCGAGGAGTACTTCTCGCGAAAGGGCCACTGCAAGAGCGAGGTTCATGATCCCACCTGCAATATAAAAACACACGAAGATCCGGCTCCCAGTCGACGTGGGATGAAGATCTCCAAACCCTGATCACGAAGTTCAGGACAAGCTTGTGAGGACGAAATTAATACTAACCTATGGTCTCGATAGAAACGGCGGAGAAGTAAAGCGCGTCGATGAAGGTGATTTTGAGCATGACGGAAACGACGCCTGAGCCCAAGGACATGTAAACGAGCAATAGGATCACAATTATAACCAAGGATCGTTGTCTGTGGGTAAGTCCGCTGCCTTCAACATAGGCGATAAGATGAGAGAGGACATGGGGATCAAATTAACCATGTTTGTCTGACCTGAATGTGCGAAGTTAATCGTTTGCTTGTAGTCGTGAATCAATGTGATGTTGGTTGCAGTCGAGGCAATCGTCGAACATACAGTCAACCAAAACGGCTGACCGTACGTAAATCCATCGTCGAACCGGTGGATTACGCCGAAAATGGTGACAGCTGGGACGTTTATGAGATCTGGGTCAAGATGTTAGGGGAAAATATCGACGATAACCTAGGAATGACCCACCATGAAGAGAAAGGAAGAAAATGCACAGATGGGTCATAAGTTTAACATGTCTCTCCGCGAAGCGGGCAACAAGACATGCGCTTGCGATGATACCACACCCCATGCTAACGCCCATAGCAAGTTGAAGAAGCAGAGGATTCGGCCGAACCTCCACCACCACATTTCCCGCGCCAGTCCGGATATACCAATGGCCTGTGAGACTTGGAATCAGGAGCATAATGGAGAAGGGGATCATAATCCCAGAAAAAATAGGTAAAATTCGATATGACCGTGACGAGTTTATCTCCTCTGTATTTTCCTGCAAGGGCTGAAGGCCATTACCACGTACTTCAATATTAGAAGAACAGCGACGTGAGGTTGGCAAAGGGTGGGGATCTTGTAAGCATGCTCCTGTGTGAAACTGCTTTTCCCTGTCTGCCTGGTCGGAACTAGATAACCGAGGTCCAAGGATCTGTTGAACGAGTTTATGAAGGAGAAACATTTCATCAAAGAAATTTCCGTGGGGCCACGAAGGCCTAGAAGATGTTGTAGTTTGGTTTTGCCATTATCCTGTTTTATAACATGATTCCATAACCTCGAATCGGTCACTTCCGATTTGTGGAGTGGTAAACGGTTCGTAATGCAAGTGGCAAAGTTGAGGAGCAACGTACTTATCTCTCGAACGCGAGGGGACTTCTCGGAATGCCGTGTGTGGTTTCAGATAGAGTTTCTGCTTGTATGTAAGTGTTCGTGGTCAATCGAGCGCAACAGCGGAGATCTCTAGATAATGCAAATTAGTCAGACGTTACACAAAACTTCAGCTCGACGAAACATGGTTTAGATTATCTCTACCGTATCTGCAGAAAACCTTCGACTCGGACCCTCTCTAGATGTCCCAATGCTCAAAGACGCAGTATAAGCTCTGGTCACTTACTTTTCTGTGCGATCAGAAAAAGGCAAGTCAGCGGTTCCATTCTTCTTGAACTCCAAGACTTGTATTCGAAAAATTCGGGGCCGCCGGATTGCTGAGATTTTCCAAGGTGTTGGGAAGCAAATTCCTCACAGGAAACTGGGAGAATACGCACCTATTTTTATCAGTTGCTTGAAAAGTTCCTGTCATATCCGAGTCGCGGCGCTTGTGATCAAACTTGGTTCAAACGAAGCTGAGGCAGAAAAAATCAGGTCATGTGGCAATCATGCGAGCAAATTCTTTGCGTTGGCGATCTTTTTCTAGAAAGTAAACAAAAAAAAGGTTAGATAAGGCACCACGATTCAGATAAAAAATTTCGGGGAAATAGAGTGGTAGGCTGGTATTCTCATGCTCCCTCATCATTACATACATACTTACATGGATCTCAGCGTGATGACTACACGGCTTTGACTCATGGGCATCGTAGAGGTGTATTAAGCAGGCCTGAACAAAAATAAAGTGATTGTGAGTAGGGTTGAACAATTTATAGAGTAAAATCCACTAATCCCACTAGCAGGAATCTGTCCTCTCTTGGCTACCTGGTAGTATGTTTCCTCCAAGATCGCGAATATCGCACAAGAAGGGATCCGAGTGTTCTGTTCCGGTTATCTTTTCTCCGAATGACAACAGCACGAAATTTGGGTTGATATAATCCATTCACAGTTTAGAAGGATTCCAAGTTTGCAGTCCATTGGCAATCCTACGTTACGGACTGCCGCACCGCGACCACGTGATCGTGCGTCATACAAAATCTGCCTGTTCGATGCCGATGTGTACACTTTATGCAAGACTTTATGTCAATGTTGTTCAGCTGGAGTTGGATACCTTCCGTAAGGTGCCGGCATTGAACGTTGCGCTTAGTGCTGAGCGCTGTATCGGTATGTCTCTACGTTTCTAGCCCTATCACCGCCCTTCTCCCCACGACTTCACCGAGGAAAAAGACAGAACAGCATCCGCAGGCATCTGGATCTGCCGAAACACGGCGTGCAAACCACCTCGTCAATATTAATACGTTTAATTAGATAAGTTCGCTTGACACCCTCTGTGGATAATAATGAAAATCTCGGTATTGTCCATGCTAGCACTAGGAAAATCACGACTCCCAATCAAACCAGTCTTTTCCCATCCCAATTTCTCTTTCCGACCTTAAGCTACTGGCTCTCCTCTGATTTCGCCTCTTCCCGGAGAATTCTCCGTGTCTCCTCTAGCGCCTTTCCCAACAGATTCAACCCCCATCCATCTCTTTTGCTCAACGCATTCTTCTCACCAAATCCCACCCCCCAGATCCGATCCCTCGGACTCGCTTCAACCAGCCTCTTCTCCCCTGTCGCCAGCAATTTCGCTTTCAATCCCGCGTTCTGCCTGAATTTGAGCAAATTCCCTTCCAGCACGATCTCCTCCCGCTTAGCCACCCACGTTGCTTCGTCGAACCCATGCACCTTGCGCCCCAGGGACTTGATGAACGCCATGTCTGCCGAGCTTGTGCCCCTGACGTTCATGATCTGCCGAGCCACCTCTGCGTCTTGGAAAAGGAGCGCCTTTTGTACCATCATCCAGTGCTCTGCGGTGGGGAACGTCACTGCTTCAGCTGTGCTTCCTTCCCCCTCAGCTCCTTCTTTGGGTGCGGCGATGGTGAGCTTCGAGGTAAAACTCGAGTGGTACCATTGCGATCCCCATCCGCTGTACATATGATTATGTTCAGTGTTTCCCTTCATATTGGAATACAGGCCAAGACATACTTCACCTCGTTCGTCTTCCAGAAGAACACATAATCATCGCGATCATACATCATTCCAAGTCTCCGAGTTATATCTCTGATCTTGATGCTCTATATTTTTCCAGGAAGTATGATCAACGTAGGAAGCAAGAACAGAAGTGGACAGACGGTCGCCCTTATGGCTTAACGGAGTGTTTAGCCTCTGACTCGGAGGGTGACTCAGCCGAACTCAACTGACTTGCGTGACCACAGGTACACCTCAAGGAGATATTTTAGATGCTGTTTTACATTACACCTGAGATGATCACACGTTAAACGATGCCTGAATCCATTTTCGAAGAACTCGGTCAAAGGTCGAAAGATCAGTAAGTTTGGGAATTGGAAACTGCGGCGTGGATTGCGGCGATCGTTGTGCGACGGGACTTGCCGCACCGCGATAACGTGACCCCGCGCGTCAACCAACGCCAAGCGCGAGCGCCAAGAACTCCCACTTGTCTGCTATTTGGGAGGTGTGGACAGGCGCTCGTATTTGAGTCTTATGTAGCATTAGGACGTGGTCTTTCTACCGTTACTTCGTTACATAAACTTTGGATGGCATCGCCAGAGCATCTTAAGCACGGTGGTGCACTCTCTTTGTCAACTCTTTGTTAAAGGTACTGTATAACTTGAATGACACTGACAGTGCCAAATGTAAGTGTCACGTTAAGTACAATACCACTGTTGAGTATTTGAGCGGTGTCAGAGGAAGAAGATTGTTGTCATGGACTGGTTAGGGCCCCAAGTTCAGAATCTTCAGATTACATGCACGATTTCGTTGTTCTTGTCGAGCTCAATAACCTCGCAACTGGGCAGCTCGTTACTAAATAATATAACGCTTATAATTAGCGTCAGAAAAATGCTTTTCGCTTGTAAATTATATGTACTTCAGTTTTGCTTCCGTTACAAATGGCCTCGGACCTCTTGACCACTTGCCCCGCTGGTTCCAGATAGATTTATAGTAAAATATTATTTATACGAAAGTTTACATGGTGTATGAGTAAGCTGAGGATAGTTGTAAGTACCGTATTGTGCAAGGCGGGTGCTTGGTGGGCAATTGCCAGTGGCGGGCTCACGGTAATTGATACCGCTAAGTTGCCACCAAGCCGAATTGGGTCGCAAATTGCCTTGTCTCTGAATCTATCTCAATATCAATATGTGCAGTAGGTAGGTATATCATATAGAGGAGTAAGTATTGCAAGGGTAGCTGACCACCCACACGGAAATTCCCGCCGCAGTGATCGCCGCAGTGATCGCCGCAGTATTCCAATTCACTCCGAAAGATCAGCGTCCCAGATTCTGGGTCAAGATACTTCAATTGGACCTCGGCATTTACTGCAGCGCTGATCAAATAATGCTCTGGCCGATAATGGCACATAATCGTCTAGACCTGTTTTTTGAGCAAATACCAAGTAAAGAGAGCCCTCTATAGTGAGATGGCTGGAGGTAGTCTCCCAAATAAACAGTTTTGTGAAGGTCTCTCCAAGGTCTCACGAGAGAATGAGCTTCCATCGTAGGCCAAAGTTTCAAGATTAGGGTTGAGAGCCACTATTGTCATCGTCATTCGTCATCGGTCATCACTGGAGCTGGCGATATCGACAATTTGCAACTTGGTGACGGTAGATACAACACGGAAGAAATCAATAAAATATGGCTTTCTGATACTCCATTGTAGGAAAATCTTTGAAGCTTGAAAACACTTCACAGCGTTTATTCGGTAGCCGGTGGGCTTGGGAAACCGAGTATAACTCCTATCGACTCCCTAGAAGTCTGAAGAATATCTTGCAGAAAAACCTCAGCTTACACTCAACTTGCGTCTCTGACGTCTCATAGGCGCCTAGTGCATAATAGTCTATAGAAGCTCTACACCAATACATACTACACGAAAACAGAAATGGCTCAATTTTGGGGAGACTCTACGATTCACGGTGGGCGCTCCTTCAATGTTCATCTAAGCCCTAAATCAACCCATTTCTCATGGTGCTTTGCATGACTCAGCTGTCTCCCAGGCTGGGACGTGCGAGAAGGAGAAGGAGGGTATCCAGCGCCGGATCTAAGAATATAACCCATGCAGCTCCATATCAGTAATACAATGCCACACGGGAGTGGAGGGACGGCTATTTTTGGGCTATTTGAGAAAAACTGATCCGAGTCAACAGTGCATGCGTCTTCAGACAAGGCGTTTGGATGCACCAGCTCGCCATAATCACCACTGGTATGCAAGAACATATCGAGTGGGTGATGGTGGAGGATCCAGCTTTTAATCTGCTTCCCTCTTTCCTGATACTCAGATCTCAAGATGCCTTTCTCACGCTTCATCGTTTCAGGACTGCAGCCGCGTGACTTTCTACATTCGGAAGTTTCACGTGATACGTGACTGGTTAGAGATGACGTAAGGTGCCTGAAGGACAACACGAAAAGCACAGCACTACTCTCCTCTAAACCTCCACCACATCCCATTCCTCACCATGGTCAAGTCGTCCGACGTTATCCTCATCCTTGTAAGCAGCGATCATTACATTCGGAGAATGTTTCAGATATGAACTAACCCATTCTGGGGAATAGGTCGCCATTCTTTTCCCTCCTGCCGCGGCTGGTATCGTTACAGGATGCAGCTGTGATTTGCTCATCAACATTCTCTTGACAATGTACGTCGTATCGAACGTATTATTTTCTTATAATCATCTGAGTGGCCTACGTTAGTCTGGGCTATATCCCAGGACACATCCATGCCTTCTGGCTCATTTACAAGAAGATGGAGGCTGAAGAACGCTACGGAAATGGAGGGTTTTTATGTGAGTTAATTCCCTTTATACATGCTTCTATTCTCCGTGCTGATGTCGAACAAAAGATATTGGAAATGGACAATACCAACCCCTCTACAGCGATGGCCCAGCGATTCACGCGCCTGCTCCCAACTATGGTGCTACAGGACGTTAGAAGGAACAACTTTACTCAACCTCATGGCTGCATACCCTGTTTCGGGATATTTAAGAAAGGGTTGTACTTAATGTGAATCTTTACTTTCTCTCTCTGATACTTTTGATATCCTTTTTCCGTTGTACATTTGTAGTTCCCTTGAATTTTACGCGTATTATTCTTTCCTTGATTATTTTCCCCGTTATCTGGAGCAATCAACGTTTCTCCCAATGAGCTACGAGGGCGCTTTCTCAACCCCTTTTAGCTACATAGACACAAGATAAGCAAAAATAACTTGCACAGCTTAAAACCTGTTCGCTAATACGCAGCCTCATGATAGCCGAGTCGAATTGCGTTGACCGGTAGGAATTCGCAGATCCTTGAACGAAAGCGTTCAACGTTGACCGTGCGAGAAGCTTTTGATCGCCCGCCGATACTGCGCATTACGTCCAAGAACGACAGAAGTTTGACTTCAGAACTGCGGTTTTCCATGCTGGTTTGAAAAGTCCAATGTGCAAATGACGAGCGAGCCACCGACGGCAGCTGGAGCATTAAGCTTTCTCATCCCTAGTGTAACCCTGATTTCGTGCCTCTTCAGCGGGTTTCAAGGACCACGGACAGGGGTGACCACCAGCGAATTATGTGGAACTCGCAAACATTTCGTACATAAGTACGTTATGCCATCAAATAACGACCACAAGGATGCAAGAAACGGGTCGTGAAGCACGGCCAGAATTTTCCGTGGATTCTCCCAAATTATAAATAATTCCAAGCGCTGAAGCACATAAAAGCTGGAAGTCGGTGCATATTTTATTTTTCATCCTCGTTCCCTCTTTCCTTCTCCCACCGAAGCATGAATAATCTGGGACGACTCTCATTTGCCTTAACCTTCTTGACTAGTGCGGCATTGGCATACCACTGGCCTGAACCCAAGTTCGACGCTATCGAAGCGCTTTTGTACGAGCAGAGCCCAGAGCCAGATGGTCGAGTCTCGTTGACCGCCATACTCAACAAGTGTGTTCCTTCAAGCACTGGAGAGCACACTGCTGCGGAATGGATGCGCTTTGCGAGTGTGAAAGTAAATTTTTGTATAATGAATATTGATTGATTTTACTAGGCGTATCATGACATGGCGACCCACAATGTTACGGAAGGGACTGGAGGATTGGATGCATCCCTGTACTATGAATTAGACCGACAAGAGGTACGAAACAAAAAACCAAAAAGAATGTTCAGCCTCTCATTGACGGTATCTCCCTTCACAGAATGTCGGCGCCGGCATGACGGTTACATCCTTCGATTTCGTCGATTTTCCAGGGAAATATATCTCCAGTAAATGCCTTACACTTTAACCTCGCCAAAAATCAAGAATTTAACATTTCCTCCCTAGGATCGGACATCATTGCCATCGGGACAGTGCTCGCGGTTGCGGAATGCGGTGGACCTACGATTCCACTGCGGATGGGGCGCGTCGACGCACTCGTGGCGGGACCGGCTGGTGTTCCTCAACCACAAGACGATTTGGCGTCTCATACGGCGTCGTTCCGCCGCCAGGGATTCACCCCGACTGAGATGATTGGTTTGGTTGCTTGTGGTC
>Ga0307517_10006708_pt1 | contig 16946 bp, 22 predicted proteins | sample 23_EM_MG_FD_194515 | JGI IMG/M metagenome (GOLD analysis project Ga0307517, IMG submission 194515) | Populus trichocarpa ectomycorrhiza microbial communities from riparian zone in the Pacific Northwest, United States - 23_EM | ecosystem: Host-associated > Plants > Roots > Unclassified | place...
GGAAAATGTGGCACTTCACGGGTTGAAAACAAACGCCTGTCCTAAATGCGAGGTGCCGACCAACGAATTAGGAACCAATGCCAGAAGCTATCGAGCCCGAGATTATGCAAGGTACCAACGCTACAAACCTGAAAATCAAACCTCAGGCTCGGAGACCGACGACGACCACGTTATGAATCTTGGTATCGGCCAAAATATATTCCACGGACTCGACCGGGTTTCGGCGTCTGATCTGTACAAACCAGACATACTCCATACCATTTATCTCGGGCTATTTAAGCATATGATGGACTGGATCGAAGCCTTTCTGAAGAAACACGGGCGACTGCAGGCATTTGATGAGGTTTGGAAGGCATTACCGCCATACCCAGGATTCTTAGTCCCCAAAAAAGCCTACCGCGAGGTTACGCAGTGGCAAGGGAAAGAGATGAGGAATCTGGGGCGTTGTATTCTGGGAGTTCTCGCCGTGGCTCTTCGCCAGCCAGGAGGTGCGCAAGCAATACCTTTCAAACGTGCTCTCAGATGCGTCAGGGCGCTCGTTGACTTCAATATGATGGCACAATACCGAAGCCACACACCTGACACCATAGCCTATATGGAAGAGTATCTGGACCAGTTCCATAGGATGAAGGACATCTTCTTGGAGTTCCGAGTGACAAAACGCACACAAGCCAAGGTCGACAAGCAACGAAAGGAGATTCGACGTCAGAGAGCACTAATGCGTGAGCGTATGGCCACATCCCAACGGCGCCGGATGCGCGACGACGATCGAGACGAAGAGGATGAACTGCGTATGGACATGATTCACGGCGAATCACATTTCAACTTCATTAAGATGCATCTACTAAGCCACTTTTGTGACCATATACGCCAGTTTGGCAATATTCCGATGTATTCCACGGAGATCGGAGAGCTAGCTCACAAGACGCAAATCAAGGAAGGATGGCGCCAGTCAAATAAAAATGATGCCGCGCGCCAGATCGTGCATAGCTACGGTCGTCAACATGCAATCCGGACGAGACTATTGAACTTGCAATCACTCAAAAATCGCGGCCCAGATCTCTCCCCCGACGTCCTGAAGCATTCAGATTGCACAACCAGTACGGTATTGCGGCCACTCATTTGTAGGAGGATCTTGAAGGGACGCCGGGGTGATGTGTCCAATATGGTTGATTTTAGCCGGATCTCGTGAGTCTCTCTCGAGATTATATATCCTGAATTGATACGATATAGCAGGCATAACCTGCCGATACACCACGGTCTCCAGGAAGACCATGCGACGCTTCGATCACTTCCGATTGAACTAGTGACACAACTCCAAGTCCCAGTTGTTACATTCCCAGAAGCCGACATTTACGAGATCCACCGAGCACAATCCACTGGCACCCTACACTTTAGAAACCAGGGCAGTCGCAATAATTGGGTTTGGGCACAAGCGGGTATAGAAGAAGTGTATGGTGCGCTGAGGGGTCGTCTCCTGGCAAAGCTAGTAGCCCTCTTGAAGATCAAGGACCCCAGATCCGAGGATACTGTGCGTCGAGTCGCCGGTGTTCAGTTGCTGACTCCAGTGAACTCAGGGCGTCTATCGGATCTGTATGGCTTGGTCACAGTGCAGATGAGGGAAGACACGCGAGGGTTTACAATAGTGGATATAGGAACAATTCTCGGTCTGACACACCTGATCACGGAGGAGGACCGTCGATGGCTTGTAAATAGCCGGATTGATTTGAGAACATTTAATGAGGTTTATTAAGGAATCTGGATGAGAGAATCAGGATTCAGCCATGCGTGAGAATCAGGATTCGGCTATGCGTGAGAATCCTACATATTGATACAGTATAGAGTAGAAGATATATAAGCGACTTTCTTGAAATCTAGATCATTAGTTCACAAGACCAGTGAGGCGTTAGACTTGAGACGTGAGACCCGGGAGGGACCAAAAAAGGTGCAGCCGCCCCAGACACCAGGTGACGTCGGAGCAAGCAGCAAATTAGTTGTCATTACTCGAGCGGGGATGAGGGGTGGGTCACGACGCGGAGAAGAGGTGACGAGGAGCTATCGCCGCATCAGGAGAAAGAAGAGATGAGAGAAAGAGTCTGGGGTAGTCCAGACGTAGGGAGGGCGCCAGGTTGCGTCAGGACGCAAGGAACGTTGCCAGGTAGCATCTGGAAGCATGGGATGTGGCGGGGCGTTGCAACGCAAGTCAGGACGCACAGGACGCAACGCCGACGGATCAGACGCAGGGTCCGTTTTTCCTGATGTATAGCGCTTCCGCGGACCGCTTGCACCATGTCGGGTATGATCTGCCGCTATATTCCGTGACCCAACATATTTGTGTACCGCCGGTTCAACTTGCGGTAATAGCCAACATTCCTTGCTATTCCCAGCTTTGATTACACATTGGACACCTTGCCTAAAGATAGTTTAGTATATAAGCCTAGTCTTAGGCCAAAGGAGGAATTACTTACTTGTCCTTTATTATAACAATGTCACCGGTGATCCGGTGTAATTGAGGCTCATTTTCCTCTTCGAAACACTCCTTCAAGTTGCTATCCGGCTGCCGTTTAGGTCGCGAAAGGATTAAGTCCAGAACGTCAAAATCGCCAAATTTGTGGTATCTGACACCTGGATGATCGGGGGTTTTCAACATGTGGGAAATATTCCTTTTCATTGAATAAACCTTATCCATATCCAGCCGTAAACATGGTCCCCCCGAATCTAATACAAGCGACGAGGAGATTAGTATATCCCCTAAATACAGGTATGCGATTGAGTTGAAAGCTAAATACAACCATTGCTAATTTCAAGCTCATGCAGAGAGATCGGTTAAATAGCAGAGAATAACACACCTTTGGCATCCATGGTAGAATTTGCAATATCTTCACTCCGATGTTCAGAGTTGTGGAGGTGATTCGCAGATTTTCTTAGTTCGCGCTGCCGCTTGCGCTTCTCCGCATCCCTCTTCTTCATTTTTGATAGCCCTCTTGTAGTCTTCCGCAGCCACACAAACTCGCTCAAAGCAAGCTTTCCTCCCGCTCAAAGCAGGATAGAATGAAGTGCGGTTGGTATAGAGGCACGATAAAGGTATCCAAATGTGCTCGAGTGCATGGCGGGTAAGGAGAGACTTGGGCGGGGAAGAACTTGGGTTCAACAGGGCGCAGCACGGGCAATAGATTCAGAGAGCGGCGGGGCGAATGGTTTCTGTGTCTATGGGAGAAATGGGGAAACAGAAAGAATATAGGGGAAGACAAATCACGCTATGACCTGACAAACTCTACTAACTAGAGCCAATGCAACTAGCCTTTGCACTAGTGCATTTATTATCTACGACACCATTACCAGTGTATTCTTTTGGGCCTATGATTTTTCTGAGCGTATGACTTTGTGTGCGTACGATTTGTGTGCGTATCATCTTTCTGTGCGCCTGATTTTCATGACGATGCTCCTGTTCCTGTAGCTTATCGTAAGAACTTAAATAAATGGACAATGTATTCAGACTTGTTGAATTTCCGCCTCCGAAAACATAGAATCCTTCAACTCACTCTTACATTTACTTGGGATGTGCACTTCTGATCGGGTGGACGAGGGTCAGAAAATTGACCCGTCCGCCCGATCCCACATGCAGTCCCCCGATTATATGGGGCATTTTCCAATCAATCCATGGCGGCTCGTCATTTACTACGGTATACATTGTTGACTTGACACCTCCTCAGCATGTCTTGGCCACTAGGATAACTTAGGGGATAGTCAAAATGCCTTCTCAATTACTCAGTCAAATTCTATCATTTTATAAGGATTGTACACGAAAATTAACTTAGTGGAAACGGGATCTTTTCTTTTCTTCCCTCCAGTTCCGGCACGCTTCCTGCGTGGAACTCGAATTGGTGTATTAGTTCCTGTCTGGTCTCTTCCGTGGGTTACACGTATAACTGGTAGTGAATCAGTGGTTCCCGATAGAGCCTCCTCCTCCGAACAATCCACTTCCAGGCGCCCCCTTGAGCCTGCTAGGCAGCCTGAATTTTCGTCACCCTGTTGGTCGATACTTTCATGATTGCTCAGTCCTTCACCTGGAATCTCCGCCTCACCCTCTTCTGAGCCTTCCTCCTCATCAGTGTCCGATGCAACATATATGTTGACTGTACTATCCCAGATTCTTTCTTCAGGGTCTGATTCCTCGGTGCCTCCCAAGTGATCTACACCTTGGTTTCGAGGTGGTCCAGGCCGTGCATATTGAGATTCAACCAGTCCACGCTCAGCTAGTATAGCCTTTGGCTCTATTCCAAATGCTCGCCTGCCATCCTGATCTACGAAAGACCATTCCGTGTCCTTCTTGTGTGATTCGTCATCATCGCAGATACAGCCATTATCGTTCTCTATACTTTCTTCCTTCCTATCAGGCCAATAATGATAATCCTCCGCAGCAGCCATTTCTTCGAGTTTTTCTGCCTCCCGTTCACTATCGTGACCTGCTAGCTCTCATCGTAATTCTTTGTTCTCGTAGGATTTCACCAGCATTAAAGATCGAATTGTACTGCTTTTGAGTTATGAGCGCCGATAGGGAATCACATCTCTTGCCATGCTAAACACCCGCTCTACTCCAACACTACCGCCTTGAACAGCGACAATATCCCTAGCCATCCGAGGTAAATTCAGGACTCTTCCCGCATTAATCTTCCACCACTGCAGTATATTGGCCTCATAAAAAATCCGACCTGGGCAGGCCTCACGTGTGGGATCCGTCGCCTCAGCGTCGGGCTCGGGCGGCTCAATCTCAGAATCGGTTTCGATGTACGCTAGTGCCTCACTCAGGATAACTGCTCTGTGTCTCGAAGAGTAAAGGTGTTTGGATTGCCTGTTCAGACCACTTCGTGGAATTGAGATGTCAGGTGCCTGATTATTTATTGGTGCATAGTACAGATCATAATATGCTATGAACTCCTTTTTATATGACGTCTCATACTCAGTCTCCCCAGTGGCATCAAGATCCCATTCTCGAAAAAGGTTGAGTTTGCAATAGGGATTTAGGCAAGTTCCAATGCCGAACAGAAGACCTCTTGGACTTTCCGTTTTACCATATTAAGAGGCGGCCTTCAATTTAGCTTTCACTACGCCCTCACGAATATCAACCTTCCATTGAATCCGCTTCCGTTCCAACTTGGAAATTTGCATTTCCAAATGATCAAAGATATCTTGATACACTTGAAATACTCGATGAATGCTGACGCCACGTGTTTTTGACATCCACAAAGTCCAAAATCATATCGGTTGAAGTACCTCCAAGATGTATTCAATCTCCCTCCACTCTTCTGGGGTTGACCAAAGAGGCGTAAACTCGGCATAGGTTTGTAACCAGTCCTTGCTGAATTCCCGTAGCCGTACAGATCTCGCCAACATATTTAGGGTTGAGTTCCACCGTGTTTTGACATCATAAAGTAGTCTAGTAGGGATCTGAACCCGGTTATTGCATATCTCGATGAAGTCATGACCCCGTTGAGATGAAGCACCAACCGCAATACTCATTTTCCGATGCTATAAACCATTATTAGCATTATCTCTGACTAAAGGTATCTTAGGTGAGAACAATGGGGAAACCACTTGGTTCTACTTTCACATTGGCGTGCATTCAATTTGGAATAATGAATTTGTGCATATACCCTTGTGCGTATGAATTTGTGCGTATGAATTTGTGCGTATGAATTTGTGCGTATGAATTTGTGCGTATGCATTTGTAATATAGGTGCTAGGTATGAGATCTTACACACATTACCTTTTCTACTGTTTTGTGAAAGCCGTTATCCAATCTCATAACCTTCTCGATATAGCCCGCCTTAAAGCCAGACGGCATATGACCATCCCGCGATTTCACCTTGATCGAACTCATAAATGCCCCGAGGATAAGCTGAACAACATGGGCCATACATGGAATATGATTTTCCAATTGACACCATTCAACCGATAGTAAACTCCAAGCATTGTTTAAGGCTTCGGTGAGCGTTCGGTTATTGCTGGCACTATCGGTGGTGAAACCCAGAATTCTATCCTGAATCCCGTATTTGGCTAGAACGTGATTAATTACCCCTGCCATATTAACACCTGTATGAGAACCCCGGATTTCCTCGAACCCAATCAACACGTCCTCCATCTGCCTGCTATCGGCGATCCAATAAGCCACAATTGGTAAAAAGCAAGTTTGTTCGGTGAAGTCCATGTATCAGCAGCTAGAGGAATCTTTCCTGCAGCAGGTAGACATGTTCGAATATCAGCCACCATAGACTTTCCCTGCCGTTTCAAATGCCGTGTTAATGTCGTTGGGCTAGGGATTTCGACTCCCGGCCGAATGTACTTGAAGACACTACGAAAGGCAAGGTTGTTTGAGCCATTAAAGGCGAGATTCATCGCTAAAAACCCCTTTAGAAAGTATTCTTCGCAATCATGCTGATTGAATCCTGCTGGTGTGGCCAGATCGATAATCCTACGCCTATTTCCAGATTTAGTCCCTTTTTGCAATAGCGTAAGAACATCTATACCAAGCGGGCTTCCAGCCCGCCCATCATAGCCGTTAATCTTTCTCGATTTCAGACAAGCACAGGACCTGTTATGGTCATGCATCGAGCTAGTCCCCGTGCCACTTGGGTCAGCTAGGACATTTCTGCACATAAGGCACATTACTCTCGGCGTGCCAATAGCACTACCTAAATGGTCGGCACATTGTTGAAAGGATTTCCACACCACTGTGCCGCGAAGATCCGAGTTCCACCATAGCTTTTTATCGCCAGCATATTTCGCAGTATAGGCTATACACCCTGGTGTGCCTTGCCACCACTCCATCCAACTCTCATGATATTCCTCCGTATAGAGATAAAAGTTTCAAAATATCTCAAATGTAACTGTGTCGCTTGTTGACAAAGTCACGGCTAGCGGATGAAGCAGATTCTGGGCGTGATCTTAGTCTCCAGGGGGCAGCGCTAGGGAATCTGAGCGCAAGGGTGTTGTGGAACTTGAAAGAGGTGCGCGGGCCACACCTGTCAGAGGTCTTGGGGTTGGTGTTACCAGGCCTTCACTCCCATATGGGCTGGATTCTACCGAGAATTGGGATAAAGATAGGGAGTATTCGCGTGCAGGGCTTTCGTGGAACTGTAAAAAAAGAGGTACGGCTTCTTGCCCCGGAGGTGTAGAGCCCCCGTTGGCTGCCTATCGTGGAAGATTCTGGTTGGGAAGACATTAAGCTGAGATGGTTCTAGCTATCCGTGTACAGTAACAGATCCCCTTGGATCCCGAATGATATTTATATAAAAGTACATCTGTGGTAGGCATATGAATCACGCTCCGCGCCCTCTACACCTCCAGTCTTTGAAATTACAACTCCACGTCGTTCAGTGCACGATCCCCCCTCCCCCCCTAAACCTCTTCTGCCTTTCAGGCTTCGCGTCCCTGATCCCCCATCATCGCGATGGCTGACCTCCCCCCTCTCCCCTCCTCGGCGGCTCCCTCACGAGCTTCATCGAGACAGTCCTCTTCGCCGGAACTCCACGAGTCTTACCTCTACATTCGTGATTTTGTCCGCGAGACACGCCAGCGTCTTCACTTCACTGCAACCCAGCTCCCTATCCTCAACGACAGCCAACTCTCCGAGCTCTCAGACGGCGAGACCATCCTCCTCCCCCTCTGTTGTTCGGCCCTGAACGCGCTCGCCTCCATGACGCGTCAGCTGGACACCACTGGCATAACAACCCAATTAGGCAATATCCAATCGGTGGTTGCCACCCTGCCCACCTTTCCGGCCCTCGAAGCCGCTCACACTCCAATCAATGCCTCCCTACGTGAACTGTCACAAAGGGTGTCAGCTGCCCCTGATCCACAGGCGCCTGCCCGCACTCAGCCGTCTGTTCCCCCGTCTGGTACCACCACTCACCCCATGCCCCCGCCTCCTCAAGTCAGGACCAAAGCCCGTGCCCCCCCCCCAAACCGATCGACCCCCTCGTCCTTTGACCCGGACATCCCCCGGTATGACCCGGACACTCGCTCCTTTGACGGAAACCCCCGTGCGTACGCGGACAAGTTCCCTGATTCCTGAGAAGCCAACGCGTTCCGAGAAGGGAAGTACCCCGACCCCACAACATTCATTGCGGGCCATCTCGCCCCCGACTGCCCAAAGACCCAACCGTCATACGCCTAGGCTGCCTCTGGCGGGGCCCCGAAGGGTAAGAAGAATAAGAGCTCTCTCACGGCGGCGAAAGTCGCCTCAGCAAGCAACGTCGTCCCTGCTCCCCAGAGACCAAAGTCGCTCCCAACTGCCGAGAGAAGATTCTACGCTCCCCGTTCCTCCCCCTCCGAGCACCCGCAAGCTTCCCTGATCGCTGCCACCTTCCCAGACATCCCCGCATGCGTCCTTAGAGACGCGAACTGTATCCTACCTCTCGCCGTCACAACCAACGTTAACGACCGGGGATCCGTCACCCTACTAGTCACCGACCCTGCCACCCCCGCGGCGGCCTTTGCGCCCTATTTCGACACCCTCTCCTCCCAGCTCAACCAGTCTTTCCCGGTAGGAGACTCTCCCTGGCTGCCCTTTCGCCTCGCCCCTAACGAAACCCAACTCGCCATCCATTCGCTCCCCATCGCCTTCCTCCCGGAGGATCCGAACGAGCTCTTCCCATGACTCGCGGAGTCGATCCTCAACTCCAAGGACGTCCGCATACTCGCTGCCAGATTCCGTAACCCAGACGCGCGCTCCAGAGAGGGCAAGACTGCCACCTCGGTCATTCTCTCCGTCCACCCCGGTGACGTCCAGACAATGGGATCCTCCATCAGACCTTTCTCTCGCTCACGAACCATCGAGCGTGCCTACTCCTCTAACAGGTATGCTCAGTGCAAGTACTGCTGGAGCTTCGGCCACCTCGCTCCCAGATGCCCGTCCGCCGACCCAGTCTGCCCCATCTGTTCCCTCAACCACACCCGTGCCTCCCACCGCTGCCCCAACCCCACCTGCCCTGGAGGTGGCAACCTTAAGGCTACTCCTGGCTGTTGCTCTGCCTCACCGCCCCGCTGCGCTAACTGCGGCGCCAGTCACACCGCTGTACATAGGGATTGCGAAAGCCGCCCGATACCGCCCACTCTCAGGTGTTCAACCGTTGCCGCCGAGGTCGTTCCCCCGCCGCCCGCTGGTGACGAGATGGACACGGCCGCCGACGATCAGGACGACTCGCCCCCCTCTTCACCCACCCGCTCCCTCCAGTCGGCGTTCGAGATGGCTACTCCAAGGGCCACAAGCAGGACGATACCTCCGGCCTCAGTAAGGCCCAGCCAAGGCTCAGGTGAGCTCCCTCCCGTGGAGCCCTCCAGCCCTTCTCCCATGAGCAGAACCGCCTCGGGCCTAGCCCGTTAATGCAGCACGACCATACATCGTGGGGCGGTGAGCAGGTCTCCCCTCCCCCTCCCAAACCCTTCACACTCGTTCAACACAACTGCCTCGGGAGCTGGGATGTGTTCCTTTCGCTGTTCGGGTCCTTTACTCAATTGGCCCAACCCGCTTCTATTGTGGCCCTGCAAGACCCCCCGGTCTATAGGGGCAAGCTACCCTCTTTTAGATTGTTTTCTTCTTTCTCCCCCACCACCTCCGGTGGCTGCAAGCCCCGCGTTGCCTTTTATGTTTATAGTTCCTTTTTGTCTACTATTTCTCTCCTTCCTCGGTTTTTTGGCAGGGGTGACGTCATGGCGCTTGACCTTTTCACCCCTGATGGCTTTTTTAATCCCTCCACGACTAGGTTTTCGATTATCAACTCCTACAGGACAAAGGGTCGCTTGGACAACACTCGCTCGGTCTCCCCCGATATCGTTTTTCCGCGGTCCGCCACACCAACCCTTACGTTGAGTGACTTGAACATCCACCACCCCACATCGGACCCGCTCAGGGTGTTTAAGGAAGAGGGGATCGCCACATCCACCCCGTATTTCGACAGGGCCACTGAGCTTGGCTTCTCCCTCCTCAACACACCAGGGGTTTTCACCCGCTTTTCCATGTCACTCATTGGGCGCCCTGGCATCATCGACCTTGCTTTTGCTTGCCCCCTCCTGGCACCATATCTTTCCGAATGGTCAGACCCCCTCCCCTCCACCGGCTCAGATCATGTTCCGATCCACGTCCGCTTTGAGGCTCCCTTGTTTTGTGCCCCTCCCCCCTCTCCCAACTGGGCCCTTTCCGACTAGACGGCCCTGGAAGACTCTTTGAAAGCCAGTGTTATAACACCGCCTCCTCCAATCCCCAGTACCCTGTCCCTGGACATCTGGTTCAAAACGAACCTAGACAGGGTTACGGCCCAATTCGCCATGCACACCCCGCTGAAGAGGGTGACATACCGCTCCAAACCCTGGTGGACGGACCTCCTGTCGATCCTCAGAAGGGCCTACAACTCGGCACTCGGCTCCTCGAAGCGCGACCGCCACGACCCCGCGCTTCTGGCCTCCGCGAGAGCTGCCAGGTCCACTTACTTTAAGGCCATCAGGCAAACCAAGACGTAGCACTGGTCCTCCTTCCTGGTATCGGCGACCCCCCAATCTGTCTGGGCGGCGCAGAAGTTTGCCGTCGGACGCCCGCCCCCTCGGTTCCCCGAACTCCCTGGTGCCAATACTCCGAGAGAGCTCAATAAGGCACTCCTAGACCATTTTTTTCCAGGGGAGCCCCCTGGGCCTAGGGACACCATCCTTTTACCATTCGCGGACTGCCAAGACTTGGGGGCAGAGGAAGTCGGCCGGGCCCTCGCCCGATCGTCCCCGTCGTCAGCCCCCGGGCCGGACATGACACCCAACTCTGTGTGGAAGAGAGTACATCGTGTGGCTCCCCACATCATCTGAGACCTTCTGGCCCCTTTGGTGGCCTACGGGTCCCACCCCCTTACGCTCAAGCAAGCAGATGGCATCGTCCTCGACCAGCCTGGGAAGCCCTCCTACGACTCCCCCTCGTCCTTCAGGGTCATAGTCCTGCTCCAAACCTTCTCAAAGATCCTTGAGAGGATAATGAACTCAAGACTCTCCTGTGTGGCCCGTGCTTGTGGCCTCCTGAACCAACACCAATGCGGATCGCTGGTGGGCCTCTCGGCCTCGGATGCGACGACCACCCTCACTCACGAGGTCAGAACCCTCCAGATGGCTCAGAGAAAGGTATCTACCCTCTTCCTGGACATCAAGGGGGGTTTCGACAACGTCAACGCCTCCTCCCTCTGCAGCATGCTCAAGGCCAAAGGGGTCAATCCGTACTTGGTGGCTTGGACCAGGTCCTGCCTGTCCGACAGAAGGTGCCGCCTCCTCTACCAGGGCTCCCCTAAGATATTTGCCCCCATCTCGGTTGGAACCCCCCACGGCTCCCCCGTCTCCCCGCTGCTGTTTGTCATATACGTGTCCCGCCTACACTCTGAGATCCCTCTGGGCCTCACTCTCTCCTACGTGGATGACTTCGGTCTCACGGCATCCTCGACGTCCTACCGTCGCAACATCCAGATTCTCCAGAGGCAGTACGCCAGGCTGAAGGCCAGAGGGGCCAGGCTGGGCATCAGCTTCTCGATCCCCAAGACGGCGCTCATCCACTGGCGTACGAACAGGGACAGAGGCCCAATATCCCACGCTCCGATCCACCTGGATGGCTCGGTCTTCAAGCCCAAAAACGAGGTCAGGTGGCTGGGATACTGGTTTACCCCCTCGATGGCCACCACGCCTCACTTCACCAAGGGATTGGCCAAGGCCCAAGCTGCCTTTGTGGCCATCAGAAGGCTCTCCCCCCCGGGGATGGGCCTTCCCCCCTTTTTGTGCCACCGTTTGGCCTCCTCGCTCCTCGTCCCTGTCTTCAGCTACGGCGCGGACGTCTTCACCCCCACTTCCCACATGTTAAGAAAACTCTCCGCCTTCTGGCACAAGGTTCAGAGGTGGTCCACGAATTGTTTCCTCAGTACCCCCACCGATATACTGGCCATCGAGGCCTGTCTTCACCCACTTGACCGCCTCCTGAGGTAGAAACGTCGGCTCGCCGCTCTCAGGATACTCTGCTCCCCCCCGGAAATCAACCCGGCTACGGCCCACCTTCCCCCTGCGGTGCAGACGCCCTCCCTTCACCGCCACTCCCCTGATCATAGGTCCCTCTCCGCGAGGAACGCGGGCAGCCCCCTCCCCCTCCCGTGGCTCCAACAAAGACCGCCCTCGAAGAACAGGGCCCACCTCCCCCTGGATGCCCTCCCACACTCCATGCTATTTATCCTGGGCCCCGGCGGATTGGAACCCCTCCAGGTGACCTCCCAACACCTTCTCTGCGAACAATACCCAGCCCCTCCCCCGGGCCGCTCCTACCCCCAACTAAAGCTCCAATGTAGGAGCCTCCTCATCAAAGAGTGGGAAGCAGCCGCACCGGACCCGGCTAGATACCCCTACGGCCCCTCGCTTCGGCCCCACCCATTCATGGGCCTCAACAAGTTCACCGCGGGCCGCCTGCACCAGATGAGGTCTGGCAAGAGCTACCTACGCGCACATCGCTCCTGGAGCGACGACGCCCCGACCACCTGTCCCGGCTGTGAGGGGGCCCCTGAGACCTTCGAACACGCCATACTCCACTGCCCCGCTAAGGGGCCGGCCAGCGTTCGCCGCCTTCAGGGGGTCTCTGACATCGGCCCTGACGCTCCTGTCTGGTCCTCCGTCCTTTTACTTGGGGCCCTCAGCCGCTTCACAAGCTCAACCGCCACAGCCTTCCCCCCGGGCATGCTTTCTCGCCCGACCTCTTCACCCGGTTCTATTTCTTCCCAGTCATCTAATGTAGTCTCCTTTGGGTACTTTATGTCGTCTCAGGAGAGCTAGGTTCACGTTGCTATTTTTCATGCTGTCCGCTGGTTTAAGGAGGGTTTCCTTTGCTGTACTTTTGTTAATTTCGTGCCCTGTGTGGGCCTGGGACCGGTACGGACCCCAGATGAAGAGCTTGGTGATGGATTTTTCCTTTTTTAGTTCATTTTGGCTTTTGGGTTTTGTTTTCGCCATAGCTAGCGCTCCACGCGATTTCTTGTACCTTAACAACGAATATATGATATAAAAAATAAAAAAATAAAATAAAATAAAATAAAATAAAAGTTGTAGGCATATGAATGAAGGTTATAAGTTGGCCCAGCTAAGCTAAGTACCCAAGCTGGCTTCCATTCTGTTATCCATTTCATTGCTCGCCTAATTTTTGAGTCTCTCAATTGAGTATACGAACCTGCATGCGTAGGAACCATTGTGCGTATGAATTTTTGTGCGTATGAATTTTGGTGGGTATGAATTTTGTGCGTATGGTGGTCTATGGTTGCATGTGAATTACTTTTTTGAAAATAGCCGCACTCTAGGATTAGGCTCGGTAGCAGCTACATGAATTTGTATTCACCGCTGTGCTTTGGGCATAGCATTAGTCCAAATCCAGTAGGGGTTGATATACCTTGTTCAATCATAATCTGAGGTAACCAAATTTGATCTTTTACGCGAGTTGACTAGTTTTAATTGAAGACTCTCATACAGCCCATTCGCTCCTCCTATACGGCAACCAAATCTTGAATCAAACCTGCAAGGACGGGGTCTCTCGAAGCTGTCGCAACTATTGAAAGCAAACCCAAGGTGAGGATCTCATACTTGAATACCATGCAGTGACTAAGGCACTGAGTGCCTTTCCAAGTGATTACAGGTGATTCCTGATTATAACCCATATATATAGGTTGGTAATTATGCTATGTAATTATCCTCGACTTAGATACTCACAAGAATCACATACCATAACCATCTTGTTGCTACTGCTGTCCACCTTTGCCGTCTTTCCTTTATTTACACCTAAGGCGATGCCAACGGCCCTAATCGAGGAAGCTCCAATGGATGAGTTTTATACCTGGACATTTGGCCCTGATGAAATAATCGACCTTTTTCCCATTTCCTTTGGCAGAATCAAGGTGGACTTTTTTTTCTGTAAGCTGTTACTGGATCCCAGCTGCTGCAGGTGTGCAGCCAACTAGAACTATGAAAGCTGATAGTGAGCGATAGACAAACCTTGGGCCAAGAGCTGGTCACCACGGATAGGACAGCGGTACTAATTGGAGATGTGTGGATTCGAGTGGGCAAATGGTGGGGGGTTTTTTTTTTTTTTTGTTAAATCCCTGGATTTATTATGGGAAAATCCCGGCAAGCACCCTAAAGTATCGCCTAGGCAAATGGTGGGGGGAAGGCAGTCAAAGTTGTACGAGGTGGACGGATCGCTGTAATGTTGGAACGTAGAACAAGGGAATCCTGCGCTATCATACAGGCGCTTGAGTTAGGGTAGGAGATTAAGGGTCGGGTCTCGAGCTTAGAAATATTTCAGCAGTGTGACTCAGGCAGGCGTGTGGTAAAAGGCAAAATGACGTCGGGCGTAGTTCCAGACTCAGACAGTTAACAATAACTTCATTCTGACTTCTGAATTTCCATAATTTATACGCTCTTTAATTATATTCTATCAAGCCTTGCTCGAGTTGACTTAATGTATAAGTAGTTGGTATTGATAAAATCATTTTATAGTTTTTCCCTACTTCAAAACCTTTTGGTCTTACTATAAAAGCATGATCTTTCTACATCTCTACATATCCATCCTTCATTAGTATCATGAGCATGATCAGGAAAAATATTGTGATTGCATCGACTGCACCGGGTAATACCGAGTGAGGTATCGTTCCACTTCCTCGGCTTCGCGCAATGGCCAATGCTCCAGTCGACCATAGCTTCTTTGAAGCCAAGGGCTTTCCCCAGAGCTCTCAAGACAACTACGGCGACCTGGAACCAACCTTGTTTTCACATCTTTATCTCTACTCTCTTTCCTGGGGTCATAAAGTCATACGCTTCTTCTGTAAGTCAAATATTCAATATCAATGCCAGGAACCTAGCTTACACTATGATGTGGTAGACATGATGGATTATCCACAGGCTGGGATGCACGCCCCCGTCTTGGGCCAGATGTATTGGTTGGGAACCAAGGTACATGAAGACAAGTCTGAGAATGGGGAGCTACAGCAGAAGGAGATGGTGTCGGGGTTCTTGGACTGTGACGATACAGAGTACAACGGGATCCTTGATGCTCTAGGAGCAGGAATTTATATCAGTGCAACTGTGCATTCAATGGAAATCATGCGTAGTGGAAGTACAAGTAGCAGAGTTGTCATCGGTCTTGTTCATTGTACCATTGTGGATTCTGATTCTGATTCTGAGATAGAAGCCTATCCTGAAAACTGCAGAGCTTACCTTCTCTAGAGGAATACGCGTGGCTATTGCCTCACATATTGGAACCTAAATTATAATTAAACATTGGCAGAGAGCATCTTTACATCAACTGCTTTGGGCGGGTATTTTGGCTGTATGATTTGGGCGTATGCTTTGGGCGTTTGCTTTGGGCGTATGCTTTGGGCGTATGCTTTGAGCGTGTATTTGGGCGTATGCTTTGGGCGTATGCTTTGAGCGTGTATTTGGGCGTCTGCTTTGGGTGTATGCTTTGAGCGTATGCTTTGGGCGTATGCTTTGGGCGTGTGTTTTGGGCGTCTGTTTTGGGCGTGTGTTTTAGGCGTGTGTTTTGGGCGTATGCTTTGGGCTTGTGTTTTGTGCGTGTGTTTTGAGCGTATGTTTTGGCGTAAGCTTTGGGCGTATGCTTTGAACGTATGCTTTATGTGTATGGCTTGAGAGCGCATGGCTTTGGGCGCATCACTTTGGGTATGTGGTTTTGGGCGTATGTCTTTGGGCAAATGGATTTTGCCGAAGAAACCAGAAGCAAAGGACCAAATAGACACTCTCAATCTGTGCTCAAGCTTATCGTTATGTGAGAGTGTTTCTAACTTCTAAACTGCTATCCTATTACATTATACTGCAAAGAGTAAGGTCACCAACTCAATCATGACATAAAAGAAAAGAGCGGAATCCGTATAGGCGCCGGGTATAATAACAAAAGAAATTAAACTCTAAAGGAGCGTCGGTCTCTGGAAATTCAGAGTGAGAAGAGAACAAGAACAGAGATAGCGTGCTGTGTAAGAATCTAACCAATGGAAAACAGTCCCTGCACTTATGATATGGCAGAAAGAATACGGGCTAAGGATGAAACCAAACGTGAGATATTGTGGTAGATAAATACAGCAGTGGGAGTGCAGGTAAGGCAAGGTAAGGGGAACCGTATTAAGGAGAGTAAGGAAGGCAGAACCGGCGTGAGAGGTCAGGAAAAGAACCAGGAGATAACAAGAAAAGAAAATAGATGGAAGTAGAAATCGTTAATCCTCCGGCTCCTGTTTCATGCGGTGAGGGAAGTGCTGGCTAGCCATATTGAGGCGGGCCTGCCTATCCATCTCGCGGTCAATTCTATCCATCTCCCCAATGTCAATTCCTTGTTCTTCTGGGTCTTCCCTCGCGGCTGCCTCGAGATCAATGATAACACGGGCATTGCCGGCAAGAAAGCTCTTTCTCTTGGTGACAATATTTTCGATGCTGTCCTGTTGGTCTTCCGGGCTTGTGAAGAAATCCTTTGGTGTCATAGCCCGCCCAAGCAGCCTCTCTCTAATCTCTTGGGTGCTAGCACGGAAACGGTGTTCTGCCGCCTCGCCGTACAGAACACGAGAGGAAGATGCAGAGTCAGGGCGACCTAAGTCTCGCATCCTACTTCCCAAACCTGAGCCGGAGGTTCCCCCTTCGTCCGTCATATGGACATCATCATCACCCTCCTCCCAGCCCTCCCCGTCCTCCTGCTCGCCCTCCACGTCTTCCTGCTCGCCCTCCACATCCTCCTCGTCGTTCTCGTCGATCTCCTCTTCCCCATAGACCACATCGGAATCCTCTGAGCCATTGCCACCCTCATCACCAGACTCATATAGGTCGATAAAATCGACATCTTCATCCTCTTCATCCTCCTCCCACTCTTCGTAGACCTCCGCATTTGGCAAAAGCCACTC
>Ga0307517_10006709_pt1 | contig 16946 bp, 6 predicted proteins | sample 23_EM_MG_FD_194515 | JGI IMG/M metagenome (GOLD analysis project Ga0307517, IMG submission 194515) | Populus trichocarpa ectomycorrhiza microbial communities from riparian zone in the Pacific Northwest, United States - 23_EM | ecosystem: Host-associated > Plants > Roots > Unclassified | place...
AATTTACCTTGTAATTAGTAATTGAATATGTTGGAATAATTAGTAATTTTACTCTATTATTGCATGATTTGTGTTTAATTATTTCCATTAATTTTAATTGTTAGTCTAGAGTTTTTTTTTTAATTTATTGAATATATTTTATTGTTGTGTTGCCATAATAATTGAATAATTTGTTGAATTGTAATTGTTAATGTTGAATTTACCTTGTAATTACTGTGGATGTTATTTGTATAGATGTTATGTTATATACAATATTAGTATAGATGAGATCAATTGGTTGTGGCTATTGTCAATATTTGCAGGTTTGTGGATTTGGGTAGTCTCCAGTATAGGGGAGGTGCTGTCGAATTGTTTTTAACATTCAAATTTAATTATATAATTATTCGTATAAAATTGTGTAGATGCGTAGAACGAAATCCACGGCTCGTCGCTCACGTATGGTCGCAGCTAGTTCTTCTAGCAGCGAGGATGACATATCCTTAGGTGCCTCTCAAGAGGAGGCACCTGCGCCATCAACCGATGCTGCCTTTTCCAGTTCGGTTTCACAGCGCAGAGACGGCGTGCCTTCGTAGCGGAATCAATTCACCCGCAAGTACGAGGCACAGTGGAAGGACGACCTTTCAATGTAAGTTTGTTAAGGTTTTAGTTTTTTTTAATTATAAAATAATTTATGAACAACTAATCAATATTTCATTAATTTAATTTATTTTTAGGTTCACAAACATTGAGGCCGCCCGAGTAATATCATCGGCGTTTAAATCATCGATGGAGATTCCATTATTTCAATGGAGTCAGATATCCAGACATCCTGAATGGATACCTCAAATCGATGCATGGTTTGACAGATTTGAGGTTGGTGTTAACTTATAATTTCCAGCTTATTTCTAATAATTTATTAATATAATTGTAAATAAATTATTATTTTTATTTACCTAATTATTTATACACAACACAAATTCACCTGGGACAGGGCGCATGACAAAGTTGTGAGGAGGGTGTGGGAAAATCACGCGGCAACTAGGTAACATAGAAAACAATACAAGATTTTTTTTTTAAAAAATTTATGTTTCAAAATCTAATTTCTCGCTATGGAAGTAGGTTGCGTGATTTTTGGTATGAATCACAAACAAAGGCAAAAAAACCCCCGAGAGATAAGGGTCTCCAAGGCTGGAACGACGTGGCGATTTGGAGGGATTTCAAACCGACATACATCTCGATAGATATATGGCCGCACTATCTTGAGCACGTGACGTCTGAGCGCTTCACACGACACTCACAGTCCGGTGCCGGCAACCGGAATCAGCCAATTCATGGCTCGATGACAATGCACACCGGCGGCTCCGTTTTGTTTGCTGCACATGCTAAACGGATGGTAAGATTAATTTAAGTGAAATATATCGTTAAATTAATTTGTTGTTAATTAATTTTTTTCATTATAGGCTACGTCTCTTGGATGTGAGCCGAGCCCAATGGAGCTGTTTGTTGAGATGCACGTGCGGAGTCAAGACCGCTAAAAGGGGACGCAACAGTTCATTGACAACCGTGCTCAACACTTTGTGGTATGTTTGTTCAACCATTTTATTTTGTAAGTTATTTTTTTTTATTGAATTGAATATGATGATTACGTTTTTCATTTTCAGGAGACCTATAATAGTCGGTTGAGGGAGATATATGGGGACGATCCTTCGACCCATCCGGATTTTGATTCGGATTTGTGGATGGACGTTGGATCGTCCGGTGGACCTGATAAAAATCGGGTGTACGGGCTCTCCAACACTACTGCCGAGAACTTGCAGGCGACCCGTAGTGTCTCAACCATTGGGAGCTCCCAATCAGTATCGAGCACCCAATCTAAGGAGTTCGTGGCCTTGCAGCAACACACGGCTCATCTCACCGAAAATGCAACCACCTAACAGCGGAGTATACACAAAAAGCGAATCATGAACAGCTTCGCCAAATGGTCCTGAACATGGCATCACAGAGTGGTGATACATGTGCGCCTCCTTCTTTTTGGTTGTATAACAACCAACCTTCTCCTCCTCCTCTAGCTCCACCATTATGTTAATTTGTAATGAATATTATTTAATTTTAATAGTTAATTTAATATTTTTTTAAACACTTTCAGTTTATAATGAATATTATTTAACTTTTTTATGTTTAATAAAAATTTTATTTGCATAATTAGTTTTTTTACTATTAATTTATATAATTTTATATTATTAATTCTTAATAATTGTTTAAAAACATATTTAAAAATAATCACAAAGGGTTTTATTGACGGACTGTATCCGTCGACATTTGACAGAAAGTGGGAAATGTCAATCATTTTAGCGACGACTTTACCGACGGCCGTAATCTGTCGGCCTTTCATAGAAGCTTGGTGCAAATTTCACAATCACCGATGCCTTGACCGACAGAAATATTCTGTCGGTAGTTCACACTCACCGACAGAATAAAATCCGTCGGTATATTTCAAGCGGGAAATTTTTTTTTGGCGCGCAATTTCCGTCTGTAAAACCTTGGCAATTGTTTTTTTTTACCGACGAATTTAGCGACGGAATCAGGCATTACCGATGAAAGGAAAGCCGACGACATGTTTCCGTCGGTGAAGGCGTCGGTAAAAAAATTACCGAAGAACTATGAATCATACACCGACAGAATATTGTCGTTGGTAAAACTGTGAAATTTTGTAGTGCCTTAAGGGATCAATTTCATTGGTCATTCACCATCCGGATCTCTTAAAATTAGGCTCAAAAGATTCTGTTTGAGTTAATTTTGTTTTTGTTTCCTTGATTTTTTTGGATTTATTATTTTTGTTTAGATGTTATGTAATTTTCCTTTATTCTTTCAAATTCTGATATTGTTTTCTAGTAAATATAGATTTCCTTATCTATTTAAAGGGTTTGTAACCATTTTTGAAAGGCAAACTATTAACTTATTTTTTAGAGAATAATACTACGAAATTAAGGTTCATATTTGCAATCCTTTTTACTCATCAAAATTCTATCTTTCTATAATTGTTGTTATCTTTTTAGATTATGCCCGCATCATAAAATGAGCTAATGTTTTGAATTGCAAATGTTGATGTGAAAATATCCTCTTTATAATTAATAATAATAATAATATAAAAATTACACTAAATATCTTGTAGTTTAATCACTTTTTAACTTTGCTTCTATTTTTTTTTTATAAATTACAATTTATATCATAGACCAACACAATTTTTAAACTTGAATGATAAGATGTATTTATCTTATATATAGAGCAATGACTTTTCTTTTCCTCACTAAAAATCATTTCAAATTTTCTTCATTTCAATAAAAAACAAAACTTGTGAACAAATTAAAATAGTTAGAAGGAATAACCATAAGAGGTGGTTTTCCCCACTCTCATAGAAGCCAACTGGTTTTGTTTCTAAGATTAGGTTTTCTTGATTTAGCACGCAAATGTAGAGCAAGTATTAGAATTTTTTGTATGATTTTATGGAATGGCCATGATCCGCACTTGTTGATTTGCTTAAGAGAGTTTTTCTTAATGCAGGCACGGACACTACGTGGATGGCCACCGCAATGGACCATGGCGTGAAGGAGCCTCATCTTCAACTAGATCGAACAACTTTCTTGACTTCATATACCCAAAAACAGCAAAAACCATCTGTCTATTATCCAGTTGGAGCTAGCTTGGCTTCATTAAATAAATTACTTTTTTTTTTTTACTAGATAAGGAAGTCTAGATTGTCGTTTGCATCATAATTGAATAATTAATTGTCGTTTGCATCACATGGACACGGCAAAGCCCAGTCCTCGTCCCCCTCCAACCCCAGCCGCTTCCTTGCTGTTGCTCACGCTTTACCTTCCTCGCCGTTCACTTTTTTCCCAGCCGCTGCTACTCCTCCCTTCACCGTCCATGGAGGCATTGTTTATAGATAGATTAATAAATAAAGAAGATGATTTGCACAAGATGCCATGTCTGCTTCGCCGTAGTGTGAGTTTCATGGTTCCTGAGATGGGGTGGGATGCAATGGTACGGGAAGACCCATAATGTTCAAACCTGAGAGATTTCCCTGCTATGGTTTTTTCAATTTATTTTGGTTTTTTTTTTATTAAAAAAAAATTCAATGTCAAAGTTATAATATCTAGTACAAGAACTTTTCAGTAATTAATTTTTTATTTATATCGACTAAGATATAAAATGTTATAACATATAAACTATAGAATATAAATTATAGTTTCTTAAAAAACGAAGATTAAATAAAAAATGACTTAATTACAATATAATCAATCTAATTCTCCTATGTTTTTTTTAAAGCGATGCAGTTCACAAATATTTTTGTGAGAATTAAAAGTAGAAAAGACAAATAAAAGATGTGTGATAATTTCAATTCCAATTGATCGATACGCCATCAGGTGGTTGGTAAGTGCTTTCAAATGCCATTACAGGCATGATTGATTTTGTATTTTCAAAGGTTTTTTTTGAAAAACTTTAAAAATATTTTTTTAATTTTAAATTAATAATTTTTGATATATTTAGATTATTTTGATGTGTTAATATGAAAAATAATTTTTAAAAAATAAAAAAATATTTTTAAATAAAAAATATCCATTATCACACATCGATTGGATCTCATACTCCTTTCCATAATCGAAATCAAGTAATCCTTCGGGTTAAAAGACCGCTCCATAAAGATTGATGATGATGGTTAACCATAATTAATTACTTAAATAATTAAAATACAAATCCACCGTCTATAGGGTGCATGTGAACCCATGACCCACCATTTCATAAATCCGGAAGTAAATATCTAATTTATAAATTGGACGCCTCTCATGCATTGGGAACATTCCCAATTTCATTCTTTTTTTTTTTATTATAAGAAAAAAAACTTTCTCAATTTCACGATGAAATATTTGGACCGATCTATATTTAGTCTAGGAGAGAAAAAAAAAAAGAAAAAAAAAAGAAGGAGAAGGTGGTTGGAGGGTAAACCTTCACTTTCCACACATCCCCACCTCAGCAAACAAGCTTTAACCTTAGTTGCTCACTATAGACAAGTATCCGTGAACCGAAACACGTAAAGATTCAATGTCTTTTCGATTCTACCCACCATTTATCTAACTCCAAGAAATTAACAATAATAAAAATACAAATCCGCCATTCTTGGAAGTGGGAAATGGAAATATGATGCGATTCATCAAGCCTTCATGTATAGGAGGAGCATCGACCGATCAAGGGGCCAGGATCTCTTCTCCTTGCCATTAGTCTCGTAGGTGTTCAAATTACAGGGGCCAAGATCTTTTCTCCTTGCCAGTAGTCTCGTTTGTGTTCAAATTAGAAGTAGGATTGGGGTTTTAGTTCTACACTTCTCCCTGCAAAAGTAAAGTTAAATTATTGCTGAAAATAAAGAATTCACGTGACGAAAGCTGGTATTTTCTTTCCCTTTCTCTTTCTTACAGGTTTGTAGCTGTATGCCTGTATTCGCTGTCTGATCTCTTTCCTCTTTTTTGATTTCCTTCTTTTCTGTTTTTGTCTTGACGTACTCATTCACATAATTATAAACAAACAACAATCCACCGTCTCTCTCTCTCTCTCTCTCTCATTTGATTCACTGGCACGGCCTCTATTAAACCAGAGGCGTCGCCCAAGTCTCCTCTCTATTAAGTATTAACTCCCTGCAATTGCATGCCCCTTCCTGTCCTCAAAATCTTCAGACATCGAAAGAAATGAAGCCATTGAAGATGCAATCATTTACTATCTCTCTTTTTAGTATTCTCCTTCTGGGTGTTTGCCACGTGTCCCGGGCAACACTAGCGTCGAACAAGGAGAAAAAAGCAACTTACATAGTTCACATGTCCAAACCCGAGATGCCGGCGAGTTTTGAACACCACACTCACTGGTACGAATCCTCACTCAAATCGGTCTCTGACTCAGCCCAAATGCTCTACACCTACGAGAATGCAATCCATGGGTTTTCCACTCGGTTAACACTGGCAGAAGCAAAGTTACTCGAGAGCCAACCCGGGATTCTCTCTGTAATGCTTGAGTTGAGATACGAGTTGCACACAACTCGTACACCAGAGTTCCTTGGACTCGACAAAAGCGCTGATTTGTTACCCCAGTCTGACTCAGTCAGTGAAGTGATCATTGGTGTGTTGGATACAGGTGTTTGGCCAGAGAGCAAGAGCTTTCTTGATACCGGCTTTGGTCCTGTTCCAAGTTCCTGGAAAGGCGAGTGTGAATCGGGCACCAACTTCACGACAAAAAACTGTAACCGCAAATTAATCGGTGCAAGATTCTTTGCTAGAGGCTATGAGGCCACGTTAGGCCCAGTTGATGAATCAAAAGAATCAAAATCGCCAAGAGATGACGACGGCCATGGTACTCACACCTCTTCTACGGCAGGTGGATCGTCTGTGGCAGATGCAAGCCTATTTGGATACGCAGCTGGAACAGCGCGTGGGATGGCTGCCCGTGCAAGGGTGGCTGTCTATAAAGTGTGCTGGGTTGGTGGTTGTTTCAGTTCTGATATTTTAGCGGCCATGGATAAAGCCATTGATGATGGTGTTAATGTTCTTTCCATGTCACTTGGCGGAAGCATGTCTTATTATTATAGAGATAGTGTTGCGATTGGAGCTTTTGCAGCTATGGAGAAGGGGATTTTTGTCTCTTGCTCAGCTGGGAATGCAGGTCCAAGCTCGTATAGTTTGTCCAATGTTGCTCCTTGGATAACTACTGTTGGGGCTGGCACTTTGGATCGTGACTTCCCTGCTTTTGTTAGTCTTGGTAATGGGAAAAATTACTCGGGTGTTTCTCTTTATAAGGGGGATGCAATATTACCAGGAAAGCTTTTGCCATTTGTTTATGCTGGTAATGCTAGTAATGCAACAAATGGTAATTTGTGCATGATGGGTACTTTGATCCCTGAACAAGTTGCAGGTAAAATAGTGCTGTGTGATCGTGGAGTGAATCCTAGAGTGCAAAAAGGAGCTGTAGTCAAAGCAGCTGGTGGCATAGGCATGGTTTTGTCAAATACTGACGCCAATGGTGAAGAATTGGTTGCTGATGCTCACTTACTACCAGCTACAGCAGTTGGTAAAAAAGGTGGAGATGAAATCAAGAATTATTTGTTTTCAGATCCAAAACCAACGGCGACTATTCTTTTTGAAGGCACCAAAGTTGGGATTCAACCATCTCCAGTTGTTGCAGCATTTAGCTCAAGAGGGCCAAATTCGATCACACCGGACATCTTGAAGCCGGACATGATTGCACCAGGTGTCAACATCTTGGCGGGTTGGGTGGGTTCGGCTGGTCCTACTGGACTGGCTACCGATGGCAGGCGGGTGGAGTTCAACATCATCTCAGGAACCTCAATGTCCTGCCCACATGTGAGCGGCCTCGCTGCATTGATCAAAGCCGCTCATCCTGACTGGAGCCCAGCAGCTATCAAATCAGCACTAATGACCACAGCTTATGTAACTTACAAGAACGGCAACAAATTGCAAGATGTTGCTACTGGAAAGGATTCTACGCCGTTTGATCATGGGGCCGGGCATGTAGATCCGGTTTCGGCACTCAACCCAGGGCTTGTTTATGATCTCACGGCAGATGACTACTTGAATTTCCTGTGTGCGTTGAACTACTCTGCAACAGAAATCACCAGCCTTGCAAGAAGAAAATTCACATGCGATGCCTCCAAGAAATATAGTGTGACCGATCTCAACTACCCTTCTTTTGCAGTCAATTTTGGCAGCGGTGGTGCTGATGCTGTAATTAAGCACTCACGAACACTTACCAATGTGGGCGCGCCAGGGACATACAAGGTTCTGATAACATTGCAATCTCCAGGTGTGAAGGTGGCAGTCGAGCCAGAAACATTGAGTTTCCGTCAAGCGAATGAGAAGAAATCTTACACAGTTACTTTTACTGGGAGCTCAATGCCTGCCGATACTAATAGCTTCGGCCGGATAGAATGGTCTAACGGGAAACAAATTGTTGGCAGTCCAATAGCAGTTAGTTGGACTTAGCAACATAATATGGCATGTCATTAATAGAAACAAAATCCGGTACCGCTCGAAGAGTAGAGTACAATTGCAATGCTTGTTAGTTTTTGTGCTCCGAATGTTAGTTTTTGTGCTCCGAATGTTATGTTTTCGTAGTCCCAGCAAATAAGGGAAGGCTGGACCTGGTGCTTGATGTTCTTATTTGAGAAGGAAAGCAAGAGGAAAAGAAAACGTACAAAGGCAGATGGCGTTTTCATCTCAATGTACAATTTGTGGCTATCACAATGTGTATGCTTGCCTAGTGGATAGCTATTTATTGAAAAAAACAACATTATATCAAGAACTCCTATCCTTTAATATTTATTTTGTTACGTGAATTTCTAAATTTTACATAGCTTATATATTATGGCATTAGTATTTAGATGAACAAACAAGAAGATTTTGACTTTTCTTTGCCAATTCACTGGCAAAGAAATTTTTCCCATCAAAATATAAGTACGAATTAAAAATAAAAAATAAAACTAGACAGGAAAACCAGCAAGCCAAGTTTGCAGCATGTACACGTTAATGAGAAGAAACAAAGGGAGACTAGCAAAGAAATATTTGGTCTCATGGATGGTTACCATTTTGTCTGTCAACCTAGAAAGGAGGTCCAATACTTGTTCCAATTTCAGCAACTTTTGATTATTTTGTTTCTTCAATTATTCTACACATTATTTTGCATAAGAATATTCCAGATGTGTTTGGTATGCTTACTAGAGTGTATAATAGAAATAGAAATAGATTAAATTGGACTAGATTGGATAGCAGATAAGCTTGTACTAGACTAATTGTGTTGATCGATTTGATAATCTCATTGGTATAATAACATAATTGTCTCACTATGATTGCCAATTTGTTAATCGATCCGTGTAATTTCAAGTAGAGACTGGTAATAATCTTGCATAGCAAACTGAATGTGAAGTTTTTTATATGGTTTAACAAGTCCAAAGGCTAAAGAGTAATACCAAAAAAATCTAAAAAAATAGATGAAAATAAAAGAAAATAACTATTTAAAAAATCTTGTAAAGAAAGAATGTTGTAAAGGAAAGTTGTAAAAGAAAACTATAAATTGCAATAAACAAAAAAATATTAAATTGCATAAAGCTGTAAAGAAATTGTATATGTGGGACTGACCATCGTTTCCAGTTGCTAGATGACCTATTTGAAAAAAATAAGACTAATAGTTGTTTACTACCAAACAAGGAAAATAAAACTAAAATTGATCATTAGTTAGATTCACCAAGCTAAGGAAGAGTCTAAGTTGACCTAGAAAAATAGAAAACAATTGACTAATAGAACTAAAAGTCATGATTGATCAAGAAAAACTAAGTGACAATAAAGATAAAATTTTACATGATTGACAATAGAGAAAAACTAAGTCCTATATAGAATAAGAGTTCTCAATGGATTAAATTGGAAAGTATTACAAATTAAAGACACACACATGGAATTGAAGTTGTAGTAAAATTCATAATATAAATTCCTTATTTATTATAAATAATTTATTAGGATTATAATTTGAAGTTTACGCAAAACTCAAACTTATTTAAGTCCTCCAACATAGCACCCTCTCTCTCTCTCTTTCTCTCTCTATGTCCTAGTATTCAATTGATTTTGATTAATCTTACTTTTGTTTCCTCATTCTAATAATCATAAACTTATTTAAGTTTTTATCTATTCTAGCCACCACCTCTCATGGTTGACCACCACCATTTCAACTGCTGGAAACTTGCCTTGTTTACCCTTCTCTTTACAAGTTATAACAAAATAAGTTTTTGACTCTATTTTTAAAAAAATTAATAATTTAATGTGTTATTTTGAATATATTTGACATGATTTGATGGGTTTTTATGTAATTTAAAAACTAATTAGGTTTAAGTGAAGTTAAGCTAAGTTAGGGATTTGTTATTTAATTATTTAAATGTGAAATTTTTGTGGTTAGTATTATTAATGTGATATTTTTAATTGATTTTGTTGTATTTCTATGGTTTAAAGATAATCAGGTGTAGGTTAAAATAAAAATAGTAATTTGGTGTTTTTCAAGTTTGCTGATTTTATTGTTAGTTTTATATTTAAATTAAAGTTAGGACTTTGAGAAGGGGGTTTTGATATATTAGTTGTGAAATTAGTGAGGTTATTGTTGTTAATATGAGGTTGTGAAATTGATCTGAGAAATTTACAGGTTTAAATTGCATAAGAGTAATTTTCGAGATACCTAGTTTTTTGATGGTTTAATTGTAAAATTAGTTAAGATGCTAAGAAGTTTTAGAAATTGGTAATTAATTTTCATGGGTTGTTTAATTTGAAAATTTATAAATTTAGATTATGTGGAAATAGTAGTTTTTGGAATTTTATTTATTTATTATGATGTACAATTTGCAACTTGCAATTGTCCATGTAGATTTCAAAGTTTTTCAAGGCAAGTTTATTATGTGTAAAACACTCAAAGTTCCTTATAAATATATAATCTTGCTAGACAAATGCAATAAATGACAAATGGCTAAGAAGGTCATTTTAATGTGCCTTGAACCTAAAAATAATTGATCTATAGAAGTTAACATGCATGAAATGACATGAATACATTAAAATAATGGCATAAAATAGCTAATGTTAGAAAATTATCATGCTAAGGTGAATTCAATTTTGCTTAAAAGAATTATAAATTCTCTAGCATGTATGAATTGTTAATGCTTTCTCTTCAGGTATTGTATATTAAGAATACGGAGGGCTATTTTATTCCCATGCATTGTGTTAATTGTTTCCTTTTAGATATCTTGTTTTAAAGGAGAAAAAGTTTCAAGTCCATTAAGAGGATACTGCTTCATCAAGTGGTAATGTCAGTGATCATAACTGTGTCATTAATTTAGGTGTCGATCATGAAAAGACACATGAAAAACATGTTACTAACCAAGGCTCGTCCAATATGGGTAGTAAAGTTTAAATTCCTTCTTGTAGAGACTTTATGTTAGGAAAACTTATTGCAAATGGAAGACCGATCACATTATGTAAGTCAAGTTTTTTCTCAATATTAAAGTTATTTATTTCTATTAGGTTATTCTAAGTGTTATATTAAATAAAAAAGACTTTGATGAATTGATTTTTAGATTTACCAATATTAAAGTTATCTATTTGATCAGATCTATGGTTAAATCATCATTCGAAGAACCATTATTTCCATAGAGTCAACTTCAATAACATCCTGATTGAATAAATATGGTAAAAGCTTGGTGGAGAAAGTTTAATTGTTAAATATATAATATATACTTTGAGTTAATATATAAATTTTTAAATTTTAAACTAATTAATGTAAAAATTGTTTATAAGAAAAAAAATATTATGGGATGTGAAAAATGAGGGGGTGGTTAGGCAAGTATGGGAAAGCCACATTGCAATTAGGTAAATATCAAGCAAAAAAATATTATATTATTGTAAAAATATAATCTTTTATTTCCTTACCTTGTTTTTGTTTAGTGAATTTCATATAAAAGATTGCATGATTTTTGGTATGATGCCCACATATATGTAATGAACAGAGTTGACTATGATGATGTAGGGTTATGAAGAAATTTTAGATTGAGGCATGTCATTTAGGGTAATTGGGCTAAGTATCAAGAATTTTTGGAATTAAATGGTTTTAAAAGGCGCCCACGATTTGGTTTTAAAAACAAAAAAACTCATGGTTCAATGAGCAAGTACATTAGAGGAGTGCTTCCTTTTGTGAACCATGAAAAGAACTTGGTAAGAGCTTATTATTGCATTTTTAGTTATTTTTCTTAAATTTTTATTTTATTCTTTATTTGTTAGACTTTTTTACAAACTATTTATTTTGCAGGAAAAATAATTTGGACGCAAACCTATTCCAATTGAGTTATATGAGAAAACTCATATAAGGAAGGGGGATGGGGGGAAATAGGTGAAAATATTTATTGATAGTATAGAGGAAGCATTTATTGTAAGTATTTGTGGATAGTTATAATTGTCTTACTTATATTTATTTGCATCATTAATATTAATTTTGGATTTTGACCTTTTTTTTAGGATTCATATAACATCGACATGGTTGTATAATATAGAGAAGATAGTTCCATCCATTCTCCTCACAACCCTTAATTATGGTTGGAGGTTGGAGTAACTATGGATCCTATATAAATCAAGTTTATGGTATGCCTATGGTATCAGCTCGAGATATGAAGGTAAGTCATAGTGTTTCAATGTTAGGCACAAAACATTTCAACCCAAGCTAGACATAGCAGCCAGCCATTAAAAACATGGTTTAAGATAGGGTTTAAGAATAATTGACTGTTGAGTCACCCCAATATAAGAGCAAAAACAAGGTTAGAACTAAAAGAATAAATAAGACCAGAAATCGAACAAGAAAGTAATAGACAATGGGAGTAAGAACATGCATATTTGGCTTTACATTTTCCTCTCTCCATCTTTTTAGTAATTTTAACTTTTTGTTTATAACATTTTTATGAAATTGCAGAGGGTGTGTATTTATATATTGAGTGTTTTTGTTTATGAACTTGAATGACTTGTTGTATGATTATTTGTAGATCCAATAATTGTTGGGTGGTTAATAGTAGTTCTTGAAGTTATTAGGTGGTTTATGATCATGTATGAAATATCTTGCTTAACTAACCTAGTGACCAATGTATTTATAAACCTTGGACATATATGCTTATCTTGTGTAGCATGAAGAATAGTGTAGCAATTGCAGATACCTAAATATAGAATGGAGTTGTACTATTGGTGGGGATTATGGTGTTTGCTATGTTTACTGGAGAAGTTGATGATTTCTATTTTTGAAAAACAACTATTAGCTTAAAAATATGGTGTCTACTTTGCATAGAAAAATGTGGTGTATGCATAGAGAATTTGTGTTGCATAGTCTAGGGAACTAAAAAAATGCATAGATGAGATTGTAGTGTGTGTCTGTTGTCATCACTTGTTTTTAACCCCTATATTTTTTAAAAACAAATGAAAAAAGAATACCAAAAAATACATTTTCAACATGATTTGGCCAATTTTTGGTAATTTTTAATTTTTTACCATTTCACATTTTTTTCATATTTATAATATTTTTAAAAAATAAAAAATAAAAAGAAGAAGAAGAAAATCAATAAAACAAGATTTTTTTTCTTCAATGAGTCAAATGTATTGGGCAAATATTAATAAAGACTAGTTTATAAAATTTGAATTTTTTAAAGAAAAAAAAGGAGATTTTGTTTAAAAGAGAGGGAAAATATTTTTGTTTGAAAAAAAGGGGAAATTTTAGAAGACCTAGAAGGTGTTGGAAAATACAAGAAAACTATGAAAGGGTGTGGAAGAGATTAGAACCCAAATGTGAAAGGAATATTTTGCCTAGTATAAATAAATCCACCCTCACTCATAAACAAAAGGGGGAGATAGAAAAAAAAAAAAAACCCCACACGCACAAATAATAACCCCCACAGAAAAAATTATCCCCACTCATATTTAACCAAACTCTCTCCCAAAAGTCACTAAAACCAAGCAAAAAGAGAACCCGTGACTACACAAAACCTCTCTCATTCCTTCAAAAAAATAAAACCAAAACTTGTCACTCTCTTTCTTTCCCTTTAAAAAAACAAAAACAAACTTGTCTCTCTTTTAAAAAAAAACAGAGAAAACCATGACTCTCTCCCACATAAACATTTAAAATCGCCAGCCAACACCAAGTAATAAAATAACAACTAAATGATCACTATGGTGACACCTCATGTAAGCTGAACAAAGAAAGAAAGAAGATAAAAGAAAAAGAAAAAGAAAAAGAAGAGGCACAATAAAGAGAGAAGGAGGTTGGACATTCAAACTGGCTGGTCTCTCACCGCTAGTACCAGAAGATAGAGGAAGAACTGATGTATCAAATAAGTTAGACCATGCACCCACTAAACATTGTCAGTGCGTGTAACCATATGCAATAGTATGGATCTCCTCTACCCCATGTAGCCGACATGCCAACATTGTTTCACATAAATTCCAATAAGTCATTCCCGATCCCGGCAACATCTAGCGAACTCTTGAAGGTTGATATTAACCTAGCTAGCTTTTGAACAATTTTTTTATATATATATTGAGATGTTTTAGATAATAAAATATGGATTATTGTGATTTAGATGTTTTTTTAGGGTTGTTAAATGTTTATGGGTTGCTTATTGGTGATTTATGAAATTAATGTTGAATGGGTGTTAAAATTGATTTATTTGTCTTATGTTTGGTTTGATTGTGGATTAATTTTGGATGTGTAATTTGTGGGCAATCCTATCTATGGCAAATACACCTCATTTGGGTATTGTCATAGGATGTGATTAAGGATTTTGATACCCAATGTTGATTATGTGAATAATGTTGATATTCATTATTTTTGTTATTATGGATTATTAAGAATCTTGGATGATGGATATGATTTTGGCTATTAATATTGTGTTGGTTGATAAGTAATCCTACTTATGGAAAATACATCTCATTTGGGTATTGTTATAGGGTGTCATTGATGTTTGATCATGACTATGTATTAGATGGACAATACTTCCTATGAAAAATAAACCATATTTGGGTATTTTCATAGGGTGTGATTATGGTTTGATGTATAATGGTGGGTTGACATGGGTGAGACTGTTATTTATGACTTTCAAACAAATATTTGAAATATTATTATGATGAGATGTTGAATGCTTTGGATAATTGTCGGAAAATTGTTAGAGTGGATGTTTGGTTGATATTGATGTATTATAAAATAGTGATTGGTTCGGTTTATATCTAATTAATTGAAGATTATACATTTTTCTTAATGGTGTTATGAATCACTTCCTAATGGCAAATGCATCATATGTGGGCATTGTCTTAGAGTGTGGTTAACAGGTAATAAAATTCATAATATTAAAAAGCACATACTAAAATTAATTTCTCATGTTAATCATTTTATCATTTAACAATTCTACCTATGACAAATATACTATTATTAGTCATTGTCATAAGCTATGATTGATGGGTAATAAAATTACTTAATAGATCACTTTTAAACATTTTCAAGTCCTTTGTCTATGACTAATATACCATCTTTGGACAATGTTTTTGGGTGAGATTGGTTACTAAATGCTATTAAAATATTTTTTTGAAGAAAAGAATTGTTTCCTCGTAATTTTGTCATGTTTGCCAATCCTAATTATGACATATATATCATTATCGGGCAATGTCATAAGGTGAAAAAAATATATTTCAAGATACCATTTCTTATTATAAAAACAACAATAATAAAATTTTGTTTTTATCATTTTATGAATCTAAATCAATGTGTTTAAGGGTGCCCCGATAATATCCTTCAGTACTACTCTTTCAGTCATCCAGTCAATCTCTTTCAATAAGCAACATCACCTATGGTGACAACATTTGTTTTAAAAAATTATAAACATTTATAAAACATTAATATTAATTTAATAAACAACACATATATATTAGATCGGGTAAACTCATGGTATGTAAACACATTAGACACATTTATCATTAAATACAAACAACAATGCACTTTATTTTAGGTAGGATGTATAGAATAATAACTATCTTTCATATTACATAACTAACCTCTTACCCAGAATATTTGAAGATCAATTATGGTTTTTAGTTAACATAAAATTGGATGGAGACTTTTTTTTTTACCGTTTTTACATATAGTTATTCTCGATGTTCCTTGTGACACCTGTACAATTCTTAAAACTAGAAAAATACATGGAAGTGCGTGTAAAGACACGGATCATCATACTTAAGGAGTGTTTGGAAACATGGTGCAAACCGTGTTCCCAAAAAAATTGATTTATTTTTTTCTTAAAATGAATTTTTTTTTATATATTTTCAGATCATTTTGATGTGTTAATGTCAAAAATAATTTTTTAAAAATAAAAAAGATTTATTTTAATATATTTTTAAGTGAAAAATACTTTGAACCGCCATCAGTATTATAATTCGAAACAGACTCTTAAAAAAACAAAAAAAAAAAAGAAGAGAAGATAGAGAGCCTAAATGGGTGACTTATTTTTTTAACTTCTTTTACCAACATGTATTAGATATTTATTTTAAAAGCCATGTTACATATTATAAAGCATTTCACTTATCTTAATCTAGCGCATACAATTTTATCTTGTTTTTTAATACATTTGGATAGCGTGAAGTAAACGGAGATTTGTGTAATTTATATTACATGAAAATTAAAAATAAAACGAAATGGTAGCAAACGTCAAATGGTGTTATAATCTCGAGTTTGAAGTGCTTACTTCAAGGTCGTAGACTTGTACTGAAATTGTAATTTGAAGCAAGATTTGGATCGATCTAAATTACTTTTAAGGAAATTAGCTCATCGGCGCTAATTTGGGTAAAATTTAGTTTAACTCTTGCAAATTCATCAATGTTCCACTTGAATATAGTTTAAAATTTTTAATTTTTAATTTTATTTTTTAATTTTCAAAAAATTCAATATCACCCATCAATATTTTCATTCATAGTATAAAACCTAACTTGGCCCAATAAATTAATTCAGGATCTGAATGACTCGAGGCTTTAGTCGAGTTTCAAATAAACAAAACTCGAACTTGCAATTGATTTGGTAAAACCTGGATGACCTACTAGGTTAACCTGGAACCTGGGTGGGGTGGCATGACGTAACTCGAGTGAAACTCAATATTTTTTTTAAATAAACCTCAAAAAATATATAATTAATTTATAAATATTTAACCTCGTATATTATTTAATAGGCTATATTTATAAAGAATATTTCTTAACTTTTCGATGTGAAATTACTATATATTTAATATTCTTTTCACATGGAATGTTTTTTATTTTTTTTTATTATATATAACTTATTTTTACATGGAATGTTTTTTAATTTTTTGATGT
>Ga0307517_10006711_pt1 | contig 16945 bp, 14 predicted proteins | sample 23_EM_MG_FD_194515 | JGI IMG/M metagenome (GOLD analysis project Ga0307517, IMG submission 194515) | Populus trichocarpa ectomycorrhiza microbial communities from riparian zone in the Pacific Northwest, United States - 23_EM | ecosystem: Host-associated > Plants > Roots > Unclassified | place...
CACGCTTCTTCTTCTTCTTCTTCTTTTATTTATTATTATTATCTTAAATCAACCCTACAACCATTCATGTGGATGTTTCCATCATGGCTTTTCTTTTTTTCTCTTTTTATTTAATATATATATATATATATAATCACACACACACGATAGAATATCTACTAATCCTTTAAGTTGCAATTCTATTTTTTATTTTGACAAGAACATGTTTTTTTTTATAAGAAGCTTTACTTGAATTTAAACTTATTAGGATCATGGAAACAAATCTCAATTGAAAACAAAAACATTAAACGATAATTTGCACATACTTATAAAAAAGATATATAAATTTTAAAAAATAAACGAAGATCTTACAATAGAAAAAAATAGTTATTTTAATAAATTAATTTTAAAAGAATTTTATTCTTATTTTTTTAAATAAAAAAAAACAAAATGTTCAAAGAAATTTAACAAAAAAGGCTAGGTACATGTTTATGACTTCTTTTTTTTTTTCAAAGATTAGGTGACATGTTGTTTATTTTTTTATATAAAAAAATAAAGTCTGCCTAGACTGACAACATGTCTTTAACTAGTGTAATACTGATATTTAAATTCCAGAGGCTCCACACCTGATGTTGCAAAGAATTTGAATTTTACAAGTTATTCAAGAAGAATCATGATGATCGCTACTTCGTTGTTACGAAAAAATAATAGAGTTTGTATGTTTAGGTGATTTAGTTACAGAAAAGAAATTAAATCAAGAAGAATCATGATGGTCTTTTAACTAGCGATGCTGACCAAAAAGTCCTCAAACTTGGTACAAGGGTAATCTAGTTATTACATGTACAAAGACCAAGAGAGAGATCGACATCCAGATATTATTTCTGACGTTGTCTTAAAAAAATATTGCTATGTAGAATGATGGATTGGACATCCAGTACAAGGCTTTGTTTTGTTTATTTCCGGATGGTACAATTTTTCAAAGGATGGTTCTATTTTTCAAGTCCTTGATAGACTTCACAGTTATCTTGTCCGGCTAAGGTATAATTTATCGTGAGTGCGTACACTTTAGCTTTTCCTCTCTTCTCTAAAATCCTCGAAATTTCTAGAGCGGAATTGAAGAAAAAGGAGCCAATTTGGTCCCGCCTTCCACTGTATGTGAAACGATCCTTGAAGTCATGAAGCCAATCCTTTGATGAGCCTCCCAACAGGATGACATATCCGTGGATGCCATGCATCTCATAGGCCATGGCAGACCCGGTGAAGGAAATTGTGAGGATATCCCAGCCTCCATTGCAAACCCCGACAAATACATATTTATGTAAATACAAGAATTCGAAACGGAAATCACACGTGATACTCTGCTATTGCCACGGAAACTCATTTCAAGGCAATGCTTTGGTTGTCCTTGTGAATCCCTTCAAACATTAATTACAAACCCAGAAAGATCAGATATGGTCCACTGATAAAACTCAAAATAATGATGGATATTGAACCAATACAGGCAAGAATAATTATCATGTACAATATGTCAATCACACGAGGTAACAGAGAGTGCTACACGAAGATCATTTGAGGTTCCGCATATATACATTCGATATGTCTCTATTTCTCGTTGAAAACCTCTTGGATTGTGAGCTGCATAATGGTTGTTTCTCAAGCTATCACGCACTGAAAATATAATCTCCCTGACAATAGGTTCGTGACCATTTAGAAGATTACCCATGCTTAGCACTTTTCTCCATGACTGGTTAGCAGTGGGGGGGGTGAACATATTCGATACACACTGTCTCTCGCGTGCCATTACTTGATACTTGACGTCAAACTCCTAGGTGAAGACAACAGATCCATGTCATGTCAGTCCAAGTTAAAATAAAACTACCAGGTTACCGAGGTTCTCGACCCCAATCAATAAATACAAGATAGTCACTAAAGACAATTTCAGTGGTGCCAGTCTATCATGTGTAGTTATCCACTTCAAACCTATAAGACGGTCGGTATAGCTTGAGTCAATACACAATCATTTTGAAGATGGCATTATCAATACTGCTGGATATTAAAATATCCTTTCATTTCAGTTTTAACTCATCACTTAATACAAATCCAGGGGCCAATACAATCAGATTGATGTATTGCTATTAACAGGAAACAGCTTTCATGGCATGAAAGAAGTTTTACCTTTTCATCAACTTCTAGAGAACCCGGTGACCCTGTTCCCATTCTTGGAAGATAGAAGTTGTAGTAGTCGGTGAAAATTGTTTCAGAGAGGCGTGGAGCCTGCAAGAAAGTCCGATGAAGAGAAGATGCAAGAGTAAGCAACTTCTCAATGTGTTCAAAGATAACACAGAGGCGTCTTAGGTCTTCGATGGTCTCACTGTTGCCAGATACATGATTTGCTGCCATAAAAGACAAGATTTGCCAAGTTTATTGAACTCACTTGCGAAGAAGTTTAATAATAGCATGGCAAGATAAACAAGAAAAAGGAAGAGAGGATCTACTTTGCAAAGGCTTCAATGTGGAAGCCATAGTACGGTACAGTTGCTCCATTTTTGTTGTCATCTGCTTCAAGCCTCCAAAATTAGTCTGGTTTAGTGTGTCAGCTGACACTCTGAAGGTGGTACAAACCATCTGCTCAAGCAGTTGATGAGGCCGCAATGTCTCTAAGTAATGAAGGATCTATAGAATTCAAGTAACCTTTAATTGGTCAAAACAATAAAAGGAGCTAAGAGGGAAACTATAAAGACACGGGAATACATCCTGACCAAAATATATGATATCAATCAAAACATTTATCTTTAATTTTTTTTTCCTAAAAGAACCACGAGAGGCCTATGAATTTGCAATCAGCTGTCTTATTTACTCTAAAAGGTAATGATCTTACATGTAAGTTGCCACTTCATTTACTAGCCAGTCAGGTTACTGTTTGCAATTAATGGAGCAAGTGGAGCGGATTATAGAGCCAATTAGAAAAGAATTCAAAAAATCAAAGGTAAGAATAGACAGACCTGACCACAAATAGAATTTAGTCAAATTTCAAGTAACTGGCTCTGAAGCTTCAGCCAAGAACGATGTGCACCGTTTTCATGTTAGCCGTTGCATAGTCTCAAAAGGTTTGAACATAGGCATCACAACTTCTGATTTTGTTTAGCTAAATAACACAAGCTGGGGTTTCTAGAAGCTAAGAAATCAATAGAGATTTTGGGAGTAACAGTAACAAGTTCATAGCACAATCAGAATAGTAAGACACAAAGTTAAGGATGAATGCTTGTGGCGAACTGCACTCATCCTCCAAAAAACATCTACCAGTCCTTTAATTGCATAAAGTTTAATTTCCTTCATCTTTTCCGCACATACATGATACACACATACCAAACATAGCATAGCATAGCATGAAATAGAACTTAGACTTGTTGGTATTGGTTCAAGCTGAACTTAATGTGAAGATTGCAATAAGAAATAATCTGACCTTCTCTCCTTCTCGAAAGGGGTCTATTAGGGGTTTCTGCTCGTACACTGGCAAAGCAGGAGTATCGTTCCAAATCTTTCGCCATAAATTCCCTTGCTCCGACATCCGTTGTGAAAGTCGGCCATGAGGTGGCCAATCATCCTTCAAGCCCTTTGTCACTGGACTTTTAGATGCTCCACTTTCCTTATTATCATCATTCTCCCAATCTCCCGGTGAATGCCACCGAATAAAATCTTCAAAAACAGAATCTGGATTTGCTGCTTTGAATGCTGACATGTCTAGTTCAAATTTTCAAAGATTGCAATATAAAATCTTAAGAAAGTGAAAGAAAACTGTGGTTGCATTTGAAAATGCACATTTGACGACAAATAAATACTTCTAAAGAAGAATACAGACTCAATCCACACAAGGACATTTATCACATAATCGATGTGAGTGCAATATGCGATGAACAACATACGCTTATCTTCGATTATAATGTAAAGTATTGTTGTTTTCTATAATTTATTTATTTTTTATAAAAAGCATTTAGTTTGTTATTGAAGCCCTCCCCTGATTAAAAATTTTTTGAAAGAATATTTTGGACATGATTACAAAAAGGCAACAATAATGAACTGGAAAACAAACTGACAATAACAAGGACTTGAAAAGGAAAAAATGGAAGCTTATTCCGTACCTGATGATAAGATATCTTTCTCCAACTGAGCAGAAAAGCTCTGGAATGAAATAGTATAAAGTTTACTCAGCTAATAAATTTATAAGTTTCTTTCACTAACACAAAATAAAATATAACACCCTCTTGATTAATAAAGATAGAAAACTTTGAAAAAACTAATTTGCTTTTCAAATGTTAGATCCCAGAATCCACATTAGCATGATTTTTCAAGAGTAACAAGGGTACTCATTTTAAAATTGCATAGAGGTTGTTTGAAATCATTTTCACTTGTTGATGCATATAACAACAAACTTACTCTTTTTTACTAAACAGAACTATGGTTTAGTATTTCATTTTTTTCTTTTATAATGCCGAACTAAGGGTAGTCCATACCCATGCTTTATTGAACAGATGAATTCCAACTAAGATCAGTTGTGTTTCCTGTTCTACCGTGATGAAGATGTTTAGTCCTATCAGGCACAAGACACACTATCAGACATTAAGACAAACTTCTGTAAAGTTTTTGAGGCTTAGCAAATGAAAGTCAGCTGCCTGGTGCCATCGAAATCCTTCCAACTATAAAACTAGTTGAGAGCTTTTAAATTAGATCATCTCATTCACAAGTCACAGCTCCTCACAATTGATGTTGATAAACAGCATATGAATACAGCCATACTATGAAGTGGTGGGCCTACCCATCCCAACCAGGGGATAAACAACATATGAATACAGCCACGCTATAATCTAGTGACAAAGGAAAAAATGTTGCGGGTAAATAAATAATTTGAGCTTACAAAAGAATTCCCAAGTGCTTCAACAGCCTGCAGTCTTTCTTCATGCATGTCTTCTGTCATAAGTGGAGCATCCTATAACATTTAACAGACAAATATAAATAATTTTTATCCATTGAACTTTGTTGATAACAATCATGTGATAAGAATGTCAAATGGTCCAGACTCTAGGAGAAAAAAAAAAAACCTGTGTGAAAGGGGCATGCATGCTCTTATAAGACTTCAGAAGCTGCATAGACCCCACAGCACCAGCTGAGCCCCTCCTGTTATGATCAGAAGATTTCAAATCAGTAGATAGACTGTCTCCGTGCTTCATGCTACGCCTTGATGTCGTCGTCGTTCCACTCCCATGCAAACCATCCTTTGTCAAAGGGCTGCCACATGGATAGCAAAGTTATGTGCCAGGAATATGCATGGGATAAAATGAATTGTTATTGATGGTGAAAGGCCAGAGGTTGTAATGTTCGATACTGTATTTCTTCATATCAGAATGTTAATGCATTTCTAACAAAAAAAAAAGCTCTGCCCAATTCAAACTCCAAGTCCTTCAGGAACCATTTCTATATTAACAACTTTGATCTCTAAAAATTTACTTCATGAACTTTTTAATAGCATGCAATATTGCCAAAAAAAAACACCTAAACTTCAGAGGTTCTTTTAATGGAAAAGTAAGGATCCAAACTATTTTATGTGCATAAAAGGCGAAAAGGCAGAATACAATCGACCAGATCATGGAAGGAAAAGAAATTGATGATGATGAAGAATGCCAAAATTCTAATACATAGTTATTTTTTATTGTAACTGAAATATAATTACTGTGTGTTCATCCATGAGATTCATAGGGGCTACTTTTCTCCTAACACAAATGCACACCCAAAAAAAAAAACCAAAGACATGCAAACAACCTTAGCACAAGAAGGAAGAAACTGAATTGAAATACACTGTCACATGAGTGTGATGCCCAAATTGGTTGTTAAAGGGAGAAGAAGCATACTTCTATATTTCACAAAAAAGCTAAGGCATAATCCTACCATTTCAAGCTTATGAGAGATTCATGTTTGTAACTCCATGGGAAGAATGACAAAAATACACAACTAGATGCGCTTTAGCAAAACAATGTTGATTAAATGGGAATTTCCAAAAGTCAAGCACAAATTATTATTTTTTGGGCAACCTCAGAAAAGTCCCCTGCCTATAAACCAGCTCTCACTTGGGTTCCCGTGAATGTTTTTGCTCAATTGGTTCCCCAATGTATCAGAAATTATCAAGTAGTTCCCTCCATCTGTATCCATTAATGTTTTATGTCAAAAATGCCTATTCATGAACATTTTTTAAGAGAACTTAGTGTTTTCTGTCAAGATTTACGATGTTTTTAGACAGGATTCGATTGGGGATTTTAAAATAAAAAAAAATTGGTTGGGGACTCCATTGAGAAACAGGTGATACGTTGGGGACTCATCTGAGTTTACCCCTTATTTTTTAAAAGGATAGAACTGATGAGTTGGGAAAAAAACAATACAATACCCTCAAGCCCAGCCAATTTTACATAGAAAATAAAGGAGCTCTCACTTGCTTAGTTCACCTGTCTTGAATCCCATCAAACTCATCACCATGTTTTTGTTTATTGGTTGTCTTGTCCCCAACCGGACTATCTTCCTGCATAATCCATTGAACTAGCACTTAATGCCCAAGAAGAAAAAACAAAAAGCAATCACCTGAGTTCAACTCAGTAAGCAGCAGAAACACTAGAAAAGAACTTAAAATAAAAACACCATGTCACCTCCATATGATCATAGGTATGCTCATTGCTGCCTACACAATCTTGGAAGTCTTCATTCATTTCACACTTCTTCTCAATGCATATAGCAAGCTGAGCAGCAAAAAGCAAAATGATATGACTGACTCAACATGTGCTATAAAATGAGCACATACAAAGTGCTTAGATGTTTTCAGATCCTTGTTGAATCTGAATAGTTTCATTTATAAATTGTATGTCATACCAGAATAGAGCGCTACAAATGACAACTGAAAAACATAGTTTATTTGATGATGAGTGTGTTGCTAGGCAGAGGATGAAACCAGCATATGAATTGGGATTTAAAAAGATGAATTTTGGTGGCTGTTTGGCTGTGGGAAATGTTAAAATTATGTGAAGGATTTCCAAGACAGCAAGCTAGTTTGGGGATTAGGAAGATCTTTGTGCTATTTGGATTAGCGATTAGATTATGGCTTAAAATAAGTTGTTTGATAGTTTTTATGATGAAAACAAGGGCTATCTGTGACAGTTGACTGAGTTCCAGCAAGCAGTAGCAAATTTGAAATCAGAAAATGGAGAAGAAAATGATTAAACAAAAAGAAAATAGAGAGACAAACCGAAGGCACCCATTCATAGGGATTGCTAAGCAATTTTGGTATTCTTGACAAAAAGTAATGCAGGGTTTTTTAATTATCAGATCTAAATCGAAGTAGAGCAGGCAAGGAATATCTCTTTATAAAAAGACCGACAAGTCTCAAGAACTTCTCCTTCATTGAAGAACAAAAACAAGAACCCATCCCAATTCCTCCAAGACAGGTCAACATTTTCATGGTTTTTAATTACCAGATTTATTCATGATGCCAAGTAAGTTGCCTGAGTGCCAAATTAGTAAGTCATTTTACAAGGAAAATGATGGGTTTTGAGCAAGAAAACATCAACCTGGATATTTTAAAAAGAAGAGGAAAATACAGAGCACAGGTTTTTCAAAAGTTCAACTCTCAAAAGCTAACACCAGGCAAACTCAGGCTGATAAGCTTTCTAATGTCAAACAGATTATTACCATTTGCAGTTTCTGGTTAATCAAACAAGTGGATAGATCAATTGAGCCATTGGCTTGCATTTTAGGTAGAGGCTGTGACTCTTCCCAACACCAACGAACTTCCCGAATAAACTCTATCCAGAGCACGGCAATAGCTGAAATACATAAAAGAATAAAAAACTAGTCATATAAGAGAAACAACAGAGATAAAAAAAATTAAAAAAAAAAGAAAAACCTCAATAAATCCATGTGTTGTGTAATTAGATAACTATATTCTTAATCTATATTACACAAATACAGCATATGCCATTTTTACACATACCACGTATATTGCAGGTCCCCACCCATAGAGCATGTAAGCAAAACTGTGCAAAAAGAGATCCAAATGGTGCGCCTTTAATAGCTCGAGAAATCTTATGCTCGCCTTTAGCAAATGCAGCGACTTGTGATCCTGATGGAGGAAAGATAACAGTTAGAAACCTTCAACAGAAATGAGTACTCAACAGTTTCCAATTGCATCTAAATCCTGTGTATTTTCCTTCAAATAATGCCCCGTTAATTTAACTTGTACCATTTCCAGAGATTCAATGACTTCTATTCTATGTTTTCTCATATTTCCTTCCATCCACAGTACCATGCTAATTTCAGCTACACTCAGCATTGGATAAACTGTGCCTGTACTATCCAAAATGGGTCTAGACAGAGCAGCACTAACCATGCAGCAGTGACATGTTCATGAAAGAGTAGTGATATTTTGTAATCTTGTTAGCATTGGCACAATATTTTAAACACTAAAATGTGCCAGCAATTACGTCCAGTATGTTTTAAGCAAGTTAAAAGCTTCTTCCAAGCAGTTTGGCAATCTAGATAAACCAAGCACAAGAAATCAAGCTCAGACTTGTCTAGGCATGCTCTTACTGGATTCATGACTGATGCTAAACAACTAGCCAGCATATACAGTATTGAAGAAGTGAAATATCATTTAACTACGATAAAATTATGAATTAAAGAGAATAGAACCAAGCAGAACCCCAACCCCCAGCAAAACCAAATAAAAAATTTGTACCCTCATGAAAAAGATCTTTGAACACACGATCAAGAACAGTTGGTGGCGGTACAATCATCGAGGACTTGAGATTATCAGACCCAGGGTTTTCAACTGCTTCAAACCAAAACCAAGAATAAGAGAAAAAGTTAGCAAGAAACCAAGTTAAATTGACAGGACAAGACATTTGGAATCATTTCAAACCTGACACAAAATCCTCCATAAATTGGGCATCGAATGACATATTTAGCGCATCAACCAAAAGGCGCAATTGGGAAGCAAAGCCAATTCTGTTTCCTTCTGAACTATCACTTCAAGGAATAAGAGTGTTTCAGATGTACAAAAATTTACCTAAGTTAAGATAACAAAAAAAGCAATGGAAAGCACCGCATGTAAAAAAAGAATCTACCGGGATATGCTAATCATATTTACAATATCAGAATTGGGTGAAAAGGCAAAACTAGTTTATTGATGGCAATATATTTTGGTTTCTTTGCTTTTATTTTGGCAACCCATACCACAAAGCACAGTGGAGAACAGTGAATGGGGGGAATCTTTACGTGGTAATTGGTAAAGCTCAGGATTAAGGTTGTGCAACTTGTGAATTTGGAAATTTAGCACAAGGAATTTGGATTCTGATCTGAATTATTTGACAAGGAAATAGAAAAGAACCAAGAGTTTCAGGCAAGCAGGTTCAAGAAATCACTACTCACTCCTTGGTAGAAAGCCTCACTTTCTAAAGGATAGAAAACAGAACAGCCATAAAATCTTATTAATTGCTTGAATTGAGAGTTAAAAAAGATATTAATAGAAGTTCATACCACCTTCCATGATGACACCTCTAAGCAACTATGGCTATCGACTAAAGAAAAATCCCAGCAATGGACCCACGACATAGAAATCGTAAGAATAAGATTTTGTGATTAATAGTATCACAAAATTAACAAAAATAATATTCTGAACATAATAATTTTCTAATCATAATCGCGTGTGAAGTGATCTATTGAAAGAAATTTCTCACAGATTTGGAGACAGAAATGGAAGAATCATCCACTTCTCAGCTTCATGAGGTGATGCGTTTTCAAGTTCAGCCATTTCAAGAGAGCTTTCAACAGTCTTCTCAGACCATGTGGCAGTCAATTCAAGTCCTGTGCCATTTAATGAAGCATCAAAATTAACAAAGCGAATCTTCAGAAAGAAAGGTTTACAGTACAAACGTAGATGTGTTTTAAGTAGCTCAAAAGAACTTCAGGTATGGTACCTGGATGCCAAAGAAAAAGGAGAGACAAAGATGATAGACAAAATAGATAGTGTTGCATAAGGTAGTTGAAATGAAGTTCATTTTGGATATTTGAGCATGCATGGGACAAGCCTGGTAAAATGGTGAGCATGTGCCTTGAAACTAGAAATATTTCTATCCAACATATTCCACTCTCTAAAAGTCCAATAGAATCAACGATGGAACAAGGACAGCAACCAGAACTAGGAAATATTATTAATCAGCCATGGAACAAGGACAATAATCAGCCATAGAAGTTTACCTTTTACTGGGTCCTCAGCAGAATACCACTCACTCCATGGACAATCATCATCCCATTGCGATCTACTGCGGGTCTCACTACCATGATTGTCACCATATTCTTCTTTTTCAATACCAAGACTTTGGAGATCATCATCATCATGGTGAATGGTTCTATATGTTGATGTCATTGTAAAATGAACTTTGTAAAGATGCATAGCAAAGTCCAGGGTAGAGTAGGCCTTCAACATCAGATAAAAACACAGTAACATTGAGAAGGACAAGAATCCACAAGTGAACATAAATGCCAAGCAAAAGGGGAGCTGGAGTGGGAACAAATTTAGGTGTGAATAGTTTTTGAAGCAGATTCTGATCCAGAAATTACTTTCCCCTCTCTCGAGGCACTTGGCTGGAAATTACATCTTTTTCTTTAACAACTTAAAGAAGAGTAGTTTAACAACAAGAATGTGCGTAAAGAATACAGCAGGAAAATATATGAGCATGAATTATCTGACTATTCTGCAAAAAGGTAAAAAATGCAATAATTTCATAGGTTGGTGGAACAGTAAAGATAAGAGGATGCCCTATATAGATCATTATAAAGGATCAAATCTACAGGAGACTTACAAACTTTGAGACAAATAACTCGTATAACCCTTCCAAGTGCATGAGCCTTACAGGAACCTGGCTACCAATACGATCAGCCTCGAATCTTCTAGTAAAAACAGTTCCCATATTTTGAATTCCAATATAAGCCTTCCTAGAAGGATCATGAACTGGGACAAAAGCTGGCCACAAGCTGCATTTCCGAATTCAAAACATTAGAAGCTGATTTGATGAGCTCACATTCTAAATTCTAAAGCAACAGAAATTAGTCATTAAGTTTCAGAAAGCCATCACGAAAACCTAATGAAATTTCAATTTTGTTTTAATAAGGAAACAAAACTGGTGTTACATCAACCCAAAAAACAAACAGGTTGTTATGCCTAATGAAATGTAGTGCTACTATGTAGGCCCATAAACCACCATGTTACACTAATATCTAGAATCTTTTATTCAAAAACTCACCTGGAGCAATTTGTCAAAGCAATTGCAACTGCACTTAAGAGCTTAGAAGCCTCGGGTGAATCAAGAACCACACCACTGGCACTTTGAGGAGCAATAACCTGGTAATCCGAAAACACAATAGTCATGACTACAACAAAACTTCAAATAAACCCAAACAAAATGCATTTGCAAATACCAAAAAATCCTTCACTCCAAAGCATAACTGCAAATCATGCAATGTACTATTCCCATCCGCAATTTTGCCTGCACCAACCAGAACTTAAATAAACACATAACACTCCAGCAATCTCTACAGCAATAATTAAACCTATTTAGAGCAAAAAATTTCAAGTACCGCCGCTGCTGGTTTCAAAATAATACTCCATGTTATAGCTTTTCATCGCGTATTTCAACTCCATTTTAACCTTATATAACTTCTGCGAAAAATCCAACTTAACCGCACCCTTTTCCTACAGTCAAATAATCAACAAAACCAGTAATGGAGCCTATTTCCCATATCATTCATTCCCGGAAACTTATAACTGGTAAATTGATAAAAACTTACCAGTAAATTATTTGGACCATCGGCAAGCCACTGCCTACAAACTGCTTCTATTTCAGAAATAAACCTATAAAATAAAGAAACAATAGATAGATAAATAAAATGGATAAATAAGTTTGCTATTATAATAGCAAAAAATAAAAATAAAAAACCTTTCCCAGGAAGAGGCAAGCGTAAAATCATCAAATCTTTCGAGCTGCTGCATCCAGTGAGTGAAACACGATCAGTTCATATACCTTATAAATCTTGTGATAATTAATATATATGAATTTGAAAAATCGAAATGCTAATTAAACCTCATCGTCGTCTTCTCCAGATATGTCCACTTTGCTCGTAGATGCCATTAGAGATGAGGTTGGCAGAGATCGCTAAATGGAGAGATAGGTTGCATTGGCAATGGAACTGATGGACTTGAGAATGGATTGTTAGTTAATCCAGATCTGGTTAGAAAAAGACGATCATGCAGGCCATTCTGCTTTACTTTACGTGTTCTCCTACCTTGGGAATTAGGACTTTTGTGTATTTTCAATTTTCTTTCACTTTCACCACTCCCAAACACACTCAATCTTGTTATTATTATTATTATCTATAGAATCCATTTTACCATTTCATTTTCATCTGTCTTTGGATTATTAATTTTTTGTAATTAATTATATAGACTTTTTTTGTAATTATTATTATCTATTAATTATAATTTTTTGATGAAGGTTAGGGGTGTTTTATACTTAATAATATTAGATCTAACATATATTTTTAATTATTATTATTATTATACTTTACTGTGAACTTTATAAATATCCTGTGAAATCTATTTCTCAAAAAAAAATCTTGGGCCAGGCGAAAAGAGCCCAAATATCTGTTCGAGAGATTCTATTCATGGAATGAGGCCTGGGCTATTTGAAACCGGGAGCAAGTGGCCCGACCAGCAATGAATTAGGCGGTATATAGAATAAAACATTCCGTACAAACTTTCCATTTCGTGTGCAGCTATCATAACATCATAAACGATTCTCCGGTTTGTTTGGTAATAAAATATGATTACAACTGTGTTTTGTCATGATTGTAATTACAAAAATGTTAAAAAATGTTTGGTTAAATATATATCATGATTTTCTATTAATTTTATTAAAAATCCTTTCTTGAAATCTTTATTATAAAAAATTATTATGGATATTTTTTCTTAAACTTATTTTTTTTAAATTATGACCCCTGTTTATTTTATAAAAAATAATCTCTTAAAGATTACTTTCTAATTTTTTCCATGTTTATTTATTATTATAAAAATTAATTAATGAAAAATACTTTCTAATAAAAAAAATATTTTTTTTCATAAAATTAATTTTTTTAATTTTAAATGGAATATACTTTTTAAAATTTTTTAAAAAAATCAAAATATTAAGTTATCTATTGTATCAATTTGGATTGTTATGTATTTTGATTTGAATTTTTTTATTTTTTTTTATTTTTTCCCTTTAAATTTGATTTTCATATCAATTTTTATCCTTTTTCTTTCAATTATTTTTTTCTCTTGTTATTTATTTAATTGAGATTTATATATATATCATTTTTATTTTTTATTTTTTTATTATTCTTTATTTTATTTTAAATAATTTATAAAATTATTTTTTAATCTCGTCATCTTAATTTTTTTATAAGTTATATCTAGTCCTTATTTTTTATAATTATTTATCTTATCTAACATAATTTATGAAATTGAAAATATTTTCTTTAATTTTATATTTTAAAATTTTACATCTATCATATTTGGTCTAAATTCTTGTAATAATTTTGAAAAAAAATTAAAATATTTATAACTTATTTTTTATTGTATATTCAAACACTTGAAGGTATTTTATAATTTATTTTTATAAAACTATTAAATATTTAAAAATAATTTAATTTTTTAATATTTATTTTTTATAATATATATTCTTAAAAAATATATTTTAAAACAAAAACTATTACAATGACAAAGAAAAGCAAAGACTACGTGGGGCCTTCAAGTAATGCAAAGCAGCCACCCATGTCATAAGTATCGTAGCTGGTGCTGTCCCCGACAGTTTTGCCAAGATAAATGGCCCCTGCATCACGTGATTTTTGCGTTGTGGGGTCACTTTTCCGACCGCTAGATCAACGTTTGACCCCACTAATCTCGTCTAATCTAACCCCCGTCTTGGTCCCACGTTTTCCACTCTTTATCGTTAAATGCTCAATCCTCACCGAGTTACAACGGTATGCTTGGGATTTAGTTACTTGATAAAGGTATGTTTGGCTTATAGTTTTGGTTGTGGTTTAGTACTTTAGTCCGATGTGCCCATGGCTGTGGATGTGACTATATTGATGGTTAAAGGAAGAATATTTGGTAAAAAGAGCAATTAAAAATATTTGAAAACTAGAAAGACTTCGGAGCTAGCTTTTCGGTTTATAGTAATCAAACTAGTTTTTATTACTTGTGCTAAACAGCGATTCATATATTTTTTTTAATCATAAAAAATATTAAAATAAATGCAGATAAAGAATAAATATCAAGAAACTAAATTAATTCAGTTAAAATAAATTCTTTAAAAATAAGTTAAAACAAACAAAAGAACAAAATATAGAAAGACCTAAAATCTTTTTAAAATTAGTTAAAAATTATATATAAATAAAAAATAAAATGAAATTATGAAACTCGATATCCAATTAAATCTAATATCAAATCATGAAATTAAAAAATACGAGTCTTTTTAGAAAAAACAATAAATGAACTCGGGCAAATCTTTTAAATTTAGGTAAACCCATCAAATTCGCAACCCGTTAAATTATAAACTGGAGTAAATTAAGAAGCTTAATTTAATGTTGAAAGATAAGGTAAATAAAAAAATCAATTTAAAAAACTTTATAAGGTTAAAAATAACATTAAAAAATAACGAAGTTAAAATCTAATATGTAAATACGATGAAAGGTTATGAAATTATAAAAAGAAAAATAATTCCAAAAATCATCCAAAAAATAACAACAAAAAAAATGACGGTCGAATCTAAAATCTAAATAAAAAAAAAGTTCAATTCTATATCAAAAAAACCTTTGTTTTTTAAAGGTAGCCAGTAATTTAACTTTACCTAAAATTATAAAAAGAATAGGAAATCATCAAACAAATCTATAACGACAGATGAATTTAGGTAAAATATTATTTTACCCTTAAAAATCAACTTTGTGTGATTTTCTATGAAGAGCAAGGATATCAATTCTCTGTCATAATCCACAATAATTAAAGGCACAGCCACAATGATTATTCCAGAAGGCTTGGGTTCTGTTAATTTGCATGAACCTTCAACTAACCTCTAGCTATCAAGCAGTTCGAGTAGCTTTTTAACTAGAAAAATCAACCCCCGCTAATGCCAAATAAATACTAAATAAGTCTACTGCTGGTATTAATAAAAAATAAATAAATAAACTAAAAAAAAACCAGTTTTATTATTATACTTTTATGACATGAATCATAAATTTTACAGTTTAATCTAATAAATTAAAATAATTAATTTTTTTATTTTATATTGAATTTATTAATAAAAAATAAACAAGATACTCTTAAACAAATCTAAAAATACAAATAAATCAAAAAGAAATTCTATTTACCCTTAAAAAACAACATGGCGTGATTTTTTCTTGAATGGCAAATACATTAATTTACTGGTATAATCCACTGTAGTTAAAGGCATGGCCACAATGATTTCCCCACGTGGTCTGGGTCTGTTAATTTGCGTGAACCTTCAACTAACCTCTGGTTATCAAGCAATTTAAATAGCTTTTTAACTTAAAAAACAGGGGGGGGCAAGAAGGAAAAAAAAGAGAGGGGTTTTTACTGTAATCCTCGTTCTAAAATACTATTCATTTTAATTTTGCTGGTATTATGTTTTTCTTTTTCTTTTTCTTTTATTTATTTGTTTATTTAACATGAAATTTATTTTATATTATGATATCTCATTCTTACGACACAAATAGCAGATTTGACGGGTTAATTTAATTGACTTGTTTTTTTTTTCTAGTTAATTTTTTTCTCGATTTCATCATTTAATATTTAATTGATTAAGAATTAGATCTCATAGTTTGTTTTATTTATCTTTTATTATGTTATTTTAGCCTCAGTATCTGAGAATAGTGTCTAACGAGTTGATTGAGGTTATTTTTTATGTTCTTTTTTTCAATTTTTTTTTTGTTTCATCATTGAACATTAAGTCGGCTGGGAATTAAAATTTTTAATTTGTTTTGATCTACTTTATATAAAGATATATTGGTCTTGTGATGAGGGTTACAAACTTTGACTTTATTTTTTAAATTGTATTTTTAAGATGTTATTTCAGTCTCATAACCTGAGTCACGGATCCTTTAACTCGTAATTTTCTTTTTACCGAGTTGTCCTCGACTCATGACTCGGGTCACATGTTTAACAAGTTAATTCAGTCGACTTAGTTTTATATTTTTTATCTGATTGTTTTTTTCTTCTTCTCATTTTTATCATTTAACATCTTGCTTGATGGAATAACTTCGGTCGGCTTTGTGCATTTTTCATCTTATTTTTTTAATTATTTTTATTACAAATCTCATCGTTTAACATTGAATTATACGAGGTTGACTAGAAATCAAATTTCATGTTTTTTTTTGTCTGCTCTTTATAAGGATGTCTCGGTCTCATAACCAAAGTCGTACACCTAGGAAGTTAACTCGGGTCAAGTCAGGTTATTTTTTGTTTTTTTATATGAGATTGTGCTGGTCTTATTATTTGGATCATGGGTTTAACAGATTGATTCTTGTCATTTTTTATGTTTTTTTAACACGATCATTCAATACTAGGTCTCGTGATATTAGTTGTGGGTTTGACAGGTGAACCCAAGTTGCTTTTTTATATCTTTTTTATTTATTTTAATTTCATCATTAAACATTAAGCTAACTGTGAATAAAGTTTTGTACCCAAGTTGCTTTTCTATACACATATATATATATACACACATATATATATATACACACATATATATATATATATATATATATATATATATATATATATATATATATATATATATATTTATTTATTTATTTTTGTTTTATA
>Ga0307517_10006712_pt1 | contig 16943 bp, 12 predicted proteins | sample 23_EM_MG_FD_194515 | JGI IMG/M metagenome (GOLD analysis project Ga0307517, IMG submission 194515) | Populus trichocarpa ectomycorrhiza microbial communities from riparian zone in the Pacific Northwest, United States - 23_EM | ecosystem: Host-associated > Plants > Roots > Unclassified | place...
AACTCTTAGCAAAGCATTCTTCCATCCCAAATTAAAAAAAAAAAAAATAGGGCTACATAGATAGAATGCCTTCCAATATTAGAAAAAAAATGTTAAAATTTTATTAGTAAACTAAGTAAAATTAAATTGTAGTACATTAAAAAAAATCATAAAATTTGTTAAAAAAAACCAATAAAAAATTCAATAGAAGCCTAAGATTAAAGGGAAAAAAAGGACAAGAAAATCAATTGGAAAAAAGACCTAAGCCCGCGCGGCCGAGCTAACTAATTTTTTTTTATTTTGTAAATGACGGACGACTTGTTGTCTGCCCATAATGGTTTTGAAAAATAATAAGCAGGTGACGCGTCACCTACTTATCCTTGGATTCTAGCCATAATGGTAGCTAGAAAATCAAGGTTGATATTTTTTTTAATCTACAAATCTGTTTTTCAATTGTTTTTACCCAAAATACCCTTAAAGACACCATATACACCTTTATAAACTCGTATATGGCTTCAAATAACAAAACAATTAACCTAAAAACCCAAAGTCAACCCTAAATTGAAAGGCTTCTTGAGCTCAAGTTTATCATTTTCAGGCAAGGAAAAAAACAAAGAACACATATGTGAAACTCTTCTCATTAAAAAAAACTCGTTGACACTAAAATCAATCTTTTTTGTTGTTGAAATTGTTGCTAACCAAGGTTTTCTCTCTCCTCCATCAAAATTTGACCACTCTCTGTCTCTCTCTTCTCTCGAACTAGGGACCTAAAACTAAAATAAATAAAATTTTAGACTAAAATAGTATTTTTGAAAAATTGAGGGATTGAATATTTATAACTTGAAAAGCATGAGGACCAAAGTGAACTTTTCATGCTATTTTTTAAATTGCCACCCATTTTATCCTCTTCTTTTAATATGGTCTTTTTTCTTTCAATCTTGCATGGCTCAACAAATTTAAAGTACTTGGGTTTTAATTTAGCACCAAAAGGATGCAATCGGTTAAAAAGAAAATTTGATGACCATAAAGAAGGAGAAAAAAATAACATAGTAAGTCTAAAGTAAATTATAAGAGCATGCATAGTGTCTTGATTCTGCTTTGTATATGCCACAACGTATTGAATTCCTTATAATAATTATAATATAATAGTTTTATACCGCATTTTACTACTTAAGTTAACACCATTAAAAAATAAATTGTAACAGCTAACAATAACATAAATTATTTGCAATTAATAAAAGGCACTCGGCCCATTTGGTCCAGGGGAAAAGCCCCCATAGAAAACAATACAAGCCCAGCCCCATAAACATTTGACCCAGGCAAATAAGGTGCAGTCCCCATAATTACTGCTTAATGCACGTGAAGCTGGTCCCCGTAGCCTCTCTCTTGTCGGAGCTCATCCCCATCTGCCTTTTGTCCATGGGAGTTCAACTATTACGTTTATGTCCTCCTTTTTCTTATGGTCCAATCAAGAAAGCAAGTGGTTGTGCAGCCTGTCTTCTTCATGATCATAATAAGATAAGAACGATTAATCATGAGGACCATATTACATGCAGTAATTATCAATTCAAAGGGCTATAAATGAGGGTTTCTCTTAATTTCTTCTAGTCTCTTTGAGGTGGTGGGGGAAGACTAGTAAGAGAGTTTCATGGTTGAATAGAAGGCTCACTCTTTCATTGGCAAAGGGATGACTTGATCATGCGCTGGTTTTTATATGAATATGTATTGAGTAACAATTTGGCAGCAGAAAAATACAGAGATGAACATGCTTGGTAAAGGCCAAGTTTATAGAATGGGCTAGCTACCTAGGCTCGTAGGCACAGTAGCTGCAAGTGAATGAGCAGATCAATCCACTTAAGCACAAACCTCAATGCACAAAATGGCTAACCTGCTGCTAACAATCCTTAATCTTAACTGATACGCACTTATGCTTTATGCATTTATTACAAAGCTACCACTATGCGTTGTATATGCCAAGGATACACATCAGTGCCAGATATCTAAAAAGAAGAAAGCAGAGATGGAACTAAAATTTTAGGAAGGGTACGAGCGTGTGTGTGTAGAATTTGTCTGTCTTCTCATTATTGTCATCTCTCTTTTTCCATATGTAAAGTTCTGTTTCTGGATTTAGAACTGTAGTCTTAGTTTGGAGGTGCTTGGATGGAATTCTCTGTGATATCGAAAATCTGTAGCTTTTGTTATTATTTGATACCCTATTTACCAGCAAAAATTGGTCTGAATATTGTACAGAAAGATTGGGGGATGGAGACCAGATTTATATTTCAGGAGAGACTTGGATTTGCTGAAATTCATTATTGATTCGGGTGAAAGATGGATCCGCGTGGTGGTTTGAATATCGGAAAGCTGCCAAGCTAATGTTGGCCCCAAATTCGCACGTTTTCAAGTACTTGAGTTGACTTTGCTGCCTTGTCCAAAATTGGGTGACCTCGTGGAAATCGTTTTAGACTTTAGTTTTTGTTTTTGTCATGTATTACACTATTGTTCACATAAAATGAAATTTACTAGTATTACACTGAATATTATATTTATGTAAACTAGATATCAACACAAGTTGAGAAATTTTATGGTGATAAGGAATTAATTAGTAGTCTTTTATTAATTATTTTATGAGTTTATTTTGAAAGAAAATATGTCTATAAAAAAAAGAAAATAAAACTCATTATCCATAAAAATAATTATAGTAAATATAGATATATTTTTCTCATTCAATATTGATTAGCATATTATTATCAAAATTCTTCATATTATGCTAATACATAATTATCTATGAAGTTATCAATAATATTATTATAAAACAAATCTTTTCAAAACAACGACATTGTTTTTTATTAGGATCACACTTTTCTAATAAAAAAGAGATAAATAAAATAAATGTTTTTTAAAAATCTAAACTATTTAAAATAAATAAAAAAACATATGTTTCTCCAATCTAAATTTATAACATACCTATTGATTATTTTAGTGAAAGCATTTTTTAAACTGGAATCACTATTTAGAAAAAAATTCCATAATTATCAAAGAAAGTTAAATAAATATTTATTAAAATAATATGTTCATATTTTGTAAGTTATTGAAGGCTAAAAATTAATAAATATGATAAAAATAAAAAAAATATTATAAGTAAAAATCTGATTTTAAACAAATATTCATGAGCCATTCGAGCTGCAAAGTGATTTTAAAAATTCATGATTTTAAACAAATATTCATGATTTTAAACATATATTTCTACGGTAATCATGCCATTCGAATGGTTGAATTAGACTCAATGAATGCTACTCATTGGTCCGTCGAAACAGCTCAAAGTCATGGGAGTTTGGATTTTTTATTTTATTTTAAATTAGCATAATAAATTAAAAAAAGTTAGCAAATTAGTATAGGTTCAAAAACATTTAGTGAAATAGTATAGATTAATCATGTCGTGTTTCTAAAACATGACATGGTCAAACTTCAATTTTTTACCTTAATCGGTTGACCGGTTGGATCTAGTTATATTAATCGGTTTACCGTTTCACACAAAAACCATAATTTTATAAAGTTTTTCTTTCAAATATGTTTTTTTGAGTTAAAATATATATATTTTTGTCCAACTTGTCAAGTCAAAAATAAACTCTAATTAAAATCTCAAAAAATTATTATTCATACAGTAATGAGTGATTTTAAGCAGTTAAACGTAAGTCTACTATAATTAAATAAAGATCTTTAGATATTAAAAATCTTACCGAGACTTTTTAGTTTTGATAATTTTAAGATTTTTTTTTTTTAAAATTAATCAACCGATTTCCAATATAGTTAATTGATTAAGCTAAAAATAGTATATTTTGAGTATGTGACGACTAAAAAAAACGACATGGTGGAAATATACTTAAAAAAATTTAATTGACGTAAATTTATCGAAAATTCTTAATTTACTGTGCTAATTGTCGAATTTATCTCGCGAGGTTCATCAAATTGTCAATTCTATTTGTCTTCTGTTCATGAAAATACAGTCTGTCACGAATAGCAGAAGCTACTGGCCCTGCGAACTCACCAGCTAAGCAAGCAGACCGTAACGAGAGTTTCATTGCTTGGTTGCTGTATGTGCACGGTATTTCAGGTGCTTTTTTCCCTTTTCAAGTTGAAGTTAATAGTGTCACTTTTTTTTTTTTTTTGTGTTGGCCACTTGCGGTTACTTCTCTTTCTCTTAAGAATGACTTGAAGGTCCTTCCGTTGGAAAAAAAAATCACAACAATAATTATCAATGAATACTTGAAAATGTTGAATTAGAGCTCTATGTAATTAAAAATTTGAATTTCAACTCTTAAGATTTAAAATTCTATTTCGATCCTCCAAAAAAAATTATAAATCTAATCTCAAAATGTATTTTAATTGTATCCTCAACATATATCCCACTTCTCTTAATTATATTTGAAATACAATTTATAATTTTATTATTTTATGTCAAAGAATTCTCTTAACCTACTAATTTTATCTACATTAAAAGAAAATTCAACTTAAAAAGTATTTTTATATGTATCCATTTTTAATATGGACACAAGAATATTTAGGTAATCTTAACTTTAGTGGGCTTCGTAATTTCATAAATGCTAGTTTTTTTTTCAAGCAATCTATAAACATCCAATATCCTTTAAGGTTTTACTATAGTATTTATGAGTAAGTCTTTTTAATTAAATATTTTGATGCTTTGAAAGAGTATAAAATCCAATATATTTGGACTCAGTTATATATTCAGCTTAAGTTAATGTGAATCTAGTGAATTTCTACATTCAATATACCTGGGTTCAGTCATGTGTTGAGCACAAGATATCGTTAGTCTGGCGAACTGTTAAACCCATTATATTTAGATTTAGTCATGTATTGTGCCCAAGCCAACATGAGTGTGGCAAGTTGCTAGACTCAACATGGTCGGGTTCAGTCATACGTTGAGTTCAAAGCATCGTGAGTTTGTCAAGCTGTCAAACTCAATATACTTGAATTTAGCCACAAGCTGAGCCCAAGACGTCGTGTGTATGGCAAGGTGCCAGACTCAATACACCTGGGTTCAACCACATGCTGAGTTTAAAGCGTTGTGGATCTAGCAAGATACCAAACCCAATATAATTGGGTTCAGCCACGAACAGAGAGCCCAGGGCATTATGTATATGGCAAGGTGCTAAACCAAATATATTTGGGTTCAACAACGTGTTGAACCTAAGACATTGTGGGTGTGGCAAGGTGCCAGACCAATATACTTAGGTTTAGCCACAAGTTGAACCTAAGACATTGTGGGTGTGGCAAGGTGCCAGACCAATATACTTAGGTTTAGCCACAAGTTGAGCCTAAGCCATTGTGTGTATGACAAGGTGTCATACCAAATATACTTGGGATCAGCCACATGTTGAGTCTAAATCGTCACGGGTCTGGCAAGGTGTCATACCTAGTATACTTGGGTCCAGCCATAAGCTGAGCCTAAAACACTGTGGTTCTGGCAAGTTGTCATACATAATATACTTGGATTCAACCATGTGCTGAACCCAAGACACCGTGGGTCTGACAAAGTGTCATACTCAATATACTTAGGTTCAGTCATGTGCCTAACCCAATTAGTTAGAGTTCTATTTTAAAACTTTTAACACAAATTATCTATGTCAGGAATAATCATTTTTTTACATTTGTAGGTACATAAAAGGTCTCTCGTTGGTCTATATTTTCATCTCATTAATAATTTGTAAGAGATATTTGTCTCTCATTAATTATGTGTTAGAAAATTTTATCACTTATTAATGTCATCAGGACCAGATGACTCTCCAATCCTTCCACTCCATCAAAACAACAGGTTTAGGGATTATAAATACTATATGAATCATCTAAGTAAATGGTTAACTTTTTCTACTCTCCAAGCATCCATACCTTAATCCTTAGAGAATTTACATTAAAAAACAAGAACAAACACTCTTCGTCATGCTTTCATTCCAATTCCAAATCGTCATCTGCTTTGATATTTCTCCGGTGTTCTCTCAAAAGTTGCCGGATTTGACGATAAGGATAGTTTCTGTCATCCTTTAGCCACGACTTAGAATTTAAAGTTTTTTCTTTCATTTATTACAATCCTCATTTAAAGTTACTGACTTTATCATAGAAGGGTTTCTAAATTCCACTGAAAGAGACTGTTCTGCAGGTATCAGAACTTCTACCATCAATTATGTACTTTCTAAGTTATGAAGAAGGGAATATTAAGATGAATATTTGATTAATTAGTATCCAAATACTAAAGAATCTTGTTCCTCAGCATATCAAATTTTAGGACATCATCAAGTATTATAAGAGAAACTTTATCCATCTACACCATCACATTTGATGAGACATTAAACGTGACTCAATAACAATATAATTTCTTAGTTTTAAAACCCAATATTAAATCTTTATATTTTTATATTTGTTTGTGACTTGATTCTTTTCTTGTTTTCATGTGTTTTCTAAAAATATCCTTCAATTTTAGTCAAATTTCTCATATAATGTATTACAAATAAAATCAAAAGTAAATTTAAGAAAGACAATTTGGGTGTTTTAGAAAGAATTAATAATAGACTCTAGTCGGCTTAAAATTTTCAAAACAAAAGGGACTAATATACAAAATCATAAAAACACAGGAACTATAATTTAATAAGTTTTGAGGAACGCCTAAACAATGTTGAAGTTTCTTTATATGCATACCAATTTATTAATTCATTAATTTCATCACATACCCTTTTTCTATTTAGCTCAATGTTTCATTTACAACGTGATTAATGTTCTGTCTCGCTCAGAATGGTATGTGTATATAATGATAAAGCTTTCTTATACATGCTGTAATTTAAAAACATAGCACCAAAATATTTTAATATCAAAATATCTTGTACCCATTAATTAAAAAAATTCTACAAAAATGGTAAAAATTACATTTATACAATTTAAGTTCACATAAATAAAAAACTACATATGCAATTGGGTAGGAGTACAAGAATTTCTTCCAAAATAGTAATGGAAAATTAAGAGTTTCGCTCTCATGGGGATAAGACGCCACTCAATGACTTGATTGTAGATCGAGAAGTTAATTAAAAATTGATTTTTTTTATAGCAATGTTATTTAAAAAAAGAAAAAGAAAAGATTTCTTCACCTGGGCAGCGCCCAATCTAAGCTTGCAGGAAGCTAAACTGAGAGCAAAGAAGTAGAAAGAATCTTGGTCGTTGTTAATAAGAGCCTCCTGTGTGTGCGAGTGTGGGGGGGCCCTCTCTTGTAAAAAGTATAAACGATAAAACTACTTACTACCCACTCCCATCATTTTGTGTTCTTTCATTCCACCCTGGCAATCCTCGTCACTGCCCTGTCCTCTTCTTCCCTCCCACTGGCTACCTCCTCGACAGGTTTCCCACACGTGCTCCCTGTATTCACACGTGCAAACATCACCTCCATATACACAAAGATACTACTATTCCTATTCCTAACCTTTCTGTGGTGCAACGAATAAAAGTTGGAGAGAGAAGGTGAGGAAATATACAAGAAAGAAAGAGAAAGACAAGGAGAGAGTGTTGTTGTTGTTGTGGTGGTGTTATTAAAGCATAGCATAATAATTAATAATTAACAATTTTCATTTCTTGATCTTATATTTTTGTTGTTGTAGTAGTAGTAATATTTTTGGGTAGCTTTGCACTCTCTTTCTCTAAGTTTTATATGTGAAATCTGACCTTCAAAGATCACTACTTTCTACTTCTATGAGCTATAATTTTTCTCTTTTGGCCTTTCTATCCTTCTTCAAGAATCAAATCTTTCTTTTCTTGCACCGATGAGGATTAGAAACAGAAAGGTTCCTTTGCCTCTTTCATCCCTTTCCCCTATACCTCTCTCAGATCCCCAGTTTAGCCGGTCTCCGGTGGTGCAACTTCAATTACACAACAGCCCACATCAAAGTCTCCTTCAAGAACCTCAGAAGGATGAATACTTTGATCTTCACCTGCCTTCTGATCGCCTAAATCAACCGATCGGAGGTGGAAGCAAAGGTCATGATGATTGCTCCCATGGTGATGGGCCACAAGAAGAGAAGAAGGTAAGCAGTACTGACTGTTAATTTGGTTAGTTAAGAGAAACAAAAAATCACCACAACCCTTTTATCTAAGTTTAATGGGGTGATTATACATGAGGGTGCACTTGGGTTCAATGTCACTTAAAGAGTCAATTTTGTTGGATCTACTTTTTTGTATGGCCAATTTGCACCCAACAAGGTTACATTATGATTTAGTACATCAATATTTCTTGAGATTTTATTGTAGGTTTTGTTGGAAGAGGGAGATGGGATTAAAGGAGGAGAACTAAGAGAGAAGAGTAATGATACCAGGTAAGAAAGTGGTGAAAAAAAAGTTAAATCCATGTTCTTCTATTCTTTCATGAAATCTTGTAGTGAAAAAGGTGAAAAGAGGGAGACCTATGGATTAATTTTTTGGCTACGGAAAAGAAAATAAAATACTGTAAGTGGAAACACTGTTTGCAAGTGTTTTTATATGAACTTGAACTTTGGCTAGCCACCATACCTTCTCCCATCTAATCTAGTCCATTTACCCTCTCCATTTTGGCTAACTAATACGCCCATGAGGTGCACGCTAGTATGGGTCCACGCTGCTGGTCCCCAAAATAGATACACATCTTCCTCTATTTAATTTGCACTCATTTTATTTACTGGTTTCTCCTTGTTTTTCTTATCGCTGTAAATTATGTGGATTTGGGTTTCTGGGTTTGGTTTATTTTTAGGAGGGGAAGTTTCTTGAGTGAAGGAGTACACGTTACAGTTCTTCAACAATCTAGTTCTTCCCATCAAGGTAAAGATTATATGTGTTCGAAAACCATTTCAAAAGTAGACAGAAAATTATTGTCAGTCTTTATGTTGTTGTATTTGGTTGCACTATAGGAGTTGGGAGATGGGGTGAGGGAGAGAAGGCATTTCCATTAAAGAAGAGAAGAGGGAGCTTTGAAAGGAGATGGAATGAAGAATCGATAGTGGATAGAAACAAGAAAATGAAAACCAAAATGAAGACAAAGATGAACAAGAAATGTGTGCAACAGAATGGTGATAATGAAGAAGATGAGAAGGAAACAAAAGAAGGTGCTGGTTCCAATATAAAAGCAAAGCCTAGGGGTGGTGCACTGTTGGAGGGATCACGGTGCAGTCGTGTTAATGGTAGAGGATGGAGGTGTTGTCAGCAAACCCTTGTGGGATACTCTCTTTGCGAACATCATTTGGGTAAAGGAAGGCTAAGAAGTATGAATAGTGTTCGAAGCCGATCCATTGCCACTACTGTACCAAAGAAGGACGAGTCTGAGGAAGTATCGAGCCATTCATTACCGTCGCAGAAGAAAGAAGAGACTAAAGGGGCTTCTTTAGATGATAAAGTTAGTGTTGCGTATGATGAAGATGATAAGGAGAAGCCATTGGTGATCTCAAAGAGGAAGATGAAGCTTGGTGTGGTGAAAGCTCGATCAATGAGCAGCTTGTTGGGCCAAGCAAACAATGCAGTTGGAGTGGCTGAGAATAACGACTAGGGAAACTCTCTAGATGGTGTTGGGTGATCTGCCTAGCTAGTGCAAGCATAACAATTGTTCTTTTCTGTTTGAGAGTCTTAATGAAGAACGAAAGGAAGCTGGATAGATCCTTGATCAAGTGTTATCTTTCTCTTGAACTACTTTATAATTAATCTTTTCTTTTCTTTCTGTTTCTGAACTAATCTTAATGTTTTGCTTAATGCTTTTGTATTATGACTGGTGGGTTTGATATATGTTACTTAAGTGAATCATATGGATTTTACTTTCAGTTTAATTCATATTTTTCTGGAAAAAATGTGTATTTTACTTGTATACATTTACGGGGAGTTTTGTAGTGCAGTCAAAACGCTGTTCTTACGATATTTGAAATTTGTTTTTTTAAATGTTTATAAATTGTTTTGATGTATTAATGTTAAAAATAAATTTTTAAAAATAAAAATATATATTATTTTTATACCTTAAAAAAACAATTTAAAACATAATCAGGTTGAGGCTTTCTTCATTAAATGGTGAAATTGCACTATTAAAAATAAAGAAGTTTCATTGGATTGATTTTGATTTTATTTGTTGTAAAGATGACATTTTGACAAGTTTGTTTGAAGATTTATTGAAAATCAACTGTTGACTACAAATATTTATAAATTTGCTTTCAGAAAACCCAGGTAGCGGAAAAAAAAAAACCTGATTTAATTAAAATATTTTTTTATAATATAAAAGGAAGAAGAATAATAATTTGATAGTTTGATATTGGTGTCCTCAGCTAGCTTGAGCATATGGGAAGACTTGGATTGATGAAATCCTCACCTTGCTAGACTTACGTAAATTGAGGATTTTATTCAGACACTAGAATTTACATATCCTGACGTGGTCTTTCATGAACCTAGTTCTTCGTGACGATTTTTACTCGTGACAATCTTATTCTTTATTGTAATAATTTCTTTTTCGTAATTAACTATGAGATGCATGTAGTCAATGCAAGCAGACACTTTATATATTGTATCTGCAGATCAGCCAAACCCATACATACAGACATTTTCAAGCTAGCTAGGATCAATTTTAGCTGCAAGGAGCCATTCTCCGACACTACTGATCTCTAGGGTGGAGAGTAGTCTTCGAATCTTGCTTGAGCCATTGAGAACATGGATAAGATGGTTCTTCGTATCTAGCTGGAGATTGGGTGGGTAAGGACTCGTACGTATAATAGGGCCTTGTACTGCGCGCCCTTGTGTTCTTTTATTTCCCAAATTAATCGTCTCCATACCAAAATTAATCACAGATTAACCTATTTCAGGATGGGTAAAAACATATCCTGAAATACATAAGTGTATTTCAACTAATTAGATCATAAACAAATTTATGAGAAATTATCTATTTGAGTCTTATAAGTTTTAAAATTATTAAAAGCTTGCATGATTGTTAATTTTAAGACCTGTGAAATTAGTTGAGATACACACAAGATAACCCGGACATCCATATTAATAATAATAATAGTAATAAAAACACATCCAGAAGTACATGGTACATTTAAATTCATCCTCTTGAATAATTTCTTTTCTTTTGATTTCAATTCTTGAATCACAATATGTTTAGATTTACATACCTTTTGCTATATTTCATCTGGTTAGCTATTAAATTTTATATATAAGTCATAAAATTGTGGAGGGTTAGTTTTTTTATTATTTTATTATATTATCAATGTGCTTATCTTAACAATGATGAATATTATTTTAAAAAAACATTTTTTTGACTAATTTTTTAAGGTTTTTGATATTTTATGATGATGAGGAAACATGCTCAACTAAATGATTAAATTATAATGAAAAGAGTATGGATCCAAGCATTTTATAGTTTAAGGGTTGAAAATAGAAATATAAATTATTTAGAGAATATTGTCAATCAAAACTGATATTAAGAGGTATCTGTGCATATTAGACTGGTGATCTTGGTTAGCGTAACAACAAAAATTATGTGAGCATGATGACAAATTCCAAAATCTCCCTATTTGAAGAGTAAATTATAACTTGGTTCTGATATTAATTTATACAAAACTAAACAATTAATCCACAGCTTCAGCAATTTTATGTTTAACCCCTGTATTCTTTGATGTATTTATAATTTTTTTTTTTTTCAATTTCATGTTATTTTTCAATTTATTTTTTTCTATAAAAAAATAGAATAAATAAAAGAGACGTAAGTGGTTTTAAAATAGTTGACTAGAGAAAACGTATTTCCAAAAGAAAAAAAAACTGAGAACAGTCAACGCAGATCAAGAGAGTATTTAACTATTTCTTATACCATAAAGAATAATTAATCAATTTTGACACTAATCTGTAATTAACTCCAATTTGCATGAATGTGTCATCGGGCGGCCTACTGTCGTAGCTAAATTCGGGCTTGCTAACTTTCCTTTTCTTAAGGGTTTGTTTGGCTAACGGGCTCCCATTGACAGCTAGAAGCGATGGGCAAGGAAGGAAAGCATCCGCACATTAAGTGCAGATCCAAACACAGAGGTCAACGTTGCACTTGGAATATGTCCAAAGGAAACGCATCATTTTATTACCAAAAAAACAATTTAATGATATGAGCACGAAAGTGGCGTATGACATAAAACGACATCTCCTAAAGTCTCGTTAATTAACAATGTAAGCTTTTAAGGTGTATGAATTGAGTGATTCTTTGGTAGTTTTATAATGTTTAATTAATATAAAATTTTTCCTAAATTCTCATTTATTTATTCAATTTTGCCTGCATTATCCTAGTTGTTTCTGATTTTGAATAAGCACGAGAGGATAGAGACTCAAGTCCAAATTCCCATGGACCCGCTGGCCACAACCCATTAATTCATATTTCCACCCTGGCGTTGTGCCTCGCAGTGCCCCAGAGTCCCAGCTCACGGTAGCCGGTGGCCCTCAAGCTCGGTGCCAATCTCAGCCACACGTGCTGGGCCTTCAATTCCCCTACCTAAGCTGCACGTTATTCTATAAGCATATAAATTGTTTGCTAGTGTGGTGCAACAAATAAAAGTTGGAGAGAGAGAGATGGAAAGAGAGATTTAGACATCTTTATCCATTGAAGGTAAAAATTCTTCGAGGGGTTTCGGAAACTCTTTCACCTGTTTGTATATCCTTCACTGTCAATCGACTCGAGTATGGCCCAGAAAGATGCTAGGAATAGAGCATCTTTTCCATGAAAATGAAGCTAAGTTTTTTTTTTTTTTTCCGTCTACATTATTTAAGAGCAAGTCCAAGCCTGTGGACCTTTAAGTTCCACTATTTGACAATAAGGTCTTTGAATTTGTGCTACTTTTTTTTTCCCCTCCCCCTCTTCTCTCAAGCTTTATTGTGTCCTCATGGTTATCAAGCTCGTCGTCGTCCTTTTCCTTTTCAATGCAGAGGAGCATATGCATGTTCTTTTGATAAGTTTTCTACAAACCGAAATGATCCCTTCTGAAGAATTTTACATTATGGCGAGCTGGAAAAAACTAGGAAATTCGTCTATACATGAAACCACTGCAAACTTATGGATGGAGTGGATCGATTGGAAAATAAGTCCAACATGCAAACTCTGACATCCAAAGTTTTTGAAATCCCATATAAAATATAATGATCCATTCCTTTCTTCAGTTTATGTTTTTGTGCCTTTCATCACTCTAGTACTTGTTAGAAGAAGCCCCACGTACAGAGTACTTGCCCGAATGGAAGCATCGCAAATCGCAGTGCTGAATATGCCAAAATGGGGTTGGTAATCGGTAGTACTCACGGGCACCTCACCTGCAGTCTCAGTTTGAATCATAAAAGCTAGGCAAATTCAGAATATATGCATGCGCGGGCTGGGACTTGTTCACGATTTTAGAATTTGTTAGGCTAGAACTCGATCCCTCCTCAGTGGAAATAACTTCTTAAACCAAAGAGTGACCACAATAGTTTCATGGGGATGGCTAGTAAAAACGTGTGTTTTTACTATTGAATTGTGTTGAAGAATCCAACTTATTACCAGAAAGACGTATTGATTCCTGGTTTCTCTCACTAACCTCGAACTAATGACTAATTAAGTATATATGTTTTGGAACTCAATCCCCACAAGCTAGAAAGGAGGGCATGACTTCTAGACTCTAGTCCTTCTGGGCTTTATTGTGTTCTTTTACAGTTGCCTGTTCAGTATTGAATTCCAGCTGGCCTGTAAAAAAAGTATTGATTCCAAACAGCTAGTTAATACAATACGTGTATATATATTTAAGAGCGGATAGAGCTGTAGATGTGCACTCAAGTTTTTTTTCAGGACTTTCGATGAGTTTCAAAGGCCAAACTTAGATGATGTTGTTAATTAACTGAGGGAATCCTAACGCCTTAGGGGCGGCGGCGGGTGCATTCAAGACCTTCCTCGTGCCAAGTGCAAGTGCAGCCTTGAATATTATGCAGACAACACAAGTACACATCACCTAGTATGTCACCTCGCAAAGACTTAAGTGTACAAAGTCTTTGTATATATATATATCCAATATACTAACTCTGCATTTTTCTTATTTTATTTAACCAGTGCTTAGTATTCACGATGCATATTTTGAGTATAGTATTACGGAACATGTTATTTTAATGTTGTCAGCAGGCAAACCCTTTGTTGACGAAATAATGTCCAGTACTGCTCTTCAGTAAGAAGTCATGTAATAGGCTCAGGGAATTTTCCAAAGTTGTGTTTACGAAATGCGAGTCCCACGACGATTTTTCTATTTTTTTTTATTTTTTTTTTGTCTAATGAGATGTGTAATGGATTTTGGGATACAAAATGAAGACAATAGAAGAATACATATGGCTGATGAGACAGCTTTAAGCATAAAGGTCCACTTGGGGCTAAAGTTGAATCAATCATCAAATGATTATGATTTTAATCATGATTAACGGACCATGTCAATTTCAGTTGTGTTTCTACATTCTGTGATGTCCAGGCTGGCTCCATGCTCACCTCAATTCTCAAGCACCCCCAGTTTGTAAAGTTTTGTATCTTCTGCTAGCTGGTAGCTTAATTAACAGCATATACACCCAGTTAATGCAAATAACTAGTAAATTAAGATGGTTTTCTCTGTATAAAAAAAGAAACATGCAAGCTTTAGAAACTCATTAACTCCTGTCCTTGCCTTTCGGCTGATACATGTAGAAGCATGCGTCTGTCTAATTATATCATGAGTTTATTGATATCAGGCTAATATTATCTGACTACATGACATTGATTTTAGATGTCTTAGTGGGTAAAGATGCCCACAATCGCTAGCTAGCTAGCTAGCTGTTGGGACCCCTGGCTTTACAATTGGTGACACCACCCCACTGGGCTGGCCGGTTCACCCCACGCCAAGTAATTAAGACAAAGTTTTCTTGGTAACTCAATATTGATCAAGAAACAACTAATTTAGATTAAATAGTGTCACACACACACACACACAGAGATATATATATGCAAGAGAGTGGCTGTGTACCGACACCTTGTTTTAGAGCAATGTTTGTCTTCATTTGATTGCATACGCGCTGGTCTGCCTTATCTTAAGAACTGAAAGTTAATTATAATTAATTATTTATGCAGATCTTACTACGTAATTTTACAATCTTAACCTTTATCCGGCTTAAGTTGCATCTACCTAGCCAGCTGGCTGAGAGGATGAGTCCATCAACTTGTGGAAATGGCTTTCTCTATCTTGGAGGTCTCCATCGATCAAAATCTGTCACATTTAATGCTCGAGGCACACAAAACTTTGGAAAATTTAGTTAATATCGATACTCGAACCGGTTATATATATATATAGAAAAGAATAAAAGTGAAGGAGAAATTATTGTAGCTCTCTAGATTAAAAAAAAAAAAAAAAAACCCTTTCAATTAGGTTTCAGGGGCAATGTTTTTTTTTTTCAAGACAATTGTTTTTTTACAAATTATTTGGTGTTAGATTAGTCATTTTTTTAAAAGTAAAATTATTAACTTAATCCTAAAATAAAAAAAATTAATGCCTATTACTCGTGGAACTTTTGATCGTTTTAATATTTTTAAAATAATATAATTATTTTGATGTTTTTAAAGATAAAATCAACTTAATTCTTTATTGAGGGTTTTTTTATTATCTTATATTTTTTTAATTATAAATTCAAATGTTGTTTGAGTTTTTTTTATATAATTGACCTATATTAAATATAATTTACAAAAAAACAAAAAACCTGATTGCATGCAGCAATATTAGCAACTATATATAATTTACCTGGCGATATCATCTGAAATTTTGAATTTCAACTATAAACACTTCAAATGCGTTCTGGTATATATATATAACTCACCTTTTGAATTGTAACTAGAAAAGAAAAAAGAAAAACTCACCTTTGGAATTAAAAAGGTTTTCTCTTCCTCTCCTCTCCTCTCATTCAAATGAAATGATGCTTAATTACACACACAAACACTAAATCGTGATTAATTGCTTGAATATTGTACATATAGCAAAAGTATATCCACACAACATCCATGAAATTTCAAGCAGTGTTAAAATATCAAGAAAACTAGCTAAGAAATCTATCTTTTTTTCTTTTTTCTTATTGGAAATAAGGAGGGCACAGCCGCACAGGCCCCCCAGGACACACATTATTGGGGATGAAACCCCGAGGCCTACAAATATCATCCGATATAAAAAACACTAGCTTAGACGTGTGATAGGGATGGATTAGTGCGTGGTGTATATCATTTGTGCTACGGTGGTGCTCTTTCCGACTGCTACTGTTGATAGGCTGGACTCCAGGGCTATCATTTGCTGTGAAGATTTTATAATATTCCGCTGAATATAGTTCACAAAAATAAACCATGCTGGACATTTAATTTCAACCATCAATTTAGAAAGTGTTGCATGCACACATTCTATGCCATGCAGCCCCACCGCCCCCACACCACCCAGCTTCTGGTCTCTAGACCATAGAGACACCAATATATATCCACAAACGCGTCCACAGCAACTCAGTGTAAAGCACTCTCCGGTCTTGGGCAACCGTGCCTCCATTTTCATTCGTTTCCACTATTAAGAGAGATATTTCAACAAGGGCTCAAGTCTATAATTGTCAAGACCATCGCTTTAATTACAATTGTAGTCAAGACTACAATGCCTCTGTTGACCCGTGTAGCAAAACTGGATACGTGGAGGCGCCTGTCTGGCCGGCCTTCGTAGACAATTAGGAAATTTTACATGTTTCACCAATCATTATTCGAGCTAGAAGTTGTCCTTAGATTCTTAGCCCCCGCTTGAATTATATTTTTCTAACTTAAAAAAAAAATTGTAAAGACATTAGGAAGTTAAAAATTCAATATGAAGTAATTTTAAAATGTTGAGATTGCAATATATATGAGACAATATATATATATATCATTATTCTAGCTAGAG
>Ga0307517_10006713_pt1 | contig 16943 bp, 17 predicted proteins | sample 23_EM_MG_FD_194515 | JGI IMG/M metagenome (GOLD analysis project Ga0307517, IMG submission 194515) | Populus trichocarpa ectomycorrhiza microbial communities from riparian zone in the Pacific Northwest, United States - 23_EM | ecosystem: Host-associated > Plants > Roots > Unclassified | place...
CGAGCCGATTACTCGGACGGGCTCCTAGACGTCCTCGACGCTGGTCGGCAGGGCGTGACAGCGGAGCCCCGCGCCCCTAGTGAGGACGCATGGCTTACCGGTCGATGCGCGAGTTCCTGACAAAGCTGGAGGCGGCGGGCGAGCTGGTCCGCGTGACCGAGCCCGTCTCCACCGTGCTGGAGATGACCGAGATCTGCCGACGGCTGCTGGCCGACGGCGGCCCGGCGGTGCTGTTCGAGAACCCCATCCGCGCCGACGGCGAGCGCTCGTCGATGCCCTGCCTGGTGAACCTCTTCGGCACGGTGAAGCGCGTGGCCATGGGCGTCACCCTGGAGGGCCGCGAACGCACCACCGCCGCCGACCTGCGCGAGGTGGGCGAGCTGCTGGCCTTCCTGCGCGCCCCGGAGCCGCCGCGCGGGCTGAAGGACGCCTGGGACATGCTCCCGCTGGCCAAGACGGTCATGGCCATGCGCCCGAAGATCCAGAAGACGGCGAAGGTGCAGGAGGTGGTCTGGACCGGCGACCAGATCGACCTGGGCAAGCTGCCCATCCAGACCTGCTGGCCGGGCGAGCCCGCGCCTCTGATCACCTGGCCGCTGGTGGTGACCAAGGGGCCGTCCACCGACCGTGAGGACGACTACAACCTCGGCATCTACCGCATGCAGGTGCTGGACAAGAACCGCACCGTCATGCGCTGGCTGGCCCATCGCGGCGGCGCCCAGCACCATCGCCGCTGGAAGGCCGAGGGCCGCCGCGAGCCCCTGCCGGCCTGCGCGGTCATCGGCGCCGACCCCGGCACGATCCTGGCCGCCGTCACCCCGGTCCCCGACACGCTTTCCGAGTACCAGTTCGCCGGCCTGATGCGCGGCGCCGCGGTCGAGCTGGTCCCAGCCAAGACCGTGCCGTTGATGGTCCCCGCCAACGCCGAGATCGTCATCGAAGGCCACGTCCTGCTCGACGACTATGCCGACGAGGGCCCCTACGGCGACCACACCGGCTACTACAACTCGGTCGAGAAGTTCCCGATCTTCCAGGTCAGCGCGATCACCATGCGCAAGGACCCGATCTACCTGACCACCTTCACCGGCCGGCCGCCGGACGAGCCCAGCGTGCTCGGCGAGGCGCTGAACGAGGTCTTCATCCCGCTGCTGCGCCAGCAGTTCCCGGAGATCGTCGACTTCTGGTTGCCGCCCGAGGGCTGCTCGTACCGCATCGCCGTGGTCTCGATGAAGAAGGCCTACGCCGGCCACGCCAAACGGGTGATGATGGGGGTCTGGAGCTACCTTCGCCAGTTCATGTACACCAAGTGGGTGATCGTCGTGGACGACGACATCGACGCCCGCGACTGGAAGGACGTCATGTGGGCGATCTCCACCCGCATGGATCCGGCCCGCGACATCACGGTCGTGGAGAACACCCCCATCGACTACCTGGACTTCGCCTCGCCGGAGAGCGGTCTGGGCTCGAAGATCGGCCTCGACGCGACCAACAAATGGCCACCTGAGACCCATCGCGAATGGGGCCAGAAGCTCGGCATGGATGCCGGGACCATCGCGGCGGTGACCGAGAAATGGGCCCGGCTCGGCCTCCCCGGCGATGGCAAGCCGGTCGATTGAGCGCTAGAGCCTAGCGCATGGACATCTCCCCTTCCGCTCATGCGGCCGCGCTCTGGGTCGGGCTGCACCTGATCCTGCTGCTGGTGCTCTCGGTATTGGTGGTGCGCCAGCGCCGCGCCCATGGCGTGGGCCTGGGCGACGCCGATATCCCGCAGCTGGCCCAGGCGGTCCGCGCCTTCGGCAACGCCACGGAATATGTGCCGGCCGGCCTGATCGCCATCGTCACCCTGGCCGTGGTGGGAGCGCCGCCGATGATCGTGCACCTCACCGGCCTGACCCTGCTCCTGGGCCGCGCGGCGCACGCGGTCGGGCTCTCGCGCAGCGGCGGCGCCTCGATCGGGCGCACCGCGGGCGTGGTGCTCACCTGGCTCGCCTATATCCTGGGGGCCGTCACCCTGGTGTTCTACGCGATCCCCTGAGACGAGCCGTCGCTTGTCCCGGGCGGTCCGGTCGGCCATATGCCCCGGATGGACGAAAACCTGTTGAACGATGTCGTCGCCGCGGCCCTCAAGGCCGGGGCGGATGCCGCCGAGGCTGTCGGCGCCGAGCGGCGCGCCCTATCCATCGGCGTGCGCACCGGCGCGCTTGAGGAGGTCGAGCGCGAGGAAAGCCGCGACCTGGGGGTTCGCGTCTTCGTCGGCAAGCGCCAGGCCTCTGTCTCCGGCTCGGACATCAGCGCGGAGGGGCGCACGAAGCTGATCGAGCGCGTGGTGGCCATGGCGCGTCTTGCGCCGGAAGATCCCTACGCCGGCCTCCCCGACGCCGAGCGCCTCGCCCGCGGGCCTCTCCCCGACCTCGACCTCTACGATCCCGCCGAGCCGACCGCCGAAGCACTGGAGGAGAAGGCCCGCATCGCCGAGGCCGCCGCCCGCGCCGTGCCCCGCGTGACCAATTCCGACGGCGGTTCGGCCTCCTGGTCGTCGTCGCAGTGGCGGATGGTGACCAGCGCGGGCTTCTCCGGATTGCACCGGGCCTCCGGCTTTTCCATCGGCGCCTCGGCCATCGCCGGCGACGGCGACGGCATGGAGACCGGCTACGATGGCCGCTCCGTGCGGTGGCAGTCCGACCTGCCGCAAGCCGACGCCATAGGCGCCGAGGCCGGCCGCCGCGCCGCGGCCCGCCTGGGCGCGCGCAAGATCGCTTCGACCACCGCCCCTGTGATCTTCGAGAACCGCCTGGCGGCCTCGCTGCTGGGCCCGCTGATCGGCGCCATCTCCGGCCCGTCGATCGCCCGCGGCACCTCCTTCCTGAAGGACAAGCTGGGCCAGCCGGTCTTCGCCAGGGGGATCGGCGTCACCGACGACCCGCACCGCCAGCGTGGCCTGGGCTCCTCGCCCTTCGACGACGAGGGCGTGGCCAATGGGCCGCAGAGCCTGATCGACGACGGCGTCCTGACCACCTGGCTGCTGAACTCCTCCTCGGCGCGCCAGCTGGGCCTAGCCACCACGGGCCACGCCTCGCGGGGCCTGGCGGGGCCGCCGGGCGTCGGCCCCTCCAACCTCACGCTGCGGCCCGGAACCCGCAATCGCGCGGAGCTGATGGCCGACGCCAAGGTCGGGCTGGTGATCACCTCGATGTTCGGGCCGTCGCTGAACGGCAACACCGGCGACTGGTCGGTGGGCTGCTCGGGCTTCTGGTTCGAGGACGGCGAGATGGCCTATCCGGTCAGCGAGATCACCGTGGCCGGCAACCTGATCGACATCTACGCCCGCCTGGTCCCCGGCTCGGACCTGGAGATCCGCGGCTCCTCCAACGCCCCCTCGATCCTGGTCGACGCCCTGGCCGTCGCAGGGAAATGAGCAACGCGGCCGACCTTGCGTTGATCGTCGACGCGGCGCTGGAGGCGGGCGAGCTTGCGGCCACCCTGCGCCGCCGCGGCCTGGAGATCGAGTACAAGGCCGAGGACAACACGCCGGTGACCAACGCCGACCTCGCCGCCGACGCCCTGCTGACCGAGCGTCTGCGCGCCGCGCGGCCCGACTACGGCTGGCTATCGGAGGAGACCGCCGACGACGCCGACCGCCTGTCGTGCCGGCGCCTCTTCGTGGTCGATCCCATCGACGGCACGCGCGCCTTCCTGAACGACAAGCCGTGGTGGGCGGTCTCCATCGCCGTGATCGAGGGCCATCGCCCCACCGCCGGCGTGGTGTTCGCCCCACAGCTCGAGGAGACCTATGCCTCCACGGCCGGCGAGGGCGCCACCCTGAACGGCCGGCTCATCCAGGCCAGCGACGTGACTTCGATCGAGGGCGCGCGCATGGTCGCCGACCCCCGGCTCTTCACCCTTGCCCACTGGCCGCGGCCCTGGCCGGCCATGCAGGTGGAGCAGCGCAACTCCACCGCCTACCGGATGTGCCTGGTCGCCTGCGGCGCCTTCGACGCGGCCGTCACCCTGATGTCGAAGCACGACTGGGACCTCGCGGCCGCGGACCTGATCGCCAACGAGGCCGGCTGCTTCGTGGGGAACCACACCGGCGCGCCCTTCGTCTATAACGGGCCCAAGCCTGTGCAGGCCAACCTGGTCTGCGCCGCGCCCGCCCTCGCGCCATTGATCCTGGAGCGGGTTTCGCATATCGCCGCGCCAACCTGACGTCCGATACGAAAGCTGACCATGCCCACGAAACAACTGCTGCACCTGGTGATCGGCGGCGAGTTGAAGCGCCTGGAGGGCCCCGCCGAGTTCGCCGACCTGAAGAAGGTCGATTTCGTGGGCGCCTATCCGAGCTACGGGGAGGCCATGGCCGCCTGGCGCGGCAAGGCCCAGCAGACCGTCGACAACGCCCTGATGCGCTATTTCATCATCCACGCGCACAAGCTGCTCGACCCCGAGGCGGACGGCGAAGACCACGATCACTGAGGTAGGTTCAGGCCCGGGCGAGTTCTTCCACCAGCGCGCCGCCGCGCCAGACCTCGACCACCCGGCAGCTGGCGTGCTCCTTGAGCAGCCAGTTGGCCCGCGAGCGGACCGCCGGCAGGCCCTCGCCGGCCACCAGGTCGACAATGGACGCCACCCCGTCGCCGCGTACGCCCAGCAGGGTGAAGACCTCTTCCGTGGAGTCCGAAAGGATCGGGGCTTCGCTCATAAAGCGAATTTCGCACGGCCAAGGTGCAATGTCTGTCAGCTAACAGACTTAAGCGATCACTCTCGCTTGAGCAGGCTTTCGGTCAGGAATCCGCCGAACTTGCCGGAGCGGAAGTCGGCCTTCATGCCGGCGGGGTCGTACATCGGGCTCTCGACCCATTCGAGGAACGACATGCCCGCGGGCTCGCCCTCCACCAGGTAGCGTTCGAAGGTGTAGTCCAGCACCCCGGTCTTGCCCTGGCGGACGTGCAGGTAGCGCAGGTGCAGCTGGTCCATGGCCTCGCGGATGGTCTTGCCCTGCCGGAAGTGCATGTAGAGCACGCTCATGACGCCCGCCCGGTCCGCGCCGGACTTGCAGTGCATCATCGCCGGATATTCCAGGGTCTCGAACAGCCGTTTGGCGCCGAGCACCCGGTCGCGGCTCGGCACCTCGCGCGAGGTGATGGTGAAGTCGACGAGGTTCAGGCCCAGCCGCGCGCAGGCGTCCTTCTCCAGCGCATGGAAGCTGGCGTCGAAGCCGCCGCGCAGGTTGACGATGGTCCTGACGCCCCGCGCCTTCCAGGCGGCCAGCTGGTGCGGCCAGGGCTGGTTGGCGCGCACCAGCTCGTCGGAGATCCAGTGGGCGTTGGAGAACCCCAGCCTCAGGTAGGCGTGGTCCTTCCACATATAGTCCAGGTAGGTCTTCACCCGCCCGCTGGGCGTGGCCAGGTCGAATCCGGGCGATTTGGTCTCGACGGTCATCGCCCCTAACTAAGGCCTTGCAGCCGGCGGCGAAAGCCGCCGCGCGCTTGACTTCAACCCCGCATCGTCGGACGCCAGAGGCATGAGCGAGCGCGCCCCGCCAGAGCTTTCCGCCCGCGCCCTGATCGCGCGGGTCGCGCGGGTCTACATGGCGCCGCGCTGGAAAGGCTGGACCGTCGCCCTCTTCGCGGCCATCGCGGTCGCCTTCTTCTCCACCAAGCTCGTACAGATCCTCGAGCCGGCGGTGAACGACCTGATGGTCAACCACAAGCCCGGGACCCTGCTGGCCATCCCGCTGACCATCGCGATCTATGCGATCGGCCGCACGGTGGCCCAGGTGCTGCAGGCCTCGCTGGTCAACCGCATCGGCAACGGCGTGGTCGGCGACGTCCAGGTGCAGACCTTCGCCAAGCTAGTGCGCGCCGACCTGGCCCGTCTTCGCAGCCAGCATTCCGGCGCCTACGTCTCCTCGGTGCTCTATGACGCCGGCCTGATCCGCGAGGCGGCGACCTCCGGCGTGATCAACTACACCCAGCACCTGCTGACCGTGATCGGGGCGATCACCGTCATGGTCTCCAACGACCGGGTGCTGTCGCTGGTGCTGGTGGCGGCCTTTCCGGGCGCGGGCTTCATCATGCGGCGCTTCTCCAAGCGCACCACCAAGGCCGCCAAGGGGGCGATGGCCGAGACCTCGGCCCTCTCCACCGCGATCATGGAAAGCCTGGACGGCGTCCGCGTGGTGAAGATCGAGAACCGCGAGGCCTATGAGGAGGCGCGGGTCGCCGAGGTGGTGCAGCGGCGGCAGAACCACCTGATCAAGGGCGCCAACGCCCGAGCCCGCGCGGCGCCGGCCACCGAACTGCTGATGACCCTGATCACCGCCGCGGTGATCGCCTATGCCGGCTGGCGCTCGCAGTCGGGCCACATGACGGTCGGCGCCTTCGTGGCCTTCATCGGCGCGCTGGGGATCGCGTCGCAGTCGCTGCGCCAGCTCGCCAACCTGCAGACGGTGTTCGCCGAGGGCATGTCGGCGGCCCGGCGCCTGTTCACGGCGCTGGACGTCGAGCCGGAGGTGCGCGAGCGCGCCGGCGCCCATCCGCTGGCCCACGGCGAGGCGACCATCCGGTTCGAGGACGTCGGCTTCAGCTACAGCGTCGCGGGCGCCCCGACGCTGAACGGCGTCTCCTTCGAGGTCCGCCGCGGCGAGACCGTCGCCCTGGTCGGCCCCTCCGGCGGCGGCAAGACCACCATCCTCAACCTGATCCCGCGCTTCTACGACGCCACCGAGGGCCGGGTGACCATCGACGGCGCCGACATCCGCGACGTGACCCTGACCTCGCTGCGCGACCACATCGCGCTGGTCACCCAGGAACCGTTCCTGTTCGACGACACCATCGGGGCCAACATCTGCTACGCGCGGCCCCAGGCCACCCAGGAAGAGGTCGAGCAGGCGGCGAAGGCCGCGGCGGCGCACGAGTTCATCCTCTCGCTCCCCAAGGGCTACGATACCGGCGTCGGCGAGGCCGGCGCGCGGCTCTCCGGCGGCCAGCGCCAGCGGATCGCCATCGCTCGCGCCTTCCTGAAGGACGCCCCGATCCTGCTGCTCGACGAGGCCACCAGCGCGCTCGACACCGAGAGCGAGGCCCAGGTGCAGGCGGCGCTGAAGCGGCTGATGGCCGGGCGGACCGTGATCCTGATCGCCCATCGCCTCTCGACCGTGCGCGGCGCCGACCGCATCTGCGTCGTCGACAAGGGCCGGATCGTCGAGACCGGCGACCACCAGGGCCTGGTGCGCGCCCGCGGCCTCTACGCCCGCCTCGCCAAGAGCCAGGACCTGGATGCTGGCCTTGGGGACGCCGGCATCGCGGAGGCTGAGACCGCCGCGTGAAGAAGCTGCTGCGCAGCGACGCGGTCCAGGCGTTCCTGGGCTGGGTGCTCGGAACCTACCTGCGGCTGATCCTCAACACGGTGCGCTGGCGCCACGAGAACCTCGCGTGCGTCGAACCGGTGCTGGCGGGCCCATCGGGCGCCATCGCGCTCTTCTGGCACGGCCGCATCCCGCTTTGCCTCGCCACCGCCCCGCAGTGGTGGAGGAAGCGCACCCGGGCCTTCGTCAGCCCTTCGGCAGACGGGGAATTCATCGCCCAGGCGCTCGCCATGGCCGGCTTTCCGGCGATCCGCGTGTCCTCGGCCAAGAAGGGCGACTCGACCAAGGCGCGCCAGGCGGTGGCGGCGATCCGCGAGGCGGTGAGCTGGGTGGCCGGCGGCGGCGCGCTGGTGGTCACCCCCGACGGGCCGCGCGGGCCCAACGAGCTGATCGCACCCGGCGCCCTGCAGATCGCCAGGCGCTCCGGCCAGCCGGTGTTCCTCATGGGCATCGCGGCCAGTCCGGCGATCCAGGCGCAGACCTGGGACGAGGTGATGTTCGCCCTGCCGTTCGGGCGCGGCGCGGTCGTCTGGGAAGGTCCGCTGCACGTGCCGCCCGACGCCGACGACGCGGTGATGGCGCATCTGATCTCGGATTGGTCTGCACGGCTTTCCGCGGCGACACGGCGGGCGGAAACGCTGGTCGGCCGCGCGATGCATTGATCCGGCTCACGCACGGTGAGACATAGGCTGCAATGGCCGATGCGCACCACGATCACGCTCACCACGCCCAGGGTCCTGCGGGCGGGCATGACCATGGGCACAGCCATCATCACCATGCGCCGGCCAGTATGGGCCGGGCCTTCGCCGTCGGGGTGGCGCTGAACACCGCCTTCGTGGCGGTGGAAGCCGTGGCCGGGTTCCGGACCGGATCGCTGGCCCTGCTGGCCGACGCCGGCCACAACCTCTCCGACGTGCTGGCCCTCCTGCTGGCCTGGGGCGCCATCGCGCTGGCGCGCCGGGCGCCGACCGCGCGGCGGACCTATGGCCTGCGCAAGGCCACGATCCTCGCCTCGCTCACCAACGCCATTCTGTTGCTGCTGGCGGTAGGCGCGATCGTCTCGGAATCGATCCGGCGGTTCATCGAGCCGGCGGCGGTCTCCACCAACGTCGTCATGCTGGTGGCCGGCGTGGGCATCCTGATCAACACCGCCACGGCGCTGATGTTCATGCGCGGCAGCCACAGCGACCTCAACGTCCGCGGCGCCTTCCTGCACATGGCCAGCGACGCGGCGGTCTCCCTGGCGGTGGTGGTCGGCGCGGGCCTGATCGCGGTGACCGGCCTCCAGTGGATCGACCCCCTGCTCAGCCTGGGCATCGCCGCGGTGATCGTGCTGGGGACCTGGGGCCTGCTGCGCGATTCCATGGACATGGCGCTGGACGCCGCGCCCAAGGGCGTCGACGTGGCCAAGGTGCGCGACTGGCTCTGCGGGCTGCCGGGTGTCGAGGAGGTGCACGACCTGCACATCTGGGCCATGAGCACGACGGAGACGGCGCTCACCGCCCACCTGATCCGCCGGTCCGACGGGGACAACGACGGCTTCCTGCACACCGCCTGCGAGGGGCTGGCGGTGCGGTTCAACATCGGCCACGCCACCCTGCAGGTGGAGACGGACGCCGCGCAGGCCTGCAGGCTCGCCCCGGCCGAGGTGGTGTGAAACACACCGTTCCACTTGGGCTCTATGCAGTCGCGACCGAGGCTTTGGGACCGTTCGCGCCGCTTCTGCTTCGTGCCCGCGCGGCGATGGGCAAGGAAGACCCCCGCCGCCTGAACGAGCGCCTCGGGCGACCACAGAAGCCCAGGCCTAACGCGCCGCTGGTGTGGCTCCATGGCGTAAGCGTCGGTGAAAGCCTGTCGCTGCTGCCGCTTGTCGATGCCATCAGAGCTTACCGTTCGCACCTCACGATCCTGGTGACCTCCGGCACGGTCACCTCTGCGCAGCTTCTGGCGAAGCGCCTGCCCGAGGGCGTCATCCATCAGTTTGCGCCGATAGACACTCCCGGCGCGGCGGCGAGGTTCCTCGACCACTGGCGTCCCGGCATCGCGATCTTCGTCGAGAGCGAAATCTGGCCAAACCTCATCTCCCACGCCGAACGTCGTGGCGTGCGGCTCGCCCTCGTGTCCGCGCGCATGACCCAGGCGAGCGCAGAGGGTTGGGCGCGCGCGCCGGCTACCGCCCTGTCGTTGCTCGGCGCCTTCGACCTGATCCTGCCGCAGGACGCCGACACTCGCGCGCGACTGGAGCGCCTCGGCGCCGAGGTCGGTCCGAGTCTGAACCTCAAGCTCGCCGGTCCGCCACCGCCAGTGGACGCCTCCATGGTCCTGGCCCTTCGCGAGGCCATCGCCGGCCGCAAGGTCGTGCTGGCGGCCAGCACCCATGCCGGCGAAGAGCCGCTGATCGCCGGCGCGGTCCCAGCCGGCGCCCTGCTGGTCGTCGCGCCCCGGCATCCCGAGCGCGGGCCGCAGGTCGCCGCCGACCTGGCCGCGCTCGGGTTCAGCGTCGCCCGCCGCGCCGCGGGCGAACCGCTGACGACGGCGACCACGGCCTACGTCGCCGACACCCTTGGCGAGCTCGGCGCGCTGTTCATCGTGGCCGACGTCGTGGTGATGGGCGGCAGCTTCGTGGACGGGATCGGCGGCCACAATCCGCTGGAGCCGGCCCGGCTCGGCCGCGCCATCGTCACCGGCCCGCACGCCTTCAACGCCCGCGACGTCTATGCGGAGATGTTCGCCGAGGTCGCCGCCATCGAGGCCGCCGACCCGCAGGCGCTCGCCCGCCATCTCGGCGGCCTCACCGACAACCCGATGATCGCCCGGCGGATCGGCGAGGCGGCGCTGGCCTATGCGAACCGCCAGGGCGCGGCGCTGGACGCGGCGATCGCGCTCATCGCCCCCCTGCTGCCCGCATGAAGCTCGCCACGCCCCGCTGGTGGTACAAGCGCCAGCTGAGCGCCCGCGAAGGCGGCATGCCGGCGATCCGCGCCCTGCTGACGCCGGTGGGATGGATCTGGGCCGCGGTGACCGCGCGGCGGATCGCCAGGACGGACCCCTTCGACCCCGGCGTCCCGGTGATCTGCGTCGGCAACCTCACCGTCGGCGGGACCGGCAAGACGCCGGTGGTCCGCGCGCTGGCCGCTCGGCTTGCGGCCCGGGGAAAGGCCGTGCACCTGCTCTCGCGCGGCTATGGCGGCAAGCTCGCAGGCCCCGTCCGCGTCGACCCCGCCATCCACACCGCCGCCGACGTCGGCGACGAGCCGTTGATGCTCGCGCGGGACTATCCGGTCTGGGTCGCCCGCGACCGCGCCGCCGCAGCCCGGGCGGCCGCGGCGGCCGGCGCCGAGGTCATCGTCATGGACGACGGCCATCAGAACCCGTCGGTCAGGAAGACGCTCTCCCTGGTCGTGGTGGACGGCGAGACCCGCGAGGACGAGTGGCCGTTCGGCGACAGACGGGTGTTCCCGGCCGGCCCGATGCGCGAGCCGCTACAGGTCGGGCTGGCGCGGGCCGACGCCGCCATCGTCCTGCTGCCGGCCGATCTCGCCGCGGCCGATCCCGAGCTGACCGGCCTGCTCTCAGCGGTCCCGGTGCTGAGCGCCCATCTCGCGGCCGTTGCAGCTCCACCCAGTGGGCCGCAGGTGGGCTTCGCCGGCATCGGCAAGCCCTGGAAAGTCGAGCGCGCTCTGCAGGCCGCGGACTGCGACCTGGTCGACTTCGCGCCCTTCCCCGACCATGCGGCCTACGACGAGACCGTACTTGGCCGCCTGGCCGAGCGCGCGGCGCAGTTTTGCGCCGGCCTGGTGACGACCGAGAAGGACTGGGTGCGGCTGCCCGCCAACTGGCGCGCGCGGGTCACGCCCTGGCTGGTGCAGGCGGTGTTCGACGACGATGGGGCGCTCGACGCGCTCCTGGCGAAGGCCGGGATCGGCTAGGTCGCGCCGGCCTTCTGGGCGAAGCGCCAACTCGCCTGGGCCAAGGACAGCACGCGGTCGGCCTGCTCCGCGGCATGCGGGCTGTTGGCGGTGCCGTCCCGCACCCGCCCGACGATGCCCTGGAGGATGCCGGCCAGGCGGAAGGCGTTGTAGGCGAAGAACCAGTCGAGATCGCGCAACCCCGAGCGGCCGGTCAGGCTGCAGTAGTAGTCGACGGTCTCCTCGATGGTCGGCAGCCCGTGCGCCTTGAGGTCGGCGATCGTCGCGATCGAGCCGGTGACCCAGTTCATCAGCAGGTAGGTGAAGTCCGCCAGCGGCTCGCCCAGCGTCGAGAGCTCCCAGTCGAGCACCGCGATCACCTTCGGCTCGGTCGGGTGGAAGATCATGTTGTCCAGGCGGTAGTCGCCGTGCACCACGCTGGTCCGCTCCTGGGCCGGCAGGGTGGCGGGCAGCCATTCGATCAGCCGCTCCATCTCCGGGATCGCTTGCGTCTCGGAGGCCTTGTACTGCTTGGTCCAGCGGTCGACCTGGCGGCCCATGTAGTTGCCGGGGCGGCCGAAGTCGCCCAGGCCGATGGCCTCGTAGTCGGTGTTGTGCAGCTCGGCCAGCGTCTTGATCTTGTCCATGAAGATCGCGTGGCGCTCGGCCGGCTGGTACTGCGGCAGGGCCTGGTCCCAGAGGATGCGGCCCTCGACCATGTCCATCACGTAGAACCAGGTGCCGATCACCGCGTCGTCAGTGCACAGGCCATAGGTCCTGGCGACCGGGAAGCCGGTGGTCCCAAGCGCGGCGATCACCTTGTACTCGCGGTCGACCGCGTGGGCCGACGGCAGCAGCTTGCCGGGCGGCTTGCGGCGCAGGACGTATTTCTTGCCAGGCGTGACCAACTGGTAGGTCGGGTTGGACTGGCCGCCCTTGAACTGCCGCACCTCCAGGGGACCGGCGTAGCCCGGAACGTTGGCGGTCATCCAGCTCGCCAGCCTGGCCTCGTCGAACCGGTGGGATTCCACCACGTCCTTGGTGCCGGTATTGAGCTGTTCGCGCTCCTGTTCGGCGGCGTCGACCATGGCGCTGTTCCTTCGTACAGTTGTTTGAACTCACTTTACCGATCCGCGAGCGAGCGCCGCAAGGCGCGATGCCGAAAACCGCTCGGGCTGGCGGTTGGACCCAGGTCGCCGAGGCCTAGCGAACCAGCGCGCGCCAACCGATGTCGGTGCGGTGGAAACCTTCGGGCCAGTCGATCAGCGCCACGGCGCCATAGGCGCGCTCGCGGGCCTGGGCGAAGTCCTCGCCGAGCGCGCAAACGTTGAGGGCGCGGCCGGAGCCCGCCCGGATCGCGCCATCGGAGTCGACCGAGGTCCCGGCGTGGAAGACCACGACGCCCGGCCCGAAATCCTGGTCCAGCCCCCTGATCACGCTGCCGGCAGCCTTGGCCTTGCCCGGATAGCCCTGGGTCGCCAGCACCACGCAGACCGCATCCTCGTCACGCCAGACAGGCGCGTGCATCTCGTGCAGCCGGCCGGTGGCGCAGGCCATCAGGTACGGAACCAGGTCGCTCTCCAGCCGCAGCATCAGCACCTGGCATTCCGGGTCGCCGAAGCGGGCGTTGAACTCGATCAGCTTGGGCCCGTGGTGCGTCGCCATCAGCTCGACGAACAGCACGCCGCGGTAGGGCGAGCCCTCCTTGGCGATGCCCTTGAACGCCGGCGCCACCAGCCGCTTCCGGGTCTGTTCCACCAGATCCATGGTGAAGACCGGGGCCGGCGAATAGGTCCCCATGCCGCCGGTGTTCGGGCCCTCGTCGCCGTCGAAGGCGCGCTTGTGGTCCTGGGCCCAGCCGAACAGCATCGAGGTCTTGCCGTCGCTGAGCGCGAACAGCGAGCCGATCTCGCCTTCCAGATATTCCTCGATCACCACCCGCGAGCCGGCCTCGCCGAAGCCGCCGCCAAAGGCGTCGTCGACCGCCGCATAGGCCGTCGCCAGGTCCGGCGCGATCACCACGCCCTTGCCCGCCGCCAGCCCGTCGGCCTTGATCACATAGGGCGGATGGAAGTGGACCAGGGCCGCCTTGGCCGCCGGCGCGTCCTCGCAGAGCCGATAGGCCGAAGTCGGCAGGTGGTGGCGGTCGCAGAAGGCCTTGGTGAAGCCCTTGGAGCTCTCCAGCTGGCCCGCCGCGGCGGTGGGCCCGAAGCAGGGAATGCCGGCTGCCTCCAGGGCGTCGGCCAGCCCCGCCTCGACGGCCACTTCCGGCCCGATGACCACCAGGTCCGCGGCGATCTCGCGGGCCAGCATCACCAGGCGGGCCACCTCGGTCGCCTTGAGGTCGCGGGTCTCGCAGAGCGCGGCCATGCCGGGGTTGCCCGGCGCGCAGACCAGCCGCGTCAGCAGGGGCGACTGCAGGATCTTCCAGGCCAGCGCGTGCTCGCGCCCACCGGAACCGACGAGGAGGATGTTCATCGCCGCTGGCTTTCGCGCGGGCGAAGCCCCGGGTCAAGGATCAGGCGGGCTGCCTGGCCTGGGCGATCAGCCCTCCAGGTCCAGCGAATAGCCCGCGGAGCGTACGGTGCGGATCGGGTCGGCATCGCCGCCAAGCGCCTTGCGGAGGCGCCCGATGTGCACGTCGACCGTGCGGGCCTCCACATAGACGTCGGAGCCCCAGACCGCGTCCAGCAGCTGTTCGCGGGAGAACACCCGGCCGGGATTCTGCATCAGGTGGTCGAGCAGGCGGAACTCGGTGGGGCCCAGGTGCACCTCGTGGCCGCCGCGCTTCACCCGGTGGGCCACCCGGTCGATGACGATGTCGCCGCGGCGCACCCGGTCCTCGGCGAGGCCGGGGCGCAGCCGCCGCAGCACCGCGCGGATGCGCGCCGCCAGCTCGGTCATGGAGAAGGGCTTGACCACATAGTCGTCGGCGCCGGTGTCGAGACCACGGATGCGGTCGGTCTCCTCGCCGCGGGCGGTCAGCATGATGATCGGCACGTTGCGCGTCTCGTTGCGCTGGCGAAGCCTGCGGCAGACCTCGATGCCGGAAAGCTTCGGCAGCATCCAGTCGAGCACGATGAGGTCGGGGAGCTTCTCATCGACGAGCAGCAGGGCCTCCTCGCCGTCGCCGGCCATGGTGACCGAATAACCCTCCTTCTGCAGGTTGTACTGCAGCAGGGTCGCCAGCGAATCTTCGTCTTCGACCACCAGGATATGCGGCGTCACGGTCGGAACATCCTCACACGGATAGCGCGTCGGTCTTCGGGCGGGCGGAGATCATCTCCTCGCCGGTGACCTCGTAGTGGACGATCTCGGCGATGTTGGTGGCGTGGTCGCCGATCCGCTCGAGGTTCTTCGCCACGAACAGCATGTGGGCGCAGGCGGTGATCGTGCGCGGATCGCCCATCATGTAGGTCAGCAGTTCGCGGAACAGCGAGTTGTAGTGCTCGTCCACCTCGTCGTCCTGCGACCAGACGGCGAGCGCACGGTCGAGATCGGAGCGGGTGTAGGCGTCCAGCACGCTGGTCAGCCTCGTCAGCACCAGCTTGCCCATCCGGTCGATGGCGCGGGTGAGCGGGGTCAGCGGCTCGGACTCGATGATCACCAGGGTGCGTTTGGCGATGTTCTTGGCCAGGTCCCCGCAGCGCTCCAGGTTGTTGGCCACCTTCATGGCCGCCATGGTCCGGCGCAGGTCGTTGGCCATGGGCTGGCGCAGCGCGATCAGCCGGATGGCCCGGCGCTCGATGTCGCGCTCGGCCTCGTCCAGCTTGTCGTCACGAGCGACCACGGAGGCCGCCAGCTCCTGGTTGCGCTTGACCACGGCGGTCACCGCGTCGGCCACCTGCGCCTCGGTGAGGCCGCCCATGCGCGCGCATTCGGCGGTGACGCTGTTCAGCTCGTCCTCGAAGGACCTGACGATGTGCTCGGTCATCTGTCGTTCCCCTAGCCGAACCGGCCGGTGATGTAGTCCTGGGTGCGGCTCTCACGCGGGTTGGTGAAGATCTCGCCGGTCGGCCCGGCCTCGATCAGCTTGCCCATGTGGAAGAAGGCGGTCATCTGGCTGACCCGCGCGGCCTGGGCCATCGAGTGGGTGACGATGACGATACAGAATTCCTGCCGCAGCTCGTCCATCAGCTCCTCGATCTTGGCCGTGGCGATCGGGTCCAGGGCCGAGCAGGGCTCGTCCATCAGGATCACCTCGGGATTGACCGCGATGGCGCGGGCGATCACCAGGCGCTGCTGCTGGCCGCCGGAAAGGCCGGTGCCGGGCTGGTGCAGCCGGTCGGAGACCTCGTTCCAGAGGCTCGCGCGCTTCAGCGAGGTCTCGACGATGTGCTCGAGCTCGGCCTTGTCGCCGGCGACGCCATGGATGCGCGGGCCATAGGCGACGTTCTCGAAGATGCTCTTGGGAAAGGGGTTGGGCTTCTGGAACACCATGCCGACCCGGGCGCGCAGCAGCACCGGGTCGAGGGTCTTGTCGTTGACGTCCTCGCCGTCGAGATCGATGCGGCCGGAGACCTTGCAGCCCGGGATGGTGTCGTTCATCCGGTTGATGCAGCGCAGGAAGGTGGACTTGCCGCAGCCCGACGGGCCGATCAGCGCGGTGACCGCCTTTTCCGGCATGTCCAGCGAGATGTCGAACAGGGCCTGCTTCTCGCCATAGAAGACGTTGACCGCCTGGGCGCGGAGCTTGATCGGGCCATCGGCCGACGCGCCGACCTCGCGTTCGAGGGTGATCGGGGAGGAGAGGTTCATGCGTTTCACCAGCGGCGCTCGAACCGGCGCCGCAGGATGATGGCGGCGAGGTTCATGAGGATCATGAAGATGAGGAGGACCATGATGGCCGCGGCAGTGCGCTCATGGAAGGCCCGCTCCGAAGCGTTCTCCCAGATGAACACCTGCACCGGCAGCACGGTTGCGGCCGCGGTGAAGCCCGCCGGCACGCCCGGCACGAAGGAGATCATGCCGATCATCAGCAGCGGCGCGGTCTCGCCCAGCGCGTGGGCCAGGCTGAGGATGGCGCCGGTCATCACGCCCGGCATGGCCAGCGGCAGGACATGGTGGAAGACGGTCTGGGTCTTCGAGGCGCCGATGCCGAGCGCCGCTTCGCGGATGGAGGGCGGCACGGCCTTCAGCGCCGAGCGGGTGGCGATGATCACCGTGGGCAGCGCCATCAGCGCCATCACCAGGCCGCCGACCAGCGGCGAGGACCGGGGCACCGCCAGCCAGTTGATGAACACCGCCAGGCCGAGCAGGCCGTAGACGATGGAGGGCACGGCGGCGAGGTTGTTGATGTTGACCTCGATGATGTCCGTCCAGCGGTTCTTGGGCGCGAACTCCTCGAGGTAGCAGGCGGCCAGCACGCCGATCGGCACCGCCAGCGCCGCGGTGACCAGCAGCATCAGGGCCGAGCCCACCACCGCGCCCAGCACGCCCGCCTGCTCCGGCTCGGTGGAGTCCGAGCGGGTCAGGAAGCCGATATTGAAGCTGGAGTTGACCATCCCCAGCGTCTTCATCCTGTCGAGCCAGTTGAGCTGGGTGTCATCGAGCTTGCGGTCGCCCTCAGTCGTCGCCCGCTTCATCTCGCCCTTGTAGTAGAGGCTGGCGTCGGCGCGGACGGGGCCCTTCAGGGTGACCGTCTGGCCGATCAGGTTCGGGTTGACGCG
>Ga0307517_10006714_pt1 | contig 16940 bp, 7 predicted proteins | sample 23_EM_MG_FD_194515 | JGI IMG/M metagenome (GOLD analysis project Ga0307517, IMG submission 194515) | Populus trichocarpa ectomycorrhiza microbial communities from riparian zone in the Pacific Northwest, United States - 23_EM | ecosystem: Host-associated > Plants > Roots > Unclassified | place...
CTGAAAAAACTGAGCCAAACCAAAAAAACCGAGCCAAACCGGTTTGAACCGGTTTTTATCCTAAAAAACTAGACCGAACTGAAACCGGTTGGTTTGAACCGGTTTTAGTTCGGATTCGGTTTTTTTTAAAAAATAAATTTAGTTTGATTACTTTTTTTTTATAAAAACCAAACCGAACCAAAAATAATGACTCCTACTTAAAACACATTCTATAATCTCAGATTAAAAAAAAAACAAATCTCGATAAAAAAAAAAAAACAATTAAGGATTACCCCCTAAACATAAGATAAAACTAAAGGTCTCACTTTTCTTCTAAAATGTCATCTTAATCAACCGCTAACCAAGATTCAGTTTAAGGTTTTGTTCTAATAAAATTATATTATTATAACAAGAAAAACCTCGAAAAAGTACTACATCCATATAATTAATGGACCCTTAAGAAGTTTGTCTACAAAACTCTCACGGTAAATATAAAACTCTTTGCAAATGAAAAAAAAATACTTTGACAAATAATTTTTTAACTAATTAATATTTAAATTAATAAATTATTAATTTATTTAATTAATAAACTTTCAAGGTTATAAGAGTATTAATTTTCAAAGATTTAATTGTATATTTTACTTAAATCTTGATATGGATAAATTGATTGACATGTATATATGATAATAACATTGTAAAGTTTTTTTTTATGTAATTAGGTTAAAAATGTTTTAAATGCTATTATTCTTGAAAACTTATTATGTAGAATTTTTGAGAAAATAAGAAAAAACCAGAATATTTTTTATAAGAATTCAAATGATGGTAGAATAAGTTACAAAAACGAGAAATAAATGATAGAGAAATCAAATATTGTTTAAAGACATTCCAATATATTAATGCTTAAATAAATATTAATTTAAAATTATAAAAATATTTATCAACACTTAATATTATTAAATAATTTATTATGAATTGCTATTTCACTTTTATGAATAAGAGAAAATAACAAAAATCACTTGCAGAATATTTTACATAACTAATAGTAAAAAATGTAGTATGCGATAGCTACCCGACAAAGGTGGGTCCCACTAACAAACAACAGCCACAAGTCATTCCTCCGTGGCCACCCCAAGTCCTTGCAAATGATATGCCAAGCTTTCTGCAATGGCTTCCTCTGACAAGAAGTCAATGGACATAAACATAATGCTTACTCTTTCCTCTCTTTATATTGTCTTCACTTACGAAAATTACAGTTCTTTCTTCGTCCCTCAAGAGAAAATAAAATGGCAAACTTAACACTCAAAGCAAAGAGCTTTTGCTCTCTCTCACACAACACAAACACACAAACCTCAGTCTTCAAAACAACCACCTCATTCAAGAACAATTCTTTAAATTTCCTTCACTCTGGAAACAGCTTGAAGTTCAGGGTTTGGTGTGGTGTTAAAGAGAAAGAGAACGTGAAAGAAGGTGAGAGGGTCCCTGATGTACTCGCTGGACTAAAAAAAGCTGATGAGTTGGACCCCAAGAGGGGTTCAAGTTTGGATTTTGAGCAGAGATTGGGGGATGATAGTGGGTCTAGTGAGGTGGGTTTTGATTGGAAATGGCCTCCATGGAAGAATATCCCTCTGAGATATAAGCTTATTGGCACTACATCACTTGCCTTTGTTATTTGTAATATGGACAAGGTAAGTAGTGGTATTTTTGGTCTAATTTGATATGTTCATATGCCTTGGTTTCTGTTAGTTTTAAACTAAGAATAGTGATTTTTTAATGGTGCTGCTAATACTTGGTTACTTGTCTTGTGTTTGTGGCTAACGTATGTTTTGATGAATTTGCTAAATTGGGTAGGTGAACTTGAGTGTTGCAATAATTCCTATGTCTCACCAATTTGGATGGAATGCATCAACGGCTGGGCTAGTGCAATCATCCTTCTTTTGGGGTTATGCTTTGAGCCAATTACCAGGAGGTTGGCTTGCTAAGATTTTTGGTGGGAGGTTAGTTCCTCATGGCTTGCTGTATTTACAATGTCTTTCACATTAGAGGAATAGGTCATTTTTCCCATCAATAAACTATTTTTATAGGCTCCGGCAATGGGAGACCACTTATTTAAGCTCCAGTAATGGATTTATTACTTGGAAGCATGTGGAGGGTGAGGTCATATTAGTATCTTTCAGTGCAAGATTTTACCTTGAGCTATTTAACTTCTTCTCCCATGCACTTACTTACACTGGTCAAGTAATGCTAACTTCTTCTCTTGATTGAGATCTAGTTGAATGATCTTCTATGTTTGATTATGGGCCAAATGATGTTCCTGATCACAATAAGTTTAGCCAAGAATTGAACATATCAGGGAAAGAAAAGGATTTATATAGCTGATTTAATGAGTTGGCATTAATGTTTTGGGCTGAGTTGTTTAAGTCGAGTGCTATTTCTAATTTTACAAGCTTAAATTGCCTTAATAAAGGTGGAGGTTGTTCTGATTTGACAAAAAATCAATATCAGGTCTCTGCATTCCATCAATTTATTTGCTCTATTCAAGTAGTCCTCCCTTAAGATTTAGAGAAATATTCTTTCCACTCGACTGTGATCCTGACTTCTGCTAATCGATGCAAATACTATGCTTCATTTCCATTAGACTTTCTAAACTCTAAATGCTACACCTTAACTGTAGCATTTTGGGAATATGAACTGCATACACTTTCATTACGACTGTAGATTTCATACTTATTTCATCCCCTCCAGTGCTTAAATGTACAACTGTTTACATTTTTTATGTTTGCACAAGTAATTTTTTCCGCTCAATGTAACCGAATGCTTGATCCATGATTACCCTATCCACTAAAGCAGTAAAAATCTATATGTTTTCGGAAATATGGCTGACTCCACTTGGGCAGTTCATGGTTTTGATGGTTACACTAGGTCTCTTTGAAGTTGGAGGGTAATAGGTTTTTCTTTCACCTGTCTTCTGGGTCTGGTGCATTTTGTGCTATACATGCCTCATGCCTTTATTATTATTATTATTATTATTATGCAGAAAAGTTCTTCAGATTGGAGTATTGACATGGTCAGTGGCTACAGCACTTCTTCCTTTTCTTGCTGGATATATGCCCGGATTTGTGTTGTCAAGGGTTTTGGTATGTGCAGCTTCCTCCCATACTCCATATGTTGAGCAAGTATTTCTATCCAACTTGTACGCACCTTTTCATGAATCTGCAACTCATTACTAGTTAAATATGCATCATAAACATTTGTGATAGTTTAGAGATTCTCCCTTACTGAATTAGTCTCTGTCTCTCTCTATCTTTTCATATTACTCTTATGCATTTTTCTTTGACGTTCCTTCAGTTAATGTTGAATTGCATAAGTTGTTTCGTGTATCTCATTGAGTATTTCTCTTATGTGTTCCAAATCTAGGTTGGAATAGGAGAAGGAGTTTCCCCCTCTGCAGCAACTGACCTCATTGCCAGGCATGTATGACATCCAAAGCTCTATAGGAGCATGTTTTAGTGGACCTTTTAGATAGTATCTGGCTAAACATAATCATCCATTTCTATGTTTGTGTTGGGTATTTGGTTTTCATGTGTTTCAATTGGACTAGTATTCCTTCGTGCTTTTTCTTAGTTTTTCCTATAGTCATGTTCATGAACAGGTTGCATTCTTTTTCATTATTATATAAATTGGTAGTCTCATGGAAAACTTCTTAAAGATTTCATTATGGAAATATTTGGAAGCTAACTTTTCTGTGTGGAGCTTTAGGACTATTTCTGTGGTTTATGGAGTGTCCTGCTCACCTTGAACAATTTATTTATGTACAATAATAATCAGTTAAATGTGTATATCAATTCATGTTTCAACATAGAGACTTATGTTTCCTATCTCTGTATTTTAAGTTTTTTCTTGGCTTTCTTCTGTTTCATATTAACTTATTATCTGTCTCAGACTTGTCCTGCCTATTTTGTGGTAGGCTGTGTCCTGTTTTCTTGTTCTCCGCTATTGAAATTATGCTTTTTGGCTTGTTAAAACTGCAAACTCGTTGACTGCAGTGCCCTATGGCTTACTTTCTTACATTGTACATTCTTTTATACTGCCAGCATGTCATTGGGATAAAGCCAATTTCTGATGAAGAGCTTGTAGAGTTCTTTTCTCCTTTTGATTTGCATTGACCAACACTGCATGCAGGTCGATACCTTTGGAAGAGCGATCACGAGCTGTAGCATTTGTCTTTGGGGGACTAAGTGTAGGAAGTGTTACAGGGTATGTTTTGTTTAATTTGGTGTGTGATAGCAACAATTTTTTCTATTGAGGAAACTGCTTGCCTCTTAATTTGAGTCACCCAGAATGTTAACTGTAGAAATGTCATATTCAGCTTATTGACTTGTGTGATTATCGATAAGTAGAGAAACTATTTACAACTTTACATCTTCCTGTGAAATTGCACCTAAAAGGAATCAGTGTGTGAGGTCCTAAACATATTTAATCGACAAATTTATGCTATTATGACTATTTTCTTCTTTCTGTGTCTGTTTTGTTTAAGTTAAAGTGCGTTCCTGGTTTCATTTGCTGGTATTTTCTAACATTTTTAAAGTTCTTGCAGGCTTCTTTTAGCTCCTCCGCTTATTCAAAATTTTGGTTGGGCATCTGTATTTTATATATTTGGCTTTCTTGGGGTGGCCTGGTAAGTATCTGTCCCTAATCTCATGGATTTCAATGCTTACCTGCTTCTGCCTTGAACTAAAGGAAATTACACTTTTATGATACCCATAAAGGCTTTTGTTTTCATGTTAAATACAAGATAATATTTCATGGCTTTTTGGTCCACTTTGGTTCTGAACTGACTGATCAATTGTTTATTTGATTATATTCAGCTTTTTAAGTTGCTAGTATTAACAACTGACTAAGAGTTGATTTTATAATTTTGGCAACACCAAAAATTATGAAGGTTTTTGGGGTTTCAATATCTTGAAGAGGGACAGGCTTCATTCGCTGCCAAACCTACTTCACGTGAGCACTTTACTTGTATTGATTTTTATTATTCTAGATTTGATGAATAAAGCTTCTGAGTTTATTGGTATGTAGATGATGATTAGTTGACCACTTGTGTGTGATTTTCCAAATCATATGGTGTCTTCTTTTGCATCTCTTTTTGCATGCTGATAATGCCTTATTCTGCTCTGCCTTTCTGATAAAATTATATGGTTAGTCTACCTGACATTGCACATATGAAAAATATTTTGCCTAATTTATACATATTTAGCAATTCACAGCGGAAGATATAAAAAAAATTTAAGCTAAAGGAGTCACATTTCTGAAACACCCTAATGTTTAGGGAGCCTTGTATAACTGTTCATATATTGAGTTGCAAGAGAATAACCCACTTTATATTCCAAATATCATTTTGATCATAAAAATATGTCCTCCATATTGTTCAAAACATGCTTAGTATCTCATTTCAGCTGCGTATACTTTTACTGCTCAATATCGTTGCCTTGGAGACCATCTTGAAAATTCATCTCATCTTTTCCACTAGAAGGATGATACCTGAAGAAAAAGTCTTGTTCTAGAGGCTGGAGAGAAAACTTCTAATTGGACTTAGTGTATTATTTTTAAACCAGTAGCATGTTTCCCCAAGTGTTCAGCTGACTTTCTATGCCCAACTGCAGTATTGACCTTTCATTGGAGGTTATCCTAGGTAAGGCTCAATTCTTAGGTGATGTGCTGATATGAACTAAATAAAAATAATTTGTTGTAAAATTGCTGTTTGTCTTTGTGTTCCCTTCCTCTTATTCATAAGTGCACTTTTCCTTGATATGTTTGACAGGGTCCCAAACTATCTATTCGGAAAAATCATCAAGTAATGCTCTTGCAGAGTTGGGTGGCTCACTGAAGGTACAACGCTTTCTTCTTTTTCTTTGTTCTCCTATATAATATTATAAACTGTAAGGATGGAGAAGGTGCTGATTGAGAAATTGAATGTATCTTAAATGCAACATTTCTTGAAGAGTGGCATGTTTCACTGATTTGTCAAGTTAAACCCAAGTAACTAGGCTTAAGGGTCATTCAATACTCTAATACTCGATGGCAAAAGTGAATAGATCTGCCTGAGTTCCAGCATCATATGTTTACTGATATTCATAACTAAATGGTTAGAACCATAGTTCTCCAGGAAGTGCTATTCTCTCAGATATTCTTGATTGTTCTCTCATGAGTTTAAATATGTATAGCATACAAGTGAAGTCTCCTGAGGGAAAGTACCAATCCTCACTAAAGTATGAAATTGTGAGGAAATTTAGGAAGTTTATTGTTTTCAAAATTATTGTGAACTGTGTATAATACCTGATTTTGAAATTAAGGACCTTCCCTTAAAAAATGTTTTAACCATTTGCGCTTACTTTTCTTAGTGTCTCTATTGTGACAGGATGTTCCATGGAAGGCATTTTTCCAAACCCCAGCTGTATGGGCAATGATATATGCTCACTTTTGTGGAAGTTGGGGTCATTATACTTGTTTATCTTGGCTTCCTTCTTATTTTAGGTATCTTTTCAGTTCTACTCTCTGAATTTCTTTGCTCATTCTGGAAAAAGAGAATTTAGCAACTGCTATATCAATGTCTTCAATGTGCCTGCCATTATGGCTGTAATGCAAAGAAACCTAACTTTCAATGGAAATGCCGTGCAGTGAGGAGCTGAGCCTGAATTTGACAGAAGCTGCATGGGTAAGTTTGAAGATCTATGATTGTCTTTCTCTCACTTTAGTCGAGTATAGCACTCAAATTGCATGAACAAGGAAGAATGATTACCTTCAAGTTTGATGTACATTAAATTTTTGCATCTTTGAAATGAATGTGGGAAGTCATACTTGCTAAAAATAAAGAACTCCGTTGTACAAGAAATCACACATTTCAACATCTCATTTATTGTTATCGGTATCCTATTTACCATGTACATAGAACTAGTTTGAAATCATCCATCTACAAGCATCTTTTGATGCGAAAAATTGTTATAGAGACATGCTGGTGCTATAACGCGCCAGAAACTAGGGTATATTATGGTACCATACCACGAAGGTGTTCATTTTTACCTGTGAGGGATTGATCTTCCTTGCAGTAATTTAGATAACATGTTGTAATCTGAAATTGAGTACAGTATGAATGTTTTATCCTAAATTTTTATGGTAATTTGACTGGTCAGGTCCCTGAGGACTTGAACTTTACATGCAATACTATTGAAGCACTGGTGATAACACTTGAACTTGGGACTACCATGTCAGTCCAACGAGTCTGAACATTGGATAGCCATCAATCTTTTGATTTTTTAACTGCAATTAGAACATTTGACACTTTATTTTCCTATGAAGTAACTATCAACAATTTCAGGTTTCTATCCTTCCTCCCTTGGCTTCAGTTTTCGTGACTAGCATTGCCGCACAGCTTGCTGACAAGTTAATTTCCAATGGAGTTGAAATCACTACGGTCTGCAAAACCAAACGTCTATTGTTATAGTTCTACACTTCTATAATCATCATCTTGTCAGAAACTCTTCACTGTGTCAACAAGCTTGACCTTTTTGACCTTGCAGGTGAGAAAGATTTGCCAAACAATTGCCTTTTTGTCTCCTGCTCTTTGCATGACTCTCTCCTCTGTGGATCTAGGATTGCCTCCCTGGGAGATTGTGGGGATTCTCACTGCTGGCTTAGCCCTCTCAAGCTTTGCCTTGTCTGGTAGTGGAGTACTTGAGAACTCTTTTAATTCATTTTATGTGTAGGAACGTATTGACTTGTGCTAGGTTAATTTCTAATTCAAAGTTTTATCATTTTTGCAGGACTTTACTGTACGCATCAAGATATGTCTCCTGAATATGCAAGTATACTCTTGGTATGTAAGCCTACAAATCCTAGATTTTGTTGCATATGCTATGCATTTTCTAATCGGCCTCCTGTATAGATTGATAGTAGGTTTCATTAGCACGTGCCTCACTCTCACTTGACTTAAAATCAATTCAGCACATGGTTCCTGAATTATGTGCATCATTATTTATGACATGGAGAAATGATACCCAGTCACTCAATAATATCTTTTGCAAGGCGGAGTTGGTTTTAGTGTGAAAGTGCAAAGCAGAAAAGAGAGAAAAAAAACTATGCTGATTCACTGCAATTAATGGTTTTGTTCATGGATCTGTCATCCTTTTTTTCCAGATAGCCACTTCTCCAATTAAGGTTGATCCCAGGACAGGAATTCTAATTTTGTCATAAATCCCTTTTTTACATGGATTTTGGTCCTATCATCAATGAGTATTTGTCCATGTCTGCCTTCAGATTATTCAGGAAATTATGCAAAGTTGTAATGAACTGGCAGTTCTAGATTAAACTTTCGTGAAACATTCTTGTGTCAATGTTTCTAATTTTAGCTCCAGGTCAAGTACATAATTCATTCATTTGGATCCATCTTGACTACTGTAAGCTTGCCACCGTTTTAAGGCCTTTGCTTGAATTTGTAAAGCAAAAATAACTTCCTTTTAACCATGTTGATCTTTTTTTTTTCTTTTCAATTTTATTATGCAGGGCATTACCAACACTGTCGGAGCAATACCTGGAATTGTAGGGATTCCCTTGACTGGTTATCTATTAGATACAACTCATTCATGGAGTGTAAGTTACCTCTTGACCACTTTTAAGTTTTAATATATGTACTTCTTTGGACAGGTTTCTATATTAACTTCTCCCAAGTAATTTTTTATTCCTTGTATTTTTACCATGCAGATTGCATTGTTCGTTCCATCAATTTTCTTTTACTTGACCGGTACCATTGTATGGTTGGCATTTGCCAGCAGCAAGCCTACAAACTTTTCCAACACGGATTGACTTTGGATGGATATTCTTGGATGAAGCATCCAAATTAGAGAACACACCATTGAATATGTTGTTCATTAAACTTCTTTTCATAGCATTTGGTGGAAATTACCTCATCTCCTATAGTTAGCTTCTTCATTTGTATATTGATACCAAGTGTAATCTACTAAACATAATGCATGGTTGACCTTGTGGTCTTGGGTGGCCACCAACATGTAATTGACATGCTTGTTGTCCTACTGTGTTTTAAGGCTCGCGTTTTATGGTATGCCTTGGAATGCTCAAAAACTTTGTGATACCAATCTCTCTTATCTACCGCGTGATAAATAAATTAAAAAAAAGTGTCCTGGGGCAGTTCATTCCTGTAGGACGAGCAGCGCACACTGCAGAAAAGAAATTTATGCTATGTGCTTGCAATTACAAGGGACACTGGTTTTCTTTTAAAGAAGAATGAAAACTATGGCTTCCCAATTTACCAAAACAATTTTCATTGTATTATTCACCAAGAAAGAATGTAGCATTTACTGCTTGTATTCTGTCTTATTTGATCAATCACTATACACTATATGGAACTAATTTCAGTTCCATTAAGTGCTACCACCTAACTGCAAGCAGGGAGAACATATGACATTTGAACGAATACAATAGAGAAAGGAGCAACCATTATCGGCTTTGATGAATTTACAAGTAGTGGCTCGAAGGAAGGTATGTCCCCGGATGAATTTACTGTTAAAATGTTCCCATTGAGTAGCATTATTCGGCTGTGTAAATCTCCATCTTTTGCTGTTAGATGGTATTCTTCTCTTGTTATCTCACTTGTGGATCCTTCAAGCAGTCGAATGACCTTTGTTTCATGAGACATGTGAGTCTTGTGTTTACGGTGCAATCCCAAAGTGCTGTTGAATTTTACATTGACATCAACAGTCGTGCTACTGTCAAGGTTGATTAGTAGTAATGTGATCCCCTTCTGCAAGATCATGAATCTAATTAGATCATAAAGCTCTCTGCTTGTGTGATGATTGTGTTGTGGAACTTACAGATTGTTTTGCGCAATGAGTATATGCACGAATTTTTTTCGTTCCAGAAAAGCTGGTTGATAGAACATTTCTTCCCATTAAGCGGTGCCAAAGAAGAGCACTGCATTGAAGAAAGCAAAACATTAGAATTTCTGAGAGACCTTATTACTGAATATGAGATTCCAGAGTGGGAAACAAGAGGTTTCATCTTGGTATGAAGCCAACTTGGTTGAAAAAATTCAATTCATAATAAGCATAGATACCTCTCTTTTGGAAAATTATCACTAATTTAATCCTCTACCTATTTCAAAACTTAATCCTCTTTCTTCTTGCAGACAAATGAATTTCTTAAGAATTGCCATGATATTGGAAAGATAATTCACTGCACCTCTTCATTTCTATCCTGCTATCTAATTTTTCAGAGCAACCTGCCAGTATCAGTAATTTTCGAATACCTGTAGTAATCCGGATTTGGAACAAAAGTAGTAGTGTTGAGTAAACCATAATTGCCACCAATCAATGACTGTCTGCAGTACGTTTTTGTATCATAAGATGATGCCATCCCAAGCTGATCCAAATACCTGTTTTGACATCCCTGGACTTAGAATCCACAACAGAAAAGCTGGAGTTTTTTTAACATAAATTTTGACCTCCCTTACCAGAAACTAAACACGAATGCATTGGTAACAAGGTTACGGCCACTGTTGTAAGCCCCTCCTGATTCACCAACCCATGCAACTGCTGAAGTTGCAGAACTCTTGAGAGTGCTTTGGAGGCTATTGAAGGTCCTAGCCTCACCATCAAGATAGGATGGGTTAAGGATCTTTTCAATGAGATGTGTATCAACTCCTGCACCAAAAGAGGATATAATCATGTCAAGTTAGACCTATTGTCCAAGGTGTGAGACCACAGAAGTCAGGTCGTTTTCTTCAAAGAGATACCTGGACCAAGATTGTATATGTGGTGGGTGATAGCATCTACAGAATTGCCTGTTTTATCTACAAACTCTTTGAACCAATTTGCATCATAGAATCCTCCAGGTGCTATAACTAGCGGTTTCGGTTCAATGCTGCTGTAAATCTTTTTCACTATGTTATACAGGGAAATTGTATCAGAAGCATACTGAGCTGCTGCAACTCTTGTTCCAACACCACTCCCACATAATTCATTTCCTGATCAGCAGAAAAGGACTTGTTGTAGGTTTGGATAAATTAATCTCAGCAAAATATAAACTGATCGTAGTTAGTTCACATTTCCTTATAGTCAATAAAGCAATGATACTTTCATGGATTTCATGAAACATCAATCATTAGCATCAACGACGAGAAAGCATTGGAGGGTGTTCTTACCGAGCTCCCAGCCATAAATAGAGTAGTTCTTCTTGACAGTATAGCTTATAAATGATTCTGCATTAGAGTAGTTCCAAGCTCCTACTGCAGAACCATCAGATTTCATGGATCGGCCAGTGAGAGCATTTAACCCAAATATAATTTCAGCCCTGAATTTGCAAAATTAAGAGGACGTTCAGCTGCTAGAAATTGTAAAGTAAGGTTAACAGGAAACAGAAGAGAACATCGTTGTTACCCAGATTTCTTGAAAAAGGCATTAAGTTCATCCCATCTATACATTGGTAAGCAACCCTGAGTGAAACCAAACATCTCCCTGGTGTTTTTGACAAATTGGACACAAGGTTGCTTATTATCTTCGGTGTCATAAATGACCTTATCTTGCAAAGTGCCCCCTATTCTGATTTTCAATGGCGAAAAAGCTGGACCATAGTGCCAAAAAAAGAGAGGAAATTAGGACTCTGAAAAGCATTAAAAAGAGTTCTGGCCAACAAGAAGAAGAAAAGGTTGCTTTGGTTCAAAGGGCTCTCAGTCTCTCACCCTTTATGGCATTTAACAAGATGCTGTTGTTAAGATCCTGCATGAGAGAACATAAAAAAAATTCTAAAAGATTAAATATTTAGAGAATAACTTCTTGAAATTTTAAAGAACAACTCTGTATCTAATAGTAAAATGCCAGTTAAGTTTTGATAAGTGCAGGACAGGACGAGCATTTCAAGTTCAGTTGCAACTATCAAACAACATATTTAGATATCTAATCCTAAAAAACAACCTCAGAAGCATGCTAAAATGAATCATTACCAGATTAATGAGAGAAGCATGATCCCAGCTGCATGTCCCATAATCACATTTCTCAGGTGGCCACCAATCTAAGGTGGCACAAATGGAATTTTCATCAATCTTTCCAATGGAAGATTTTCCATCTATGAAAACAGTTCCTTCAACAACACTGTTATTATCATTTCCAGCAACAGCACTTTGTGAACTCACAGAAATGAAGCAACAGCTAATGATACAGACCAGCAAGCACAGCCCCATTTGCCAGTTCTGCAAATAAATCATCTTTTTGGAAGCAAACACAAGTTCAAGATCTAAGGGTTTCTCTTTATATGTGTAAGGTAGCCATGAAAGTGGCAGAGGAAGTGTGGTTACTAGAGGTGAGCCACAGCAGGCTAGAGTTTAATAAAAGACATAAAATATTTAGATTTTCACAAGTAAGATACAGTTACCGTAGGGTAGAGATTGATTTTTAACTGTTTTTATTTTTAAAAATTTATTTTAAAATAATATTGTTTTTTATTTTTTAAATTTTATTATTAATATTAATATATTAAAACAATTTAAAAATACTAAAAAGATAATCTAAAGCTAAAAAAGAATTAAATCTTTTTTATTGGACCTTATAAAAGTGAATATGGTATAAAAGATGGGAAATTTATTGGTAATTATTTATACTTTGTTTGATTAGCAAATACTTAGCTTTTGGTATTCTATTCTTTAGCCTTTGGAACCTTGCTGGTTAGAATGATGAGAGGTTTGCTTCAGAGTGGGCCCTTGCTTTTGCTTTGCTTCGTGAAAGCAGCTAGTTGCCGATCAATTTTCCAAGGTGCCTCCCTGTGAAAGTGTGATCTTGGGACCCACTTGTTTGGTTAATTTCTTTTTTTCGAGTTTTTTTTTTAGATTTTTTCTAGGTTAAGGAAGTGTTTGATTTTTTTTGGTTCTGTATGCTTTTTCAAGTTATTGTTTTGCATAATAAAATATTAAATTAATATTTTTAATGTTTTTTTATGATGTTAATGTAAAAAAATAAAAAAAATCTAAAAAAAAATATTATTTTAATATATTTTTGATTGAAGAACATCATATACCACATTATCGAACACACACTTAATCAAAATTATTAAATTTAACTTGGCTCATGACTCGGTTGAGTTAATTTAAATTAACCTCGATAAAAATAATATTGTTTTAATATTTTTAAGTTGAAATGATTTGTTTTGGAAAAAAAATCAATTTAAATTTTGATCAAATAAATTAAATAGCATGTTGATTTACGGGTCAACCGGATTAAACCATGGCTAATTCTTGAGTCAATTCAAAGTGACGGTGAAGTTTAATTACTTTGGTTTTAATAGAGTCTAATCTTAAATTAACTTTACATCTTGACAAGAAATATCGGTTTTTCTAGCATAAATTATAATACGTTTTTTCTGCTTGATATATATACACATTTTATTTTTGAAAAATCACTTGATATGCACATTATTAGAACAAAAATATACACTTTATACTGGTGTTTAAGCTTTGAATCATTCCCAAAGGAAGAAAGGATAGGTAGAGGAGAGGGGGAAACATAGAACAAGCTGGTGCATGTGATGTGAATACCTTAAAAGGTTACAAATATGTCAGTCATCCTGTTGTCCTAAGCTATTAATTTCCCTTTATTTTTATATTATGGGATAGGCAAAGCATCTGTCATGAGTCAAGACCTGGTGTCCAACGTCAGGCCATGACCTCCCCAGCAAGCCCCTGGCACCAATCTAGCTTGTTAGCAGCAGCAAAGTCCCAGGAGTAGAAGATCAAGATATCGCATAAAAAATGAAAGAATACAAGAAAAGCACCACTTCGGAGCGACGATCTGTATATAATTTGAACTTTAAGCTCTTGTTTTACATGAAAACTTTAATCCACCTTGAAACATCGAAATGAGCAGCAACATCTCCTGTTACCCTGTGCATGTTGACTGGCCCACTTATATTTTTCGCCATGGCTGGTGTCGGGATAGCTCCGAGAGACACAGAATACAGAATGGGACGATTGAGCTTTTGCAGAACCTGAACAAGCGCACTCCATGTATCATCGTCTCTATCCAGAAAAGATTGAAGGCGTAAAATTTATGCAACAGAGACTGCTGTATACCTCTCTAACACAAACGTTATTTCATCTACGTCCAAGTTATTACCAAATACACAATCATGTTTCACTGCAGATAAAAAAGAAGAAAAGAAGAAAAGAAATTATTAAAGTAAAGAAAGACTGACATGAAGCCACTAAAAAAAATATAGTGATTCATCATTCATGTACTTGTTTGTCATTTTCTGTACAGATCTCGAGAGTGTTTCTAAAAATCATCGGCTGGATGATGATGATGCCTGAGTGGGTACAGTGCAGGGCAGATAGAATTACAGTTATCGTATAGTATGTTACTTGCGACTCGCATGTCTGTAATTTTCATCTACAACTCAGTAAACCTGTTAAATCTTAATAATTTTTCCCTTTTTTGTTAGCTCACTTCATATTATACTAATGATTCTACAAACGAAACTCCCTCCTAGTACTTAATTTTTTTAAAAAAATATTAATATATACAATCGAGTTAGTTTGTGCATAACAAATTTCACTATCTTTAAAATTAATGATTATATAAATTTTTAATAATTTTAAAATTTATTAAACTTTAACTAATAATTTTTAAAAATTAAATTTAAAACTTGTAGAGTTAAACAACACATTCCACGATTGCTACACTCATTTCTTGTTTCTGAGCTGGAATTTCCAAATCTAGGTTGATTCCAAGCACATGCATGCATCACGTATCTTGACCATTGCAATAGACAATTAATTTAAATGGGTCTCTATCGCTCTATCGTTGTCCGGAGCCCAGGAAAAAAACAAAGCCCCTGTCGGCATATGAATTTTGTGCCGCATAGAAAAAGGCTTAACAAAAAAGTAAAAGAAATGAAAAGAAAAGAAAAGAAAGGGCCTTTCACCACACGCCATAATTGAAATGGAGAGTTTGTCTTTCAGCTTTCTTTGACTGGTTTTAAATTTTAATTTAATTACAAGTTTAATGGAAACTTTATGTTAACTCACCGTCTTTATATTAGGGGTAAGAGTAAACATAATGTATCATTCATATCATAGTATTAAAACTTTATCTAAAATTGACATCGAAGTAATTTTCGAATCACGGGTCAAATAAATTAATTTAAATTAATTCAAGTTGATTTAATTTTTTTATTTTTAAAAAAACTAGTTTTTCAATTATATCGAGTCAATTTTTCTTTTATTTTTATTAAAATTCATTTTAATTTATATCATAAATTACAATGAATCAACCTGTCGGTAGTATTATTTTTAAATTGATGCCTAGAAGTCCACTTCATGGCGTGCCTCCGTTGTATCCTCACTCGCAAACATAATTCAAGACAAATTAGGACTCCCAAAAGAGATAAACATGGTTAGTAGGTCCTTTTGGCTTAAGATTGCATTGATAATTAACCTTATGTCCTGTATTCATTAGAACCTAGCTCTAGCTATTCTTCTTTCGTTTGGTTGGATATATACTTTATGTATCCATCGAAAGATTTGACCAGATTTTTTAAGGAAGCAAAAGTCAAGAAACAAACAAATTGCTCTGGATAAGAATGCAATCGTCAAGCGGATCTGATTGGTAATGGAAAGATAGGAATGTCTGAGAAATCGCAAGAGAAACAAAAAAAAAAAAAAAAAAAAGAAGCCCCAGAGAGAGATATACCACAAGGAGTCCAAGACTTAGGCTTGAAGAAGATATCGAAACCCAGGCATAGAGAACAGGCCCATTGAGATAATCAAGCTCTCAGCTTTGCAAGATTTTTTACCAGCTTAAGGCACCGTTTGCACCGTGTTATTTAAAAATTTAATTTTTTTAATATATTTTGAATTGTTTTGATACGCGAATTTTAAAAATGATTTTTAAAAAATAAAAAAATATTATTTTGATGTATTTCAACATAAAAAATATTTTGAAAAATAATCATAACTACTTTGAAAAACAATCATAACTACACTTGCAGACAGACTTAACCTATAATTTGAAATCTAATTACATCCTTGTCTTCACTATTTTTTTCTTTTAATAAATCTCATTCCGTTTTTAGATGCAATAAAATGGTAATTAGCATGAAGTGATGGTGAGGGTATTAAGCTAGCATGTGACACTAAATATAGACAAGAAAAAAAAAATATAAATGTCACAATAAATTAACACTTTTTTTTTAGTTCATTACAATATCCACAAATATTGTTTTATACAACAGAGATAATATTCTCACCACAAATTATATTTAGGATAATTATAATATTAGATTAAGATTATGAATTAATCGACTGAATTTATCTTTATTTTTATTAAAATAATATTGATTTAATTTTTTTTAATGAAATAACATTTTTAAATTTAGATTTCAAATCGATATACACATCGAGTTGACCTTTTAATCCAACCAAGTTTTACAACTATAATATTTATTAAACCTATAACTTTGATTTATATATATTAGATTACAACTATTCAAGCTAAATCTATCTATATGAATCAACATTTATTCCTGAACTCTACAATTGTTACATTTATTCCTGAACTCTACAATTGTTAGTATGGAAAAAGATTTGAATCGACAAAAGATCCGAATCATTGATTTAAAAAGTTAATTTATATTTTATTTTTGGTTATAAAATCTGACGGAGAAAAGATCTAAGTTACTTATTAAAAAAATCAATTTATATTGACTCAATTTTTTTAAAAAGATCAAAATTATATTGTTTTTATATATAAAAAAAAGAAACAATTTAAAAGTCAAGTTTTATTCGAGATTGAACCAGATTGCAAGTCGACTTGAATATTTTATCAAGTCAGGCTGAATTACTATTTATTCTATTTTCTTCAACTGGAACTAATTTAATCATAGGTCAATCGGATTTTAGACTAACCTTC